>TARA_B110000902_G_scaffold119383_1_pt1 | contig 16573 bp, 15 predicted proteins | sample TARA_B110000902 | Tara Oceans TARA_B110000902 (sample SAMEA4398009) | marine metagenome | biome: Polar Biome; feature: [SRF] surface water layer (ENVO:00010504); material: water (ENVO:00002006), including particulate matter (ENVO:01000060) such as... | depth 5 m | reverse complement strand
TATCTTCATTAGAAGCAGGCTATTTAGGGTGTAATTTGGTGGTTACGGATAAAGGAGATGTTAAAGAGTATTTTAAAGATTTTGCAACATATTGCAATCCAGAAGATTTAAACTCGATTAAAGAAGCAGTTACTAAAGCCTATGAATTAGTAAATAACGATAATTTAAAAAATTATATTTTAGAAAACTTTACTTGGGATATAACAGCAAAAAAAACTAAGGAGGCATATTTAAAAACCCTTTCAAAAACTAAAGTAGATGATTAAATTACATGAAACATCCTTAAACAAGCTTTCATTTTACGGGATATGTTTGGTTCCAATAACGATGTTTTTTAGCATGAAAATAAATTCGATTGCCATTATAATAGCGATTGCTTTAGGTATATTAGATTTATTTGTAAATAAGAACTTTAAACTTTTAATACCAAATAGAAAAGATTTACTATTTATTATTTATTATTTAATTTTAATAATTAGCTTATTCTTCAGCAGTAATTTTGAAAATGGTTTAAAAGTTTTGGAGTACAATCTAAGTTTTTTAGTGATGCCTGTTTTTTTCTACAGAATGAAAAAAGTAAGTAAAGGAGAATACCATCTACTTATAAAGTTATTTGTTTTCGGTGCTGTGGCTGTATCTTTTATTTTTTTAATAATTGCTAGTTTTAAATACACAGCAAATGAAGATATAAGTGTTTTTTTTTATCATTCACTTAGTTCTCCATTTGATCTTCATGCCGTATATTTTTCCATATATATATGTTGGGCATTAATTATTCTAATGCAGAAATTAAATAAAAAAAACTTCAGAAAACTTTCCTTTATTATTGTTTTTCTAGTCTTTATTCTTTTTTTGTTGTCATCAAAAAGCATCATTGTTTTTGCTTTTTTTGCAAGCATAGTAGTTATATATAGAAAAACTCAAATTAACCGAAAGGTATTTTTAGGAACGACTTTTTGTTTACTAATTGTGTTTTTACTTTTTAGCAATCCTGTAAAAGATAGATTTAATAAAATAACAAATTTTGATAGTTTAACTGTTTTAAAGGACGACTCTATGACTGATTTTAATAAAGTTAATGGTTTAACATTACGGTTAATGTTTGTTAAATATGCGGTTTTAGAGTCTATAACCAACCCTTTAAACTTTATATTCGGCCAAGGCACTGGAGATAAACATACTTTTTTAGATACAGTTTATGAAAAGCATAACATGGCAAAAACCATTAATGGCAAAAAAGTTGGCTATTATGGTTACAATGCTCATAACCAATATGTAGATACACTAGTTTCAATTGGAATAATTGGACTTTTATATTTACTTGGAATGATTTTTAAGTTAATATATCTCAATAGAACCAATTACTATGCGTTATCTTTTTATATATTACTATCTTGGGCATTTCTTTTTGAATCAATTTTAGCAGTTAATAAAGGAATAGTGTTTTTTGTTTTTTGGAGCATTTTTTTTATCAATAATGGATATGGCAGGAATAATGAAGATAGCAATTTTAGGAACTAGAGGGATACCAAATAACCATGGTGGGTTTGAACAATTTGCTGAATACTTTTCAGTATATCTCGCTTCAAATGAACATGAAGTTTATGTTTACAATTCTCATGATCACCCATATCAGGATAAAAAGTTTAAAGGAGTTAATATTATTCACGCTTATGATCCAGAATATAAAATAGGTACAACAGGACAATTTATATATGATTTAAATTGTATTTTAGATTCAAGAAAAAGAAAATTTGATGTCATTTTACAGTTAGGTTATACTTCAAGTTCAATTTGGAATTGGCTGCTTCCAAAAAACTCTGTCATTATCACCAATATGGATGGTATGGAATGGAAGCGCTCAAAATACTCGTCTCTAGTTCGGGAGTTCCTTATGTATGCAGAAAAACTAGCTGTAAAGTCTAGTGATTTTTTAATTTCTGATTCTATAGGGATTCAAGATTATATTAATAAAAAGTACAATAAACCATCAGAGTTTATTGCTTACGGAGCAACTGTTTTCAACACCCCAAATGATAAAGTACTTTCAAAATATAACGTTAAAAACAACAACTATTGTATTCTCATCGCACGTTTAGAGCCAGAAAACAATATCGAAACCATAGCTGAGGGGTATCATGTCTCAAACGCTTCTCATATCCTTATTATTTTCGGAACGTTAAATGACTTTGGTAAAAAACTTCAAAACAAATATATTAACGATAACAGAATTCGGTTTGTAGGTGCAAACTATAATCAGGAAGACCTTAATAACTTAAGATTCTTTTCCAGGTATTACTTTCACGGTCATTCAGTAGGGGGAACCAACCCCTCTTTATTGGAAGCGATGGCTTCAAACACATTAATTATTGCTCACAATAACATATTTAATAAAAGTATATTAGAAGACAACGCACATTATTTTGATAATTCAAATGACATAAAAGAAATTTTAAATCAAGATATTTTATTTGCCAACAAAGAAATTTTTGCGACCGCTAACATAAAAAAAATAAATGAACTTTTTAGTTGGGATATCATTAATTCATCTTACGAAAAGTATATTTTAAATAAAATAAAATAATCTTAGATTTGGATAAAATAAAAACTTTTTTAACTAATTACCATGGTGCTGTTTTTGGGTTTCTTATCCTTAGTTTTGGTTTTGATTTTATGGACAAAATCGAAATATTCTATGACATTGATTTCATAAAATTTAATAGAATTCTAAAAGCTATTTTTCTTATATATTCAATTATATTTATACTGTCACATGTTAAGTACGTTCAAGAAAATTTAAAAGCGCTATCCGTTATTATCGTTTTGTTATCAATTATTTATGTGTTTAAAAACAATTTTTCTGAACGCTATTTTTTTGAATATTTGCGATATATCTTTGCATTAATTGTTTTCCCATTATTACATTATACATACGTAAATAAAGATCAAGGGTTATTTATTTATTTGTATAAATTTTTCAAATGGCTTATTTGTATAAATGTTGTTTTAATTTTAATTGGGATTTTATTTGAAGTGAAAGTTTTTCAAACCTATCAATATGATGGAAGGTTTGGATATAATGGATTCATTTTAAGTCAAGGATTTACTCCATTTTTTTATTTATGCGCCACTACTATTTTTTGGGCATATAGGGATAAAAAAATGTTGGCATTGCTTTTAGTGCTTTGTGCCTTATCCGGACTAAAAGGGGTGTATTTTGCAGAGTTTCTATTATTAAGTTTGTTAGTTATGTCAAGCGATAAATTCAAGAAACGTTTTAAAGCAATAGCTTTCTTAATATTGTTAGTATCATTCGTGGCTTTATTAGTTAGGTTATTGTTGAGTCCTGTATTTGTTGAAGTATTTGAGTCTAAAGGGTTTCTTTCAGCAATTTTTTCATTTAGAACAGATAATGCTATAGAGTTGTTTAGTCAAATAAACCGGGATAATTTTAATATTATAATTGGCGCATTGGAAACGGAAGTCGTCCGATTAGAAATGCAAGTTTTTGATATTATTTTATTTTTTGGAATTATAGGGCTAATAGCTTACATCGTTTTTTTATATCTACTAAATAAGAGTATTGTGAAAGGTACAGCTGCAAAAGTCTTTTTTGTAACTATTTTGACACTTTCAGTTTTAAGTGGAAACCTATTATACATTCCATTATCATCAATGTTAATGTTTTTAGTTCTAATGTCACTTTTAGAATTCCCCAACATTAGGACAACTTAAATTCGACAAATAATTATTATTTAGGTCAGATTTGATGAAGAATTTAACACGTTATTTCAGAGCTGTTAGTAAAGTAACCAATTATTATATGAATATTTTAGCTCAATTTTTTAACAGAACTGGTTGAATTCTTTAAACCTAAATAGGAATTCAAAATCTGTCTTAGTATAATATTTTCTTACCTTTGTAAAATATGTAAATAATTTATGCCCAAAACCATACTTATTACCGGCGCTGCAGGATTTCTAGGCTCTCACTTATGTGATCGCTTTATCGACGAAGGCTTTCGGGTGGTAGGAATGGACAATTTTATCACAGGAGATAAGGCCAACATCCAGCATTTATTTGAGCACCCCAACTTTCAACTCATAGAGCATGATGTCACAGTTCACATTGACATCCATGAGCCGATCGATTATATATTACATTTCGCGTCTCCTGCAAGCCCTATCGATTATCTAAAAATACCCATTCAAACGCTTAAAGTAGGTTCGTTGGGGACCCATAATTTATTAGGATTAGCAAAGGCCAAAAAAGCACGCATCCTCATTGCATCGACTTCTGAGATTTATGGCGACCCTTTAGTACATCCACAGTCGGAAGATTATTACGGTAATGTCAATTCGATTGGTCCAAGAGGGGTCTATGACGAAGCCAAGCGCTTTCAAGAAGCGATTACCATGGCCTATCATCGGTTTCATGGCGTAGAGACCCGCATTGCCCGTATATTTAACACCTACGGCCCTCGAATGCGTCTTAATGATGGCCGTGCGATACCCGCGTTTATGGGGCAAGCGCTTAGAGGCGAAGATTTGACCGTATTTGGAGACGGCTCACAAACACGTTCGTTCTGTTATGTAGACGATTTAATTGAAGGCATTTACCGATTACTATTTAGTGATTTTAGCAATCCAGTAAATTTAGGAAACCCTGACGAAATTTCAATCCAAGATTTTGCACTCGAAATATTAAAGCTTACGAACTCAAATCAAAAAATATGTTTTAAACCGCTTCCCAAGGATGACCCATTAAAACGTCAACCAGACATTAAATTAGCCAAAAAAGTGTTAAATTGGCAACCTAAAACATCAAGAGAAGAAGGGATGAAAATGACAGTTGCATTTTTTCAGAACGTATCGGATAAACAATTATATAAGATAGATCATAAAGATTTTTCGAAACACATAAAACACTAAGTGAGCTTATTTAAACAAGGACGATATTCAGGGTTCATAAAACCAATTTCATATACCACCGATTTGGTGCTTATAAACGCCTTGGGGCTTTTCTATTTTTTTAAAGAAATCCCCCCTTTAAATTTTATAATCTCTATTTCATTGGGATGGGTCGTAATGGCAATCGTGTCTGGGTTTTATGAGGTCCATAGGTACTCGAGTGTGATCAGAATTTTCAAACTTTTGTTTAGACAATTTCTATTCTTCATTTTATTAATATTTGCATATTCAGGGGTTAATTTCAAGCTAAACCTGCATCCAATTCATATTATTAAATATGTACTGATCGTTTTTCTATGTATTACGTTTTTCAAATACTTGATGTTTTTTTTACTGAAAAGATATCGAGCGTATTTTAAAGGCAATATTCGTAAAACCATTATTTTAGGGAAAACTAAAGAATCCGAAGTGTTAGAGCGTTTTTTCAAAGAAAGCCCTCAACTTGGGTTCATTAACAATAAAATAGTCTGTTTTAAAGACCGCGAAAAGCTGGATCTTGAAGCTGTTTTTGAATACATCTTAAGAGAAGGTATTGATGAATTATTTTGCTCTATCAAGGAACTTGAAAACCAAGACATAGCCGAAGTAATCAGTTTCGCTGATAATAATTTAAAGGTCGTTAAGTTTATCCCAGGTAATAAACAAGTGCTGTCCAAAAAACTGCACCACGATTATTATGGAATCATTCCAATTCTTACGTTTAGAACAATCCCTTTAGACGACCCCCTTAGTCTTTTATTGAAACGGGCCTTCGACATCGTTTTTTCAATATTAGTAATTGTGACGATCCTATCTTGGTTGACGCCTTTGGTTGCCCTCTTAATTAAAATGGAATCCAAAGGCAATGTGTTTTTTACTCAACTACGAAATGGCTACAACTATAAATCCTTTAGGTGTTTTAAGTTTAGGTCCATGGTTCAAAATCCTAATGCAGATTTAATTCAAGTCACCAGAGGCGATGTGCGCATTACTAAATTTGGACAATTTCTTCGCAAAACCAGTCTTGATGAAATGCCACAGTTTTTCAATGTACTTTTGGGAGACATGTCTGTTGTAGGGCCACGCCCTCATATGCTGAGTCATACAGAAATGTATGCTAAAAAAATAGACAAATTTATGGTACGCCATTTTGTAAAACCAGGCATTACGGGCCTCGCACAAGTCAGTGGTTTTAGAGGCGAAGTGGAGTCCGATAAGGATATCATAGGACGTGTAAAATACGATATTTTTTATATTGAAAATTGGTCCTTCTTTTTAGACATCAAAATCATTTTTCAAACGTTTTTTAACACCATCAACGGGGAAGAAAAAGCGTATTAATTCAAAATTACAGCATGAATATTTTAATATTAGGCGCCGGAGGTAGAGAGCATACGTTTGCTTGGAAAATCGCTCAAAGCCCTTTGTGTAAGGCACTTTTTGTCGCTCCAGGAAATTCTGGAACCGCATCATTAGCAACCAATCTTGCTATTTCTGTTACAGACTTTCAGGGCATTAAAAAACAGGTACTTGCGCATTCAATCACCATGGTTGTTGTAGGGCCCGAAGATCCCTTAGTCAATGGTATTTACGACTTCTTTTTAGAGGATTCTGAACTTCAACACGTGGCTGTTATTGGGCCTCAAAAAGCCGCTGCTCAACTCGAAGGAAGTAAAGAGTTTGCAAAAGAATTTCTGTTCCGTCACAACATTCCAACAGCCGCCTATCAGAGCTTTACGAGAGCTAATTTAGAAGCTGGATATGCATTTTTAGAATCGTTAAAACCGCCATATGTTTTGAAGGCCGATGGATTAGCAGCAGGGAAAGGCGTGCTTATAATCTCAGATATAAAAGAAGCCAAGCAAGAGCTTAAAAATATGCTGGTAGACTCCAAATTTGGAGCGGCAAGCACGAAAGTTGTTATCGAAGCGTTTTTGGACGGCATTGAACTCAGCTGTTTTGTGTTAACTGATGGCAAACATTATAAACTACTTCCAACTGCCAAAGATTATAAACGCATCGGTGAAGGAGACACAGGGCTAAACACCGGCGGTATGGGGGCTATTTCACCCGTTCCGTTTGCAGATGCTGTTTTACTAAAGAAGATAGAAGATAGAATCGTTAAACCAACCGTTGAGGGTCTTATCACAGATCAGCTACCTTACAAAGGGTTTATATTTATTGGACTCATTGTTGTGGATAACGAACCGATGGTGATCGAGTATAACGTTCGTATGGGGGATCCTGAAACCGAAGCAGTTTTACCAAGATTAAAAACAGATTTAGTTGAAATATTTCAAGCGATTGACCAACAATGTTTGAATGAAATCGACATCGAGATCGATCCAAAAACGGCAGTTACGGTTATGTTAGTTTCTGGAGGGTATCCAGAGAATTATGAAAAAGGGAAGGAAATTACTGGATTCGAATCAATCGAAAACTCAATTGTATTTCATGCAGGTGCGGACCACAAAGAGGGTAAAGTCGTAACGTCTGGAGGTCGCGTGATGGCGGTAACCTCGTTTGGAGCAGATATTAAATCTGCTTTAAATACATCTTACGAGTCCATCAAACACATCAAGTTTGAAAACATGAACTTCCGAAAAGATATCGGATTTGATTTATAGGTAAGAGTGTGAAGAAATGCTTTTATCTTCTTCGTTATTGTCGCTGAATGATTTTAATTGTAACATCCAATACACAAAAGCAATCAGTCCAATCCCCATAAATATCCAAGAAACGATGTTGGCACCGAACCAGTTTTCTAGTTCAAGAGCTCTTAAAGCATCATAAGGTGCTAACAATACAGTTTCGAAAAGGTCTTGAATGGCATTAAAAAAATCTTTCATGGGTCTTTAATTTAAAGTTTTAGGCTTATAATAGGTCTAATTATAGTGTTGACGGTTAAAATTGACGTGACATTTTTATATTAACCCTATATTTACATGGCAAATATAGTCAACACTTTATATGATTACAAGCTTTTTTAAGACATCTAAACCAATTCACTATATAATTTTCATAGTTGTACTGATTCTTGTGTTTTTATATCAACGAATTATTGTGGGAGATTTTGATGTAAATTTCTCAAACTCACTAAAAGAAGTCGGCTATTTTTTAGCCCTATTGGCGTCTTTTTTCGTCTTGATTTTTATTGTGACCAAAAACAATTTAACCCATAATAATAGTTATGCAGAACTGTACTTTTGCTTATTGATTGGACTCATACCTTATAGCTTAGAAACGAATTCAATTCTCATTTCCAATCTATTTATACTCCTTGCACTTCGAAGAATTGTGAGTTTAAAAACCAAAACAAACATTAAAAAAAAGCTATTAGATGCCTCGATGTGGATTTGTCTTGCAGCTATTTTCGAATCCTGGTCGATTTTATTTTTAGGACTCTTATTTCTCGCAATGGCAGTTTATTCTGTTGCTCAAATTAAAAATCTTGTAATTCCTTTTTGCGGAATTTTAATCGTTGGAATACTAATGGCATGTCATCGTTTATTAACAGATAATCTCTTTCCAAATTTTTTCAAATATATTCCCGAAATTAGTTTTGACACCCTGTCGATTAACGATCTAACAATTCAGAAATCAACGCTATTATTTTTTGCAATTATTTTATTTTCGGTTGTCATTTTTCTAGTAAATGGGCTTCAAAAAAACCGTCTTAATAGGCCCAGTTTTACCGTACTTATCTTTGCTGTTTTTATTGGAGTTTCTATTGCATTGCTAAGTCCAATCCACAACCTAGGAGGCTGTTTATTCGCGATTGGTCCAGCGGCCATAATTCTCGCAAATTTTTCTGAAATAACCAAGTTTCGTTGGTTATCGGAGTTAATTATTGGGTTGTTATTTATAGCTGTGGTTCTTCAAATGACCCTGAATAGTTCTTTTCAGATTCATTAAACTAAAGAAATACACTTATATTTGTCACTTAAAAATCAATTGCATGTTTTCTGAAAAAGCCAATTCTATATTCCAAGACGTTATTTCAACCTATAAAGTTTTAAATTCTGTCGATCAACCGTTTCACAATAAATACGATAACGATGAAGACCTTATTGCACATCTACTCTACAGAAAATGCTGGATAGACACCGTACAATGGGCGTACGAAGACATCATTAGAGATCCAAATATTGACCCAGTTGCCGCCTTAAAATTAAAACGAAAAATTGACGCATCTAACCAAGATCGGACGGATACCGTTGAGTTTATGGATAGTTATTTTTTAGAAATCTACAAAGATATTCAAGCAAAACCAACCGCCAAAATTAACTCTGAAAGTCCAGCCTGGGTTATTGACAGACTCTCAATTCTTGCTTTAAAAATCTATCACATGCAGCTCGAAACCGTTCGTGAGGATGCTTCTGAAAGTCATAAGCAAAGCTGTCAAAAAAAGCTAGACACCCTGTTAGAACAGCGCAAGGATTTATCTACAGCCATTGACGATTTATTGGAAGCCATTGAAAGTGGTGACAAATACATGAAAGTGTATAAGCAAATGAAAATGTATAATGACGATGAGTTAAACCCTGTTTTAAGAGGCGTCAAATAAATCAGTTTAGAGGTGTCGGAAATCAAACACATACTTGTCATAAGACTCTCTTCAATGGGGGATGTTGCAATGACGGTTCCGGTACTTTCTGCATTTTCAAACTCCTATCCAGATATTAAACTAACGGTTTTAACCAAAAAACAGTTTGCACCACTGTTTAGAGATTTAGATTCAGTTTCGGTTCTTTTAGCGGATTTTAAAAAAGACCACAAAGGGGTTTTTGGACTGTATCAACTGTCAAAATTAGTTCGAAACCTCCAAATAGACACCGTTGCAGATCTTCACAATGTGTTGCGGACAAAGATTTTAAAACTCTTTTTATCCGGAGTCAAGGTCGCGCAAATTGATAAAGGTCGCTCAGAAAAAAAAGCATTAGTCTCTGGTAGAATATCTGAGGCTTTGCGCTCAACACCCCAGCGCTATGCGGATGTTTTTAGAGGCTTAGGGTTTGGTTTTGAAATAGACCCACCATTTTTTTTGGCACCCCAACCTTTAGATCCAACCATTACAAAAATACTTGGAGATTTTTCAAAGGCAACCGTAGGAATCGCACCCTTTGCGGCCCATGCCTCCAAAACATATCCGCTTTTACAAATGGACAAAGTGATTTTTGAACTCCAAAAGGAATCGAAAGTTTTATTATTCGGAGGAGGGTCAGAGGAAACCAAACAACTTGAAATCCTAGCGTCTAAATATGCAAACGTATGTTGTGTGGCTGGAAAGTTCAATTTAACTCAAGAGTTAGACATCATCTCTAATTTAAAAGTGATGTTATCTATGGATTCTAGTAATGGTCATATGGCTGCAATGTTTGGGGTCAAAGTGGTCACACTCTGGGGCGTGACACATCCGTTTGCTGGATTTGCACCCTTTAATCAGATTAATGGAAACAACTTGCTGGCAGATCAAAAACAATATCCTAAAATCCCAACATCCATTTATGGAAACCGATTTCCTGAAGGCTATGAATTGGCCATTCAAACAATTCCGGTTGAACGTATTGTTAAAACAGTTAAAGAGAACCTCTAAATATCGTCAAAATCAACTTTGATCGTTGCGGAGGTGGGTTCTGCTTGACAGCTCAAAACCAAGCCTTCTGCCACTTCATTGTCCGTTAAAATATTGTTTTGTCGCATGCTAGCAGATCCTTCGGTGACTCGACAGATACAGCTACTACAAACACCTCCTTGACAGGAGTAGGGCGCATCTATATCTTTAGACAGGGCTGCCTCTAAAATAGTTTGTTTTTGAGGCATTATAAAGGTCGTTTCCTCTTCATCTACAAGAATTGTAATTTCAGAGTCGCCCTCTTTAGTTGAGGTACTTGAAGTTGATTCTACTGCGGAAGTCGTAAATAATTCAAACAAAATTTGAGAAGTTTCAACCCCTTTTTCGGTTAAAACCGTATTGACGGTCGTAATCATTCCTTCTGGCCCACATAAATAAAATTTCTGAGACCCATCGAGATCTACTAAATTTTTAAGAGCATAATTAACCACTCCTGTATCAATTCGTCCAAATAGAGCAGCCGTTTCATCGGATTCGCTATATACAAATTGAACGTTAAAACGATCCGAATGACGTGTTTGTAATTCTAATAGTTCTTGATGGAAAATAGTCTCCTTAGGGCTTTTGTTTCCATAAATCAATACAAATTTGCTGTTTGCCTCGGTTTCTAAGACGGTTCTAGCAATGCTCATTATTGGCGTGATGCCACTGCCTGCAGCAAAAGCGACAACGGAATTAGTATTCTCCTTTTTAGTTTCATAAAGAAAACGCCCATTTGGTGCGCCCACTTCAAGAGTCTCTCCAGTTTTTAAGCGTGTATTGGCATAGGAAGAAAACAATCCGCCCTCAATTTCCTTAACCGTCACTGTTAGTGATCCACTCGCTGGACTTGAACTTAAAGAGTAGTCCCGACGAACCTCTTGGTCGTTGATGACTGTTTTAAGTGTAATGTATTGTCCAGCTTTAAAAGTAAATTCAGATTTTAAAGATTTTGGGACCTCAAAAGTAATACTAACTGCTTTGTCCGTTTGCCTTATAATCGATTGAATTTTCAATGCGTGAAATTGAGCCATAAAATTTTTTTAAGCAAAAATAAGAAAGATTTAATAGAATCATCTGTTAAGACTTCCCCAAAATTAACGTTAAAGTCACGGATAATTTAGGGCAAAAGACACTATTTTACTAGTTTTATACAAAAAGATGATTATTTTTACAAACTTGCATACGAATATGCGGGTTCTTTTAGTTATCAATAAATAAAGACATCACTGTTGAAAAACGTTTTTAATTACATAGTAGTTGGGGCTTTAATCGTCCTCACCGTTACAAGTTGTTCTAGGAAAAAAGATAAATTCCTTAACCGCTCTTGGCATTCTTTAAACACGAAGTATAATGTACTCTTCAATGGAAATGTCGCTTTAGAATCGGGCATGACCTCTGTCAATGCGTCCTTCAAAGATAATTATTGGGACATTTTACCTGTTGAGCGTTTGCAAATTTCAGATGAATTCCAGTCTGATACAGACGCCAAAGACCCTAATTTTGAACGTGCTGAAGAAAAAGCAGTGAAAGCCATCCAAAAACACGGGATGAACATTAAGGGTAAAGAAAAAAACACACAAATAGACGAAGTGTTTGTTTTGCTTGGAAAAGCACGTTATTTTGACAACCGATTCATTCCTGCCTTAGAAGCATTCAACTATATTTTATTCAAATACCCCGCTAGTAGCAATATTAATTTAGCCAAAATTTGGCGTGCCAAAACCAACCTTCGCCTCCAAAATGAAGAGTTAGCGATTAAAAATCTAAAACGACTGATTAAAAACTATCAACTTTCAAATGAAGATAGGGCAGAAGCCTCCTCTACCTTAGCGCAGGCATATATTAACACCAAATCCCTGGACAGTGCCATTACACAACTACAATCCGCCTCACAACTAACGAAAAACAAGAATTTCCGAGGAAGGCTTCATTTTATTGAAGGGCAACTCTATTCTGTTTTAGGGAAAAAAGACAGTGCCAACCTTGCGTTTGATAAAGTGATCGCCCTTAAACGTAAAACGTCTCGTGCCTACATGATTGCAGCGCATTTAGAAAAAGTTAAAAACTTTGAATTCAATAATGGCGACAAAATTGCCCTTGAAGATTTTTTAGAATCTCTTGAAACAAACAGAGAAAACAGACCTTTTCTAGATAAAATACACCATCAAATTGCAAACTATCACCTTCAAAACAAGTCCGATTCCTTAGCGATTGTATATTACAATAAATCTTTGCGCACCAACTCAGATGATGACCAATTGACCGCCTTAAATTATCAGTCTTTAGGCGATTTAAACTTTGATTATTCGGAGTATAGGTTAGCTGGATCGTATTATGACAGTACGTTATTAAGTCTAAAAGAAAACAGTAAATCGTTTCGCGCCATCAAACGAAAACGAGATAACTTGGAAGATGTGATTTATTTTGAATCCATAGCCCAAGAAAATGACAGTATTTTAGGGATTATAGCACTTTCTGATGTTGATAAGGAAGCGTATTTTCAATCCTATATTGAGACCTTAAAGTCAGAGGAAGACGCTCTTAAAAAAGGGACAATATCTACAGGAAGTTCGTTTGGAGCGACCCAAAATCCAATTACAAAAAAGGGGAAAACATTTTACTTTTATAACCCAACCACGGTCGCATTTGGTAAAAATGAATTTGCAAGAATCTGGGGCGATCGTGCCTTAGAATCCAATTGGCGATGGTCCAGTAAAACCTCACAGTCAGATTCAAAAACGCCGACTGAAATAGCTGAAACCTCTGTTGAAACAGATCAAATTCGCTACAAGGTTGATTATTATTTGGCGCAAATTCCTACCGAACAAACCGCTTTAGATAGTATTGCTAAAGAACGCAACTTCGCTTATTACCAATTGGGACTTATTTACAAAGATAAATTTAACGATTACAGCCGTGCCCAAAACAAACTCGAACAACTTCTAAAACAAAACCCCGAAGAACGCCTTGTTTTACCAGCGAAATATAATTTATACAAAATCTATTCGCAGTTAGACCTGAGTCGATTGCAGGCTCAGACCAAAGGAGATATTATTAAAAATTATCCAGACTCAAGATATGCAGAGATTTTATTAAACCCAGAATCGGCGCTATTAAATAACGAGAACAGCCCAGAAACGCTGTACAATAATTTGTATGCGCAGTTTGAAAAAGGGGATTACCAACAAGTTATTGATGGTTGTGACTTGCAGATTACTCGACTTGACGGTGATGGAATTGTTCCTAAACTCGAACTTTTAAAGGTAACGTCTAAGGCTCGATTATTTGGCTTTGAAGCCTACAAAGAAGGGTTAAATTTTGTAGCGTTAAATTATCCGAGTAGCATTGAAGGTAAAAAAGCAGCTCAGATGTACACAACCGTCATTCCTGCCTTAGAAAATCAGGCCTTTGTTCAGGACTCAACTCAAACTAAATTTAAAGCTATTTTTAAATTTGAAGCATCGGAAACAGAAGTGTTGAAAATATTTAAAGAGTCGTTAAGCGCTGCTATTGAAGAAGTTGAAGGTTTTAACTGGAACATTTCTAAAGATCGTTACGATACAAACACTATCTTTGTCGTGGTTCATGGACTAAAAAGCGTTCAAAGTGCCACAGGATTCGCAGAAATCCTAAAAACGAAAAACGATCTTATAAAATCTAAACCATCTTTAGGAATTTCTTCCAAAAATTATCAAACGGTTCAAATCCATAAAAATTTAGAAGCCTACATAAATTCAATCAAATAAAACAAGACTCTTATGTTTACAGATAACAAAAATTCAAAATCTAATCTGAATTCATTTTCACAACAAAACACCATCGCATTAGGAACCACCTTTAGTGGCGATTTAATTAGTCAAGGTGATTTTAGAATCGAAGGAGCCGTGAATGGGTCCTTGAAAACTTCAGGAAAAGTTGTCATCGGAAAAACAGGTGAAATAGACGGTGTTTTAACATGTAATAACGCAGATATTGAGGGGAAGTTTAAAGGCAACCTAAACGTTTCGGACACGCTTAGTTTGCGTTCATCAGCACAGGTTGAAGGGGAGGTCCAGATAGGGAAACTGTCCGTAGAACCTGGCGCATCTTTTAATGCCAACTGTTCGATGAAGGGCGCTGTCAAAGAATTGAAGAACGAGGCGGCAGCTGTAACCCCACAAAACACTTCCAAAACTGGACAATCCGCTTAAACAACTCGCCGTACTCTCTGGGGTCGGGATTCAGATGGTTGCCATAATTGCAGTCGGTACATTTATAGGGGTTAAGTTGGACGAAACCTATCCTAACAAAAACAACCTTTTTACATTAATTATAACGTTGACATCAGTTGTCACATCAATTTATTACGTCATAAGACGTGTTATTTCAGTTTCAAAAGACGATAAATAAATGAATGATCTTTTCATAAAGCGACAACTAAATTTCCTTATTCAACTTCTGGGCCTATGCACGTTGCTTTTTGGAGCCCACAGCTATTTAAACTATCATTTTGCTAAAGACATCCTTTTGTTTTTCCCTTTATGGCACATATACTTATTTCATCTAGTGACAGTGTTAATGATTTACTCCTTAATAAATTATCGCGACTCTACAGGAAAAACGGACGTATTTAATGTTTTTATGTTAGGGATGCTTCTCAAAATGATATTAGTGATTCTTTTTCTTTTGCCGTGGCTTTTATCGGAGGCTGACCAAAAAGGGTTTGACTTAACCAATTTTTTTGTTCCATACTTTGTTTTATTGGCTTTTGAAGTGTATTCTGTAACGAAATTTCTTCAAAAAAAGCAACAACACGACTCCACCCTCAAAGAGAGCAAATAATCATTATAATATTGTTTGTCATTTAATTAAATGTGTGTACATTTGCAGCAAAATTAATCAAGGTATTTTTAATTAAAAGCAGCATATTGAACACCTTTAGAACCGTATTATTTACAACATTATTTTTAGCACTATCATTTATAGGTTTTGCTACTGACAAAGAACCATCTAAAGACGATGCGCCTTTTGATCCAAAAGCGATGATTTTACATCACGTAAAAGATGCACATGAGTTTCATTTATGGGATTGGAAAGGGAGTCCGGTTTCATTGTCATTACCTATTATAGTGTGGACCGATAATGGATTGACAAGCTTTTCCTCAAGTGAATTTCACCATGATGATGAAGGCCAAACGATTGTGGAAGCAAATGGAGGACGCTTTGTTAAATTGCACGAAAAAATTTATCAGTTAGATTCAGGTGCTACCGCTGTGGCTTACGATGCAGAGCATCACCCTACAAACGCTAATAAACCTCTAGATTTTTCAATTACAAGAAACGTGTTTATGATGTGGGTTTCTGTCGCGCTATTGTTATTTATATTCTTAACAACGGCAAGAAGCTATAAGAATTCTAAAGATGGTGTGCCAACTGGAATTGCTGGGTTCATGGAGCCCTTAATAATATTTGTTAGAGATGAAATTGGGAAGCCAATGATTGGTGAGCATAAGTATAAAAGGTACATGCCTTACCTGCTAACGATCTTTTTCTTTATTTGGATTAATAATATATTCGGTTTAATTCCGATTTTAAATGGGGCTAACTTAAGTGGTAACATTGCGTTTACATTTACACTGGCTGTTTTCACCTTTATAATTACAACATTTAGTGGTAACAAAAACTACTGGAAACACATCTTTTGGATGCCAGGTGTTCCTGTACCAATGAAACTATTTTTAATGCCTATCGAGATTATTGGAATGTTTGTAAAGCCGATCTCGTTAATGATTCGTTTGTTTGCTAACATTACAGCAGGACACGTTATCATATTAGCATTAATGTCATTAATATTTGTATTCAAGTCCGTTGCAATTGCCCCCGTATCTGTAGCATTTTCATTATTTATTACAGTGATCGAAATTATCGTAACAGCAATACAAGCCTATATATTTACAATATTGTCAGCGCTCTATTTTGGGATGGCAACAGAAGAAGAACATTAATTAATTTAAATTTATAACTATGA
>TARA_B110000902_G_scaffold74442_1_pt1 | contig 16670 bp, 16 predicted proteins | sample TARA_B110000902 | Tara Oceans TARA_B110000902 (sample SAMEA4398009) | marine metagenome | biome: Polar Biome; feature: [SRF] surface water layer (ENVO:00010504); material: water (ENVO:00002006), including particulate matter (ENVO:01000060) such as... | depth 5 m | reverse complement strand
TTTAATTTAGACCATTATGGTGATGAGTATAAAGGGTTAATAACACCTTTAACAGGAGACTTAAACACAGATGTTGACAAATTAATTAGGGATATCCATTCCCCAGTTGTATATTCCGTGGACAATTTAGAAGGTATAAAAGAATTCGCTTTAAAGCATGAAATGTTTTATAAACAGTTAATAAATGAGTAAAGGGGAACAAATTAAAATCAGCTTTGATGGTATTCCTAAGGTAGAGATATTAGGTAAAGAAGATAAAGAATATAGGGTAGAATTTATCGATGATTCTACTCAAGAACTTATTTATCATACTATTATCAAAAATAATATGTGGGCTGTCTGTAATCAAAGATGGTACACCCCTTGGAGAATAAAAATAAATGGTGAAACTAAGCTTATATTTGATTTAAAAGGAAAAGAAGTTAAAATAAACCTTGAATCTAAATCTGTAGGTGATACTTTAGCTTGGCTCCCCCAATTTTTCGAATTTTCTAAACAATATAAATGTAATGTTACTATCTCTACGTTTCATAATGAATGGTTTAAAAACCTAAAAAAATATAAGAATTTAAAATTTATTGAACCTGGAGAATCAGGTGATTTTTATGCCCGATATTTAATAGGATGGTTTAAAACTAATGAACAGTGGGACGAAGGAGAATATCACCCAATAAAACCAAATACAATCCCTCTTATTCAAACGGCAACTGATATTTTAGGTTTACCTTATAAAGAGATAAATTATGGTGTTGATTTTAAACCAAAAGAAAGACCTTTACCTACAAAATATATTTGTATAGGTCCTCGTTCAACTGCGGGTTTAAAAGAATGGCCCCACCATTATTGGGGAGAATTAGCTAATTTGCTAAAAAATGATGGTTATAGAATAGTTAATATTTCTTATGAGGGTTTTAAAATGCCCAATATTATAGATAGAAAAGAATTAAATTGGGAAGACACTTACAATTATCTATACCATGCTGATTTATTTATAGGTTTAGGATCAGGCCTATCTTGGTTTAATTGGGCTATGAAAAAACCCACAGTTATGATAAATAATTTTATTCCTTATGGATATGAAATGACACATAATACTACTAAAATAGAAGACTATTCTGTATGTAATAATTGTTGGGTTAAACCCCAACATATGTTTGATAAAGGAGATTGGGATTATTGCCCAGAACATAGAAATACCCCACTTCAACACATTTGCCATAAAGTCCTCTCACCACAAAAAGTTTACAAAAAAATTACACAACTACTTAAATTTAAAACAATTAATTAATATTTATAATCAACAAAAATCAATTTATGTCTAAAACAGTAAAGTTATCAAAAGAAGAGTTACAAACAATTACAAACAACCAAGACGAGTTAACAAAGTTAACATTTGCTATTGGTCAAGTAGAAGTACAGAAACAACGTATCGTATCTGATTTGCAAACAGCCCAACAACGTCAAGATTCTTTTGGCACAGAGTTATTTGCAAAATATGGGGAAGGAAACATTAGTTTAGAAACAGGTGAATTAACCTTAATCGAAACGCCAGAACCAACTGAAAAAAAAATAAAAACCGCAAAATAAAATAATTTTTTGAGGGGTTTTTCAATATTTATAAGAAAATAAAATCTAAATAAACATATAAAATGGCAGAAACTTTATTATCTCCAGGTGTATTAGCCCGAGAAACTGACCAATCTTTTATCCAAGGACAGCCCCTACAAGCAGGTGCTGCAATTGTTGGTCCCGCTGCAAAAGGACCAGTTGGTATTCCAACTTTGGTTACTTCTCCTAGTGAATATGAAGCAATTTTTGGTGGTATAGTCGTTAGTGGCTCACAACAATATTCGTATTTAACGAGAACTTCCGCTCAAAATTATTTTTCCCAAGGTGGTGATTCATTATTAGTTACCCGTGTTGTTAGTGGTAGTTTTACTGGTGCAACTAGTACTCCTATAAACAATACTAATGGGGATAGTGCTTTTACTTTAGAAACTTTAGATGAAGGTGTACTTGCTAATAGTGCTACTGGAACTAAAGATAACATTAAATGGGAAATTACCGGAGTTGATATAGACCGAGGTTTATTTAGCTTATTAGTACGTAGAGGTGATGACATTCATAAATCAAAGACTATATTAGAAACATTTTCTAATCTATCATTAGATCCAAAAGCACCAAATTACATTACTAAGAGAATTGGTAACACTACTTTCTCAATAGATACAACAGATGTTGATCCATATGTAAAATCAGACGGTGAATTTGTTAACCAAAGTAAATACCTAAGAGTATCTACTGTTAACACACCAACTTTAGATTTCTTTGACAATAACGGAGATGTTGATGTTGCAGATAAAAATAGAATCCCACTTGCTTCAAGTGGTTCATTTAGTGGGGCTACAGGTGATTTATTCCCCGGAGCAGCAGCTAGATTTGGAAAAGCAATTTCAGGAGCAGGTAATATTCAAGGTTTAACCCATACCGACTATACAGAATCTTTAGATTTATTATCAAATACTGATGATTACAAATTTAACTTAATTTCAGTACCAGGACTTAACCATACTGATCATGCTGCTACAGTAAATAAAGCTGTAACATTAGCTGAAACAAGACAAGATTGTATCGCTATAGTTGATTTAAGACCATATGGTGCAACTGTAGCAAATGTAACAACATCTGCAACTGCATTTGATAGTTCATATGCTGCTACATACTGGCCTTGGTTACAAACAATTGATCCAAGTACTGCCCAAACAGTTTGGGTACCAGCATCAACAATGATACCGGGAGTATACGCATTTACTGATAGATCAAGCGAGGCATGGTTTGCCCCAGCGGGTCTTACGAGAGGTGCTTTAGGCAACGTAACTAAAGCGGAAAGAAAGCTAACAGCTGGAAATCGTGATAAATTATATACGTCAAATGTTAACCCAATTGCTACATTCCCTGGACAAGGTGTTGTAGTATTCGGACAGAAAACATTACAGAAAAAATCAAGTGCATTAGATAGAGTAAATGTACGTAGATTACTTATTGAACTTAAATCTTATATTTCACAAGTTGCAGATAACTTGGTATTTGAACAAAATTCAATTGCTACTAGAAACGGATTTTTAACAACAGTTAATCCATACCTAGAAGGAATCCAACAAAGACAAGGTCTATATGCTTTTAAAGTAGTAATGGACGAAACAAACAATACCGCGGATGTAGTGGATAGAAATGAACTAATAGGTCAGATTTATTTACAACCTACAAAAACCGCTGAATTTATTATGTTAGACTTTAATGTAACTCCAACAGGAGCTTCATTTCCGGCATAAAAACAAAAACTAAGAATATTTATAATAAACGCAAAGTAAAATGGCAATATTAGATAGTAACGAAATTTTTTACACCGCATTCGAACCTAAACAAAAGAATAGATTTGTATGTTATATTGATGGTGTACCTTCATACCTTATGAAAGGTGTAGGAGCTGTAACCGTAGAAAACGGAACAGTAGAATTAAATCACATCAATGTACAACGATTTGTAAAAGGTAAAACAAAATGGGGTACAATCCAATTCACATTATTTGATCCTATCACTCCTTCAGGAGCTCAATCAATTATGGAATGGGTTCGTTTACACCATGAATCAGTAACTGGACGTGATGGTTATAGTGATTTCTATAAGAAAGATCTTACTATCAACGTATTAGGACCTGTAGGAGATGTTGTATCAGAATGGGTAATTAAAGGAGCATTAATCACAGCTGCCAGTTTTGGAGATTACGGTTGGGATCAAGAAAATGCTGCTCAAGAACTTACAATGACCGTTCAACCCGATTACTGCGTTTTAAATTTTTAAAATACTTTCCCTCTATTATATTCTTTCAAAAGGAGCTTGGCTTATGTCAAGCTCTTTTTTATATTTAATATGTATAAGTATAAAATAAGTTATTCAAAATAAAGACTATGGCCGATTTTACAACCCCAACTGAAATGATTGATTTACCTTCTCAAGGTAAACTTTACCCACCAAACCATCCTTTATCAAGTGGAAAAATAGAAATGAAATATATGACCGCTAAGGAAGAAGATATTTTATCTAACCAAACATATATTCAAAATGGTACTGTAATCGATAGACTATTAAAGTCACTAATCGTTACTAAATTAAATTACGATGATATTCTAATAGGAGATAAAAATGCAATAATGATAGCAGCCCGTATATTAGGATATGGCCCTGAATATAAATTTGCTACCGTTGAAGGCCCTCAAACCGTAGATTTATCTACACTAGAAAATAAACCATTACATGAAGATGTATTAAATGCGGATTCAAACAACTTTAATTTTAAATTACCAACTACTGATAACGAGATTACGTTTAAGTTTTTAACCCATGGTGATGAGAAAAAAATTGAAAGGGAATTAGAGGGGCTTAAAAAAATCAATAAGGACGCTTCCCCCGATGTGTCTACTAGACTTAAACATTTTCTAACCTCTATTAATGGTGATAGTGACCCACCAACTATACGTAAATTTGTAGATCAGGCATTTCTTGCCCGCGATTCACGAGCTCTTAGAGAATATGTTAATCAAATCCAACCTGACGTAGATTTGACTTTTTTTCCCCAAGATAGAAAATATTCAAAATCCATCCCAATTGGTATCGGGTTTTTTTGGCCTGACGTCTAAAGAGGCACCTGAATTTAGATTAAACGTATTTTCAACTATTCATCAAATCGTATTTCACGGTAATGGTGGGTATGATTGGAATACTGTTTATAATATGCCTTTATGGCTCCGTAAGTTTACTTTTAATGAAATTAAAAAGCATTATGAAGAAGAAAAGGAGTCATATGAAAAAGCTAAAGGGAAATCCGGCAGTAACACAAGTCTTGTTAATTCCGATGGTACAGTAAATACTCCCGATTTTAAACAAGCATCAGAGGGGTATAAAGGTAAAACAAGTTATAAATAATAATATTTATAATAAAACACCCCCATGGCTGACGGAGAAGAATTAAAAAATAACCTATCAGATAGTTCCGAAATACTAGATAACATTCGTGATATTGCTGTTCAATTAGAAAGCGTATTAGGAAGCATGGCTGGTGAGTTTAAAGAACAACTTAAAGGAGGTAGTGTTGAAGTAAAAGCAATAGAGGAGTTTACTAAGAGAAGTGTTAAGAATCTTACGAGTAGTGCTGGTCAGTTAGCAAAACTATCTAAAGAATCATTAAAAGGAGACAAAAGTAGCGTCAATATCTCAAAAGAATTAGCTAAAGCAAAAGCTAACCAATTAATCATTCAATCCAAAATTAAGCTCCTTGCAGACCAGTTATTAGTAGCTGAAGGGGATGAGGCAGATGCTTTACAAAGGTCATTAGAAACTTTAGTAGAAAGTGCGGACACAGCTGGTATTTTAGTAAATAAATTCCAAGAAGTTAATGAAGCCGCGAGTGAAATTGATTCAAAAGGGTCATACTTTGATAAAGCTAAGAAATTTGTAGAGGGAATCCCGGTATTATCCGGCCTTTTAGGTCCTGGGTTTGAGGCAGCTTCAAAAGGCCTAAAAAACGCTTCTTTAGAAGAAAACAAACTAAAGAAGGGTCTTATGCAAACCTCAGCTGTAGCTGGGGGTATAGGTAAAATAGTAGATATTGGTTTTGTAGCAATGTTAACTAAGGCAGATTCCTCTACTACAAACTTAGCTAAACAGTTAGCAGTAAGTAAAGAGACTGCTCGGGGGTTAAGAGCAAGTTTTAATAGTATTGCGATAGATAGTGGTACTTCTGCTTTAAACGCCCAAAATTTAACAGAATCCTTTATAGAATTAGGAAGTTCTGTAGGGGCAGTTAGTGGTTTCAATAATGAACAAATTGAACAACAAGGAAAATTAACTAAATTAGTAGGATTACAGGGGGGTGAAGCCGCTAAACTTGCAGAATTTGGTATGATACAAGGTACTTCTACCCGTGAAGCTACTACCGATATTCTCCAACAAGTAAAACTTTTAGAACAAGAAACTGGAATTAGATTAGAGGGTAGAAAAATTTTAGCTGAAGTAGCTAACGTTAGTGGGAGATTAGGAGCTCAATATGGGTTTAATACCCAACAAATAGCAAAAGCGGTAGTCCAATCCCAAAGATTAGGTTTATCCTTAGAAGATACAGCGGGGATTGCAGGTAATTTACTTGATTTTGAATCATCTATTACTAAAGAACTTCAAGCTGAACTATTAATAGGTAAAGACTTAAACCTAGAACAAGCCAGACTTTTAGCACTTCAAGGAGATTCAGCAGGAGCAGCAGCAGAACTTGCAAAACAGTTTGGAACTGCTGAAGAATTTTCTAGTTTAAATGTAATCCAACAACAATCCCTTGCTGATGCTATGGGTATGAGTGTTGACCAACTATCAGATTCCATTAGAAAACAACAAGTCTTAAGTAGCCTAGGAGCTGAAAGTGTTAAACAATTAGAAAAACAGGGTAGATTAGATGAACTACGGGGAGACGCAAATGGCGAGTTAATATTACAACAATACGAACAACAATCTGCTTCCGATGCTTTTGCAAACTCTGTGATGAAAATACAAGCAGCCTTTGGTTCTTTAATGGAGAACGGTTTAGGAAGTGCCGTAGATATGATGGCTGGTTTAGCCGATTCTTCATTTGCAGTATATACTGCTTTAGGACTTATGGCCGGTGTATCATTAATAAGAGTAATTGGAAGTATTGCGGGTATGGCGGCTTCATTAGTAACAGCGGGGGTTGCATCGGCTGCTACAGCAAGTGCACTTACTTTAGGGATAGGTGCTATAGCAATTATTGCAGGTACCGCTGCAATCACTGCCGGAATTATGAGTGCACAAAAGAAGGCTAAAACGATGACAGCTGTAGATGATGCTATTATCCCCTCCGGTTATGGTGACCGTGTCATTTCATCTCCTAAAGGTTCAATCGCGTTGAATAACCAAGACACTCTAGTTGCTGGTACGAATTTAGGCCAAAACGGAGGTAATCAAGAAACTAAACGTACTAACGCATTACTTGAAGCGTTAGTAATGCAAAATAAAACCAAACAGAAAATTTCACCCATAGGTTTATATGAAGTGCAATAGGTTAATATTTATAATAAATTAAAATAAATTAAAATGAGTTTACTTAGCAAATTACAAGACACTATTTACAGTAAGTTTAAAGGTGCAAAACCTACAGGACCAAATTCAACTTCAACTCAGCATGTTGGAGACGGATTCTCTGAAGGAACATACCAAGACTATTTAGTAAGTGTAGCTGGAAAAACTGCTGAATCAGCTGATGATTCATCATTCGTTGTACGTTCAACAGTAAAATAATATAACCTATGGGATTATTAGATTTGAAAACAGATCTTAAATCCCTACGTTATGGAAAGGATAGGGTAGGGGGTGGTTCAAGTAACCAACCTTATATTCAACGGGATCTTCCTGATTCACTTTCTGAGGTAGGGAGAAAAGGCGGACCAGATTTCTTACTTCGTGGTGGTACATTAGTACCAGGACGAGTATTAGATGATGTGTCACGTATAACACAAATGTTCTTTGATTTTAAATCCCCAAACGGTATATTATTTGCTGCTAAACAAAATGTATTAGCAAGCTCTGCTGTAAACACTAAAGCGGGTTTTGATACATTTAAAAAAGCAGAAGTTAATAGTGAACTTTCCGGTTTTAGCAAATTCAAAAACCAAGTAGCAACCACTTTTAAAAACAATGTAGGTTTAAATAAAGGGAACATTTATACTCCCTTAAATACTATTGCCCAATCATTAGTAGGACCCATTGGTTACCATACTAATAAACAAGGCCTAAACCCATTTACTAAAACAGATGATCTTGACTATTCTTACACTAAACAAGTAGGATTAGGGAAAAATAATCTAGCTTCTAGACTTGGAATTCTTCTTACAAATGGTAAGTTACAATCTATAGATAACCATTTATATGAATATGTAGGAGGACCAGGTGCAACCCTAGGTATAGGAAGAACTAAAGTAAAAAGGTACGAAAATACTTTAGATGACCAAAAGATATATTTTAGTAAACAAGCTACACAAAATAACAAAACACTTTCTTTTAAAGAAATTGAAAAAGCCTCAGACGATACCCGAAATAACAAGGGCAGAATAATTGATTTTAGACAACGAGAAGGTGGAAGTAAAGCACCAACTATTGGGTATGACATCTCTGGAAGCATTGAAACTCGTGTTAACTTAGGAAACCCTGGAAGATCAAAAGGAAGCCTAACAACACCATTAGACAAGTTAAATGCTTTCCCATTATATAAAAGTGAATGGACTAAGGGGGTACACGAAAAAAATGATTTAATTAAGTTTAGAATTGGTATAATAGACAATGATAACCCTAATAAAAAGACATTTATCCACTTCCGGGCCTTTATAGACAACTACTCAGATACTTATGGTGCTGAATGGTCAGGGCAAAAATTTTTAGGTAGAGGTGAAAACTTTTATAGGTATAATGGGTTTAACAGAACTATCAATTTAGGTTGGACAGTTGCAGCTCAATCCCAATCGGAATTAATTCCTCAATATCAAAAATTAAATTATCTTGCTTCTAGTTTAGCCCCTGATTATTCCAAAACAACAGGGTATATGCGAGGTAACCTAGCAGAACTAACAGTTGGTGGTTGGTTATATAATCAACCCGGAATAATACAATCAATGACCTTAGAAGTACCACAAGAATCCCCATGGGAAATTGGTATTTCAAATCAATCTGACATCAACAACCTCAACCAGGGGCAAGAAAAAGTACAATCTAGTTCTAAATTAAAAGAACTTCCCCATATAGTTAAAGTTACAGGATTTTCCTTTATCCCTATCCATAAGTTTGTCCCTAGAGTACAACAAAATGAATTTGATGGAAAAGACTATTTAAATGAATTCGGTAAAGAAAGATATATTGCCCTAGATTCAGGAGGAGACCCTTCAAAAGGAACAGCCACTAGCAATTATTCCACAGAAAACCTTACATATATAGGGGAAAATAACTATACAAAATAAAAAGTTATGGATAGATATAAAAACATAAGAACAGTATATAAGGATTTTAAGCCTATGATTGGTACTACTAAATATCCTGATGTTCCTTTGTCTTTTGAAGACATTTATGTATATTCAACCCAAGGAGATAGATTTGATATTCTTGCAAACCAATATTATAATGATTCTACTTTGTGGTGGATAATTTCTAATGCTAATAATAATTTAAAACAAGATTCATATTATATTCCTGAAGGAACCCAAATTCGAATTCCACAAAATATAGCTAATGTTTTATTAGAATTTGAAAAGCTAAATGATAGATAGTTATGGCAGTAATAGGAGAAAAAATTGCAGATTTTGTTAAAGATGAAATCAACTGGAGACAAACCCAGCAATATAAAGGATTTGATAAAGGTAGTAGTAGGAATGCATCTACCTTACAATATCTAAATAACCAAAATGCCTGGGTAAAAATGGCAAGTTCGGTTTATATTGGAGGTGCGGGGACAGAAAAAGAAATAAAACTTGGTAATATTCTTTCTAAGCAAAGGTTAGACTCTATAGGGTTAGAATATTCTAAATTTAAAGGTAATAATTTAGCTAAAAATTTTATACTTTTTAATGGTGTATCTGAAGTAAACAAACCTAATAAAAGAGCAGGTATAACTAATAATACCCAATTATGGAACTCTAATTCAGCTTATGGCTTAGGAGGAACCCAATTTGGTATCCAACCCATCCCCGGAATTACAGGAGTTGATGTCGAATGTTTAAATAGGGGTTCAATCCGAAGAGCAACAATTACTTTACAAGCATTTAATAAATTCCAGTTTGAAATAATTGAAATGTTATATCTTAGGGTAGGATATCACATTATGTTAGAATTTGGGAATGATAAATATTTTGACCATGAAACAAAAACATACGAAAGTACAGGTAATACCCTTATAGAAAAGTCATGGTTTAATTCTACTAATACAACCCAATTGGGGATGTTAAAAGAAATATTAACCGAAAGAAAAAAATATAGTGGTAATTATGAAGGATTCTTTGGTAGGGTAACCAATTTTTCTTGGGACATTACTCCCGAAGGTACTTATAGTATTGAAATTAATCTTCATACTGTTGGGGATGTTATAGAATCAATTCAAGTAAACCTTCCAACCCCAATATTAACAGATGCGGATTTAATCAAAAGTGGCTCAAATTCCGCAATTGATACTTCAGTCCAAAATATAATTGATGCTACTTTATACAACGCTGAATCCGATAAATGCGAGGATGAATTGGAACCCAGTTATATTACATTACAATCGGTTATCTCCTCTAAAGATAAAGAAGTAAAAAATGAAGAAGGTGAAGAAGCTTATGATGATATATTAAAAGCAAAAGACCAATATACTCGTTTTGTACAGTTTAGTACCCTTCTTGCTAATATAAATAGGTACTGCATACCCCGAATCACTCCAAAAGATGGAAATCCTTCTTCTATGGTTGAAATTAACACCTCCCCTCAACTTATGGGTTATTATAATAACCAAACTCCATTAGACCCCAGAGTGTGCATTTTCAAAATCCCTTCATCTACAAATCCTGTAATGGAAGGTTTAAATGTTCCCTTTAATAATCTTTTACCACCTTTTCTAATAAAAGACCCAAATAATAATGAAATCACCGCTGGGAATATAATGAATCTATATTTAAATTTTGCCTTTGTAAAAAAATGCATGAGACAGAATGTAGATAAAAAAGGTAAACTAAGTTTATTTAAACTCCTTAGTAATTTGTGTGATGGCATTAATTCATCTTTAGGGGGAGTTAATAATCTTGAACCTATAATAATAGACGATCATCGCATTCACATTATAGATCAAAACCCAATACCTGGTAGCATTAAAAATGATAAGGATGAAGTAACCTTCCAAACTTTTGGTTACAACTCTACAAATAAACAATCATCATTTATTAAAGATATAAGTTTAAACACTTCTTTAACCCCTGAATTTTCCACTATGGTAACGATTGGGGCTACTGCTAATGGGGGGAAAGTTAAAGGTATCGATTCTACCTACTTTAGTAAATGGAATGCGGGTTTAACTGATAGATTTAATATAGGAACAGAAATCACAGAATTAGATGTTGATAAATTAAATGAATCACAAAGGGCAGCAAAATTAAAGGAGTATTCTGATGAGTTTAATAAAAAAATTAAAGAGCAGATCAAGAATTTCAATGAATTTGAAAATATTTATGTAATGTCTGGATATGGTTCCTACAATAGTGGAACAAGTATTAGAAACGACAATCTTTTATCTATAAAGGGTGATAATATTGTTCCCAATGGTGACTATGATCAAGAACAGTATATAGAAACCAAAGTAAATATATGGCAGTCTAAAAAGGATCATGAGAACATAGACCCAAACCTTGAATCAAAATTTAAAAATAATTATTTTAAATATTTAGTTCAAGCCTTTGGGAGTAATCAAACCCTAGTTATAGATAATGGAATAGCGATAGACCCAAATCCCTCCCCTAAATATTTAGAATTTGATTCTTCTTTTATAAGTAAATCTAAACCCTCATATAGTGAATATTTAAGAGTTATAAATAATGAATTGTCAGAGATTGCAAAAGCAAAAGCAGAGAAAACCAAAGACCTTTACTCTAGTAATCAAATTGGTTTTATCCCTTTTAACCTTGGAATCACAATGGCGGGTTTGTCTGGAATAAAAATCTACAATAAAATTAATGTAGACCAATCATTCCTACCAAAAAACTACCCTTCAACTCTTCATTTCATTACTACTAAAGTAAACCACTATATTAAAGATGATCATTGGGAGACCCAACTTGAAACTATGGTTTTACCAAAAACCACTGTCCCAGAATACAACAAATACAAGCTAGAATTTGAGGATAAAGGTAGACAAAACCTAGCACCAGAAGAGGATAGGGGTGCAAAATATTTTGCTCAAGAGGGGTTTGATGACGATTTTTATTTTCTTGAAGGTAGGAAAGACGACCAACGCTTAACAGACCCTAGATTAAGAGTTTGGAGTAAGAAGGTAGACACTTTAGAATTATTAGATGATATCCACCCAGATGCGAAAAACAACTTCCGGAATTTCTTTAAAGCCTTACACAAAGACTACCCCGGTTATCATGCTAAAGTATCTGCCATTTATAGAACACCATCAAAATCAAAAGAGTTAGGTGAAACTTTAGGAGAAGGTGAATCAGTAGCAAAACCAGGATCCTCACGACACACATGGGGGGCAGCAATTGATTTTAATCTTTACACCCCAGGTTATGACGAACGTAAAGGTAAAGCACTATTTAAAAAAGGAAATTATACTGATTGGAAAAATACAAACATCCCCGATTTGGCTAAATCCTTTGGTATAGAATGGGGTGGGGCTTTTAGCCCAAGTGCACATAAAGAAGATTCAGTCCATTTTTATGTCCCATACCCTAAAGAAATAGTAAAAGAGAATATAGCAAATATTTTATCATTACTTCCTAGTATGTTTAGAACCCTTAATGATATTCATCCTTTTGATGTAAAGTTATATAGAAAAATGACTGAGGTTGAAATTATCGGATACTTTACCAACATGAAAAAAACCGTAGACAACTTGACTACAAGACCATACGGCCTTAGACCAGGATATCCACTCTTCTCAAAAGTAATTTCCTCCGAATATGACCTAAATAAATATAATAAATAATAATGTATTACCCTAAATCCCAAATAAAAACTAATCTAACCACTCAGGGTCAGGAATTTGTTTTTGCTTCAAATAAACAACCCTATAAAGGGAAATATTGGAAGACTTCTAAGGGTACTTTTTATACCGGTGAAAACCCAAACGACGGTTCTCCATTAAAATTAATTCCAATAGATACATTAAAACCCCATAGCGAAATAAAAAACAATTCTACCCACTCCCATACGGATTCAAGGGAATATGATATGTATTTATTAGATGATTCTTACTACTCAGCAAGGGGTATAAAATCAAGAAACCAACCCCCTCGTAACCCTATATCCTCCAAACCTAAAATAGGAGAAAAAATAACAGAAAGGTATTTTGTTTCAAAAACAAATGAACCTCAATTTATAGAAGTATCAAAAGTAGAATTTCAAAAATTTGAATCTAAATCATCTGAAGTTAATTGGTCATTATATGAATCTATTAAGTTAAATTGGAAAACCGATGGTACTCAAGAAGAAGCTTATCTTTACAACAAAAACCAAGTACTAAAACAATATATATTAGGATTCGAATTTTACTTTAAAGGTAAGTTCGATAACTATTGGTTGGGCAAATAATCATTCGTATATTTAGGGCATAATTAAAAACAATAAAGGTTATGCAGTTATCTGAAACAAGGAAAATGTTAATCCCATTTTCTGAAATTGTCCTAGCAACATTGGACGTAAACCAAGTAGCAACTCGAGTAGGAGCAGTTACCGAATATATCTTAATGAACCATTATAGCTGGTCTAAAAATGGTGATATAGGTAATGAAAAAGGATATGATGCATTTGATTTAGATGGTAAAAAACATGAAATCAAAGGTATGTCCTATGAATCTAAAACTAACTATGTTGCTTATTCCCACGACTCAAAAGGGGGTAAATATGATTTCCTTACCATTCTCCATTTTAACGAAAAACGTGTAGCTTCTATCCCCCAATTTGAAATTGATAATTTTTTCAAACATAATACCTTACCAGGTAGAAAATCTAAAACTTTACGTTTAAATTTTAATGACCCACTTTTAACAATACTTGGAAAACCAAGGAAGAAGTCGTTATTTCAAGCATTATTTTTAAAGTACGAAGACAAAAACTTTACTTTTTAAGATGTATTGGTTAATAGAAGATTTAGAACAACTAACCGTATTTTATAATAGCGGTTTTAAGGAGGCATTTATTGATGTTATCCCGGAATCTTCTACTCTACACCCCACATTAAACGAGGTTAGTGCTGTTTATATAAGACCAATACAATCCTCAAAAGGCTTTATGATAGGGGTTAACCATAGTGAAACATTAGGGTTAAAAAAAGAAGATGTAACGGAGGTATTAAAAAAGTTTGATAAGCTATATTGTAGAGATAAGAAAGAAATATTACATTATTTTTGCCTAAAAAGCTTCATTGACATATCATTGCCACCTCATACGTATATACAAAATACCACGACTGCTCACGATTGGTTTAATACGTATCATAAGAATGTACGTGATATTAACGTAATTATACCGATAGTAAAACATTATGAGATGTGTGAGCGCACATACAACGACCTTATAATTAATACGAGTAAAGACACAAAATATGGCACCTTTTTCAACGAGCGAACAACCTTGGTATTTAATCTTATTGAAAGAAATGGAATTGCAATTAGACCCGGAATATTTGGCGAGCATTTCTATGAGACAAAGGAAAAGAAAGTCTATACACAATTCAATCTAAAAACTACTACCACAAGACCATCAAATAGGTTTAAAGGAGTTAATTACGCAGCATTAAATAAAGAAAATGGATGTAGAAAAGCTTTTATCCCCGAAAATAATAAATTCATTGAAATTGATATCACTGCTTACCATCCGAGTATTGCAGCTTCTCTTATTTCTTATGATTTTGGTACCGATGACATTCATAGTGCTTTTGCAGAAATGTATCGAGTTGATCGTGACCAAGCAAAAGAACTTACATTTAAGCAACTCTATGGAGGAGTATTTAAACAATACCGGGATATTGAATTTTTTAAACGCATTAGCGATTACATTAATCAAAGGTGGGAAGAATTTACTAAAATAGGTTATGTAGAATGTCCTATATCACATTATAGGTTTTACAATGAGGAGTTAGAGAATATGAACCCTCAAAAGCTATTTAATTACATGCTTCAAAATTACGAGACTTCACAAAATATTTTGATCCTCTGGGATATACTTAGTATATTGGTGGGTAAAAAAACAAAGCTCGTATTATATACGTATGATTCATTCTTGATTGATATAGACGAAAGCGAGGAAGAGGTATTAAAAGACGTGGAAAATGTTTTCCAAAAATATAATTTAAATATTAAAAATAAAGAAGGTTATGACTATGATTTTAGATGAGGATATCAATACGTATAATATGAATTACGATATTGACGAAATAAATCCCAAAGATTTGAATAATAAATTATTTTGCACCTTTACTGATAAGGAAGGTATAGATACACTTATAGGTGTATTAAGAGAAAAATATACCATTTTATATAATAAGATGTTTGTATTAGAGATTGTAGATAAAGGTGAGTATGTTATTACTTATAATGTTGAACAAGGAAATGTAAGTGATATTCCACCTAATACTATTTTAGTACATAGAAAGAAAGACTCAAATACATTATATACAATTAATGCACTTAATGAGCTTATTAAAAAGCTTAATGGTGGTGTTGTAGATACTAAGTTTCCTATTGAATGGACACACTATAAAAATTGTATTTTACTTACTAACAGCAACGAACTAAGCCAGCTTAATACAAAAATACATAAGATTATTGAAGTATAGTTTGGCTGCCTAAATTTTAGTTCGTATATTGGGTTATATTAAAAAAACAAAAGTTATAAACAATGGATTTATCAGTACTTAAACAGAAGCTGGACACTCTCCAAGCACAACCCCAACAGGGACAAAAAACCGACTACACGACCATTTTTTGGCGTCCCACAATCGGTAAACAACAAATTAGAGTTGTACCATCAGTGTATGATGCAGCCAATCCTTTTACAGAATTAGGGTTTTATTATGGTATTACCAATAAGGTAATGATTTCACCTACTAATTTCGAAGAACCGGATCCAATTGCTCAATTTGCAGCAAAATTACGTGAAGGTGAATATGACAAGGAAAATTATGTATTAGCAAAGAAATTAGATGCTAAAAACCGTATTTTCATCCCCGTTATTGTTCGAGGTGAAGAGGATAAAGGTGTAAGACTATGGCAATTTGGTAAGCAGATTTTTGAGGAATTTTTATCAATGGCTGCTGACGATGAAATAGGTGATTATACTGAGATTACAAACGGACGTGATTTCACATTAGAAACAGTTGGACCTGAATCAACAGGAACACCTTACAATAAAACATCAGTTCGACCAAGAATGAAAACTTCACCTTTATCAGATAGTAAAGACCAAGTTGAATTATGGTTAAATACTCAACCTAACCCACGCGAAGTATTTAAACGTTGGACATTTGATCAAATGAAAGATGCTTTAGCTAAATGGTTATCACCAGAAGAAAATGGAAGCGAAGAAGCTGCACCATTTGCAACAACATCAAATGTAGATTCTACAGAACGTAATGATCTTCCTTGGGAAAAGAAAGATGATAGTTCTAACTTTAAATTAGATACCAATGTTGGTGCTGTTAAAGAGAAAAAAGAAGACCAATTTGATAAGTTGTTTAGTTAATGGCAAAAAAAATATCCAAATCACTCTCAGCAGCAGTGTCTGCTGAGATTAAGACAAAATTTGATCTTAATAAATTTAAATCAAATAAAGGTTTAGATAAAAATGTCAAATTTAAGGACCAACAATGGATT
>TARA_B110000902_G_scaffold12541_2_pt1 | contig 16768 bp, 15 predicted proteins | sample TARA_B110000902 | Tara Oceans TARA_B110000902 (sample SAMEA4398009) | marine metagenome | biome: Polar Biome; feature: [SRF] surface water layer (ENVO:00010504); material: water (ENVO:00002006), including particulate matter (ENVO:01000060) such as... | depth 5 m | reverse complement strand
CTGACGATATATATATCGGGCCACGGTTTTAACTAGACCATGCCTGTCAATAGCGGACACGTAGGAATATTTTCCAGAAGGTACTCTCGAAGCCATCAACACAACCCTGGTAGATTATAAAATGCGTAAAGAACCTGCTGTCTTCTTACATTATGATGAACGCCCGCTATTAGCAATCGGAAAATCAATGTCGCACTAACTGGCAAACTGCTGACCCGCTTTTGCAGCCACGTCAAAAGCATATTTCCGTTTGTGATGATCAAAAATAGACGATACCAGCATCAGCTCGTCAGCGTCAGTTTGGCGGATAAACTCCGCCATTCCCTGTTCCACTTCCACGATTGTACCCACCGCAGAGCAGGACCCGATTTGTGCCAAAACAGCTCTGTCCTGGGGCGCCATCGACTCCTCGAAGTTAGCCACCGGGGGAGGTAATTGGCCCGGGGTACCTTTCCTCAGATTGAGAAAAGATTGTAATGAAGAAGACCGCAGATACTGCGCTTCTTCGACAGTATCAGCTGCGCAAATATTAAACCCTAGCATGACATAGGGCTGCTTTAATTGTGCTGACGGTTTGAACCGATCGCGGTATATCTCAAGAGCCTGCATCATTTGCTGCGGCGCAAAGTGAGAAGCAAAGGCAAACGGCAGTCCTAACATCGCCGCCAACTGAGCACCGAACAAGCTCGACCCTAGAATCCACAGGGGCACATTTGTACCCTCACCGGGAACAGCAATAACGCGCTGGTGTTTGTCAGCAGGTTTAAAATATTGCTGCAACTCAACCACATCTCTCGGGAAGTCATCAGAACTACCGTTAAGTGTCCTACGTAAGGCTTGAGATGTTACTTGGTCAGTTCCTGGTGCACGCCCCAAGCCCAGATCAATGCGTTCGGGATAAAGCGACGCCAATGTGCCAAATTGCTCTGCAATGACCAAAGGCGAATGATTCGGCAACATAATACCACCAGCACCAACACGGATGGTCGAAGTACCTGCCGCTAGATAACCAATAACCACGGATGTCGCTGCACTAGCAATACCGCGCATACTGTGGTGCTCAGCAACCCAGTAACGATTATAGCCAAGAGACTCAGCATGCTGAGCTAAATCCAGCGAGTTGTTCAAAGCCTCACCGGGGGTACTGCCTTGGGGGATCGGAGAGAGATCCAGAACCGATAATTTTGTTGCCATATTTTTGCCCAGTCCTTATAAGAGACGGCGCCTGTTCATGCAATGACTCGCACTAGCCGCTTACCGTCCGTTAATTGTTGATGCGGTTTTTCTCAGCGTCACTCCGGCAGGATGTCGGATAATGGTCCTGAGAGAGACCCCGCATCGGCACGTAATGTCGCACTTTCCGCCGCCGCATCATGTGCCTGTAACAGCCTGCTGGTTTTAGCTTCTATTACAACCTTCCAGTTTGGATGGGTGAAAATGTACAGCGCGTCCTGCTCCATACTTTCGACTACCCACTTGCCAACAGTATCCGCAGACATACCATTGCTGATTGCCTCGTTAACGTTGTTTTTCAGTTCCTCATCTGCAGTGTTTTGAACCTCACTTTGATCGGCTCCAGCTGGATGGTTGCGACGACTTTCCGCGATTTGAGTATTCACCCATGCCGGGCACAAAACGGCGACTCCAATACCCTGCGGCACTAGCTCCAAATTCATTGATTCTGAGTAGCCAACAACAGCAAATTTGGTCGCATTGTAGGGGCCCATGCCCACGGTTCCAACTTGACCAGCAAGGGACGCGGTATTGATAATGTAACCACCCTCTCCATGTTCTTTGATCAGAGGCACGAAAATTTCGCAGCCATAGACCACGCCCATCAGATTAACATCGACCGTCCACTTCCAATCTTCAATGGGGATCGTCCCGGTTTCACCACCACCGCCGCCAACACCGGCGTTGTTAACAATCACATGAACTTTTCCGAAGGTTTCAATCGTTTTTTCCGCCGCTAACTTAACCGCTTCAACATCAGAAACATCACAAATAACTCCCGCCACATCCGCGCCCTGTTCTCTAAGACCGGCAACGGCTGACTCCAGTGGCCCAGATTCGATATCGGCCATCATCACCTTCATACCCTTAGCGACAAAGGCTCTGGTGATGCCCAGACCAATACCACTTGCCGCGCCCGTTACAAAAGCAATTTTTCCATCAAAATCTTTCATTTTTTCACCATTCCGTCATGTTCATTAACTATTGATCAGATAATTCGACCCTAGAATCTTACCATCTACTCGGATTTGATTTGTCTTTGATGGGCCGCCTCCTGATAAAGCGGCCCTGTCAATATCTTGAGTATTCATAGCTCTCACCGAGTGAAGACCACACTCCGGCCTGATCGCAGTCGAGAATTATATGCTATTTAAAAGAGCTCTGTCCCTATTGCCGCCGACATAATCCTGTGGCGAACAGCCGTGCTATGCTAGAAAAAACAAACTGGGATAACATCATGAATAAGCTCTATATATTTTCGCCTGGATTTGGACTAAGAAACATAAGCCCGTTCTGTTTAAAAATGGAAATGGCACTGACCTACCTCACTATTGATTTTGAACTGACAGAGCTCAATGATCCGAGAAAAGCACCCAAAGCAAAACTACCTTACATGGAACTCAACGGAGAAACCTTGTCCGATTCTGAGATCATGTTTGAACAGCTTAACGCTATCACCGGTGGTAAGCTTTATCACGGCTTAACGGCTGAGCAAAAAGCCATCGGAACCGCTTTCTCTCGATTAGCCGAAGACCATCTTTACTGGCTGCTAGTTGCTAGTCGATGGTTCGAAGATGATTGGTTCCCCCATGTAGTCGCCGCGTTTTTTGCGCCAATGCCAATACCATTGCGATGGATAATCCCGAGTATTGCCCGCAAACAAGTACGGAAAACTTTGCAACTCCATGGTTTGGGCGCCCACAGCCGGGAAGAAATGAAGGGGTTTGCCCGTCGAGACTTACAGGCTATCAGTGACGCCATTGGCAGTAAGCCATTTTTACTCGGCAATGAAATCTCTGCCTTTGATTTTACTGTTGGGTCTATGCTCAGCGGTATTTTGGACAACAAGCCAGACACTTGGCTGTCGCCAATCGCCAGAGAGATCGACCATTTGGTGGATTATACCGAGAGAGTGCAGCAGACGATCGGTGTCTATGGACGCATAGATCCCTAAGCAGATATTTGATCGACCAATTGATACACTGATAAGGACAATCTAAGACCCTCGATTTAGTGATTTTATGCAAAAGCGCGAGCCTTTCTATCTCCTTTTTTTATGATAAGCTATTACCGCTATGCTGTAGCAAAGTACATCGGCATCTCAGTGGGCTTTTGTCCCTAACCAGTTTAATTTTTACGTTAACATGTTCGGGTTGCAAAAAACCCTACCCTTTGGAGCATTATCAATATGATTCAGTTAACTGTTAATGGAGTGCAGCAGTCCGTTGATGCCGCTCCTGATACCCCCCTCCTGTGGGTTTTACGGGAAAACCTTTCCTTAACCGGAACGAAATTTGGCTGCGGCATTTCGCAATGCGGAGCATGCACCGTACTCAGCAATGGCAAATCCGTCAGATCATGTGTGATGCCAATTTCCCTTTTTGAAGGTGCCAACATTACCACCATTGAAGGACTCGCCGACGATAATGGTTTTCACCCACTGCAACAGGCCTGGATTGACGAACAGGTACCTCAATGTGGTTACTGTCAATCTGGTCAAATTATGTCGGCAGTCGCTTTACTTAACGATAATCCTCAGCCTTCCGATCAGGACATTGATAAAGCAATGTCAGGCAACATATGCCGGTGTGGAATGTATGATCGAATTAAACGCGGTATAAAGCGAGTAGCCGACGCTACTCCCGTACAAATGTTTGATCCTAACAACGAGCGGGAGGTGCAAAATGGGTAAGTGGACTAGACGAGGGTTCATCACCGCTGGTGCAATCGGTACTGGAGCACTGGTGATTGGCGTAGCGATACGGCCTGGGCATCGTGCTCCCGGTATGGCCAAGTATGTTGCAAAAGACGGTGAGTCGCTGATTAATGCCTGGGTGAAAATTGATGGCGATAATAAAGTGACCGCTATCGTCCCTCATTCAGAAATGGGTCAAGGTGCGCAAACAGCATTGGCGCAGATGCTTGCCGATGAGTTAGATGCCAGCTGGGATGATGTGTCCTTCATTGAGGCACCCGCGGAAGATGCCTATGCAAACTATGCCCTAGGTAAAGGTTTCATTTTAGGTGACGCTCAAATCCCCAAAATATTAGTGGGATCCGTCGACGGTGTTTTCTTGCAAGTTACTAAATCGTTGAATCTCCAAATCACCGGGGGCAGCGCAAGCATCAGAGCTACAGGGGTTTACGGTATGCGTGTTGCCGGTGCTGCTGCGCGAGAAATGTTAGTCGATTCGGCGGCTGAAGCTTGGGGCATAGATGCCTCCGAGCTATCGACCGCTAACGGACAGATAATCCATACCAGCACGGGTAAAAAAGAACCTTATTCCACATTTATCGTTGCAGCCGCAGAAAAAACGCCATCGGCAACACCGGTGTTGAAAACCCCTGATCAATTTACGTTGATGGGCAAAAACAAACCGCGATTGGATATTCCATCGAAGGTTGATGGCACTGCGCAATTTGGCATTGACGTCGACGTTGAAGGAATGAAAATTGCGACGATCAAGGCAGCTCCGGTCTTTGGTGCACAGGTTGCTACCGTTGATTCATCGAGGGCAGCGGAGATGCCTGGTGTCGTACAGATAGTGCAGTTGGATGACGCCGTCGCCGTTGTTGCTGATGGTTATTGGCAGGCAAAGCAGGCCCTGGCCGAAATCACTGTCACCTGGACCGAAACAGCCCGCGACAGCGCTAATAGCGAACTCCTATTCCAACAATTTCTGGAAGACATGAATACGGCAAAAGCCTCCGGTGACAGTAAAACGGATCTGAAATTGGGTGACGTCAGTCAAGCCTTTGCCAACGCTGACAGAGTCGTTGAGAGAAGTTACCGTGTCCCCTACCTGGCACATGCCTGCATGGAACCGATGAATGCCGTGGCACGCGTTGCCAATGGGCAATGCGACATTTGGACTGGCACTCAAAACCCTCTTGGTTTCAAGCATCAAGTGGCAGCAGCGCTGGAAATGGACGCTGCCAACGTTACCGTAACCAATCAATTCCTCGGTGGCGGCTTTGGTCGCAGAAGTCAGCCCGATGCCGCTATCCAGGCAGCAAAAATCTCCCAACAGACAGGACTACCCATAAAGCTGATTTGGTCGCGGGAGGAAGATATGCAGCATGACTTCTATCGGCCTGCAGTGGCATCAAATTTCACCGCGGCGCTTGATGCCTCAGGGAAACCGACCGCGTGGGAAAATCAATTTGTCGACAAGCACGAACCGACAGAAGCCCCCCATATCCTGTATGACATTGGCAATCAGGATATTCACTTCGCTGATAGCCCAACACATATTCCATTTGGCGCATGGCGCAGTGTCGATCATTCCCAGCATGGTTTCTTTACTGAGTCTTTCGTCGACGAACTTGCCTATGAGGCAAAACAAGACCCCTATCAGTTTCGTCGCGATCTACTATCAAATAAACCCCGTCACCTCAAGGTACTTGATCTCGCGGCCGAAAAGTCTGACTGGGGGAAACCTCTGGCGGCGGGTCAGGGGCGCGGTATTTCGCTGCAAGATTCCTTTGGCTCAATCGTCGCAGAAGTTGTTGATGTTACCGTAACCGCCGGGAAAATAAGCGTCGACAAGGTTACCGTTGTCATCGATGCAGGTTTTGCTGTAGCACCCGATGGACTCATCGCACAGATGGAATCTGGTGTCATTTACGGTCTAACAGCAGCACTTTATGGTGAAGTGTCTATAGAGAATGGTCGCGTCCAACAGTCTAACTTCGATGATTATCCCATGGTCAGAATGAGTGATGCCCCGGCTATTGAAACGCATATTATCAATAGTTATGAGTCCTGGGGCGGCGCCGGAGAACCCGGCACTCCGGGAACAGCGCCCGCACTGACTAATGCAATATTTTCTGCAACAGGTATTCGTATTCGGGACCTGCCTGTTAGTAAATATGAATTTGATTTAACCGCGGACAGCAACAGTAACCAACTGAGCAGTTAAGCACTTTACCGTGCTCTTTTATTGAAGGCTCGACACGCTCTGTCGAGCCTTCTTTCACTACATCGCTTAGTTGAACCCTTCGACAGCTAGATCTTGTCATCCTACGGCACTAAAAACCGCTCTCCTCAGATACAAAATCTGCATTGCTGATACCAATCACCAATAACTGGATTTCAATTGACGTCGTCCCAGACGCTGGCCGACGGCAATCGATAGTTATGACCGCATGCTGAGGTAGACTGCCGCATGAAAAAAATCACCCGCTCACTTGCTTTGGTCAACGTTGATGTTTTGACCGAAGGAGAGATTTTGTTGACGGCTTAATCGAGGAGAGTTAGACCAAACGCCGCCTGCGGCTATCGTTAATTATTAGAAAGCCGATCCCACCGTTTATCTCATTGGCGGCATACCAAAGAGGAAATAAAGCTCGAATTATCGCTAAACATTCGACGTTTCATCTGCTTATTTTTATTACCGTATAGATCTCTTGAGTTGGGATACATTAGTGGCTTGTTTGAAAGAACGAAGACAGATAAAGTGTAGGCGCCTCATACCCTTGTCATGAGCGGCGTAGTGACGATCGATACTTCGATGTTGGCTGTATTGCGTACAATAATAACAGTGAAAACTATTTCTCAGGGGAAATTAAGATGTCAAACGACACTCCAGTTGAAGAACAGACACTACCCGGCAGCGTGCCCTTTCTGCTGTTGCTGACTGTGCTCAATGTCATGAATTTTGTTGATCGACAGCTGCTCTCCAGTTTTGCCAATTTTATCGTTCCCGATCTAAATTTGACCAATACTGAATTCGGCCTACTAACTGGACTGGTCTTTCTTTTTTTCTACTCTACCATGGGAATATTCATGGGAGTGCTCGCCGATAGAGTCAACCGAACCCGTCTAATCGCAATTGGCTTGGCCTCCTGGAGTGTATTAACGGCACTGTCAGGCGCCGCTAAAGGCTTTGTCAGTTTAGCGATTCCACGTATGTTTATCGGTGTCGGAGAATCAATGATGACACCTAGCGCCATGTCAATTCTTGCCGACCGCTTCCCCACTTCTCGCCTGGGTTTTGCCTCTGGCGTCTATTATATGGGCGTCCCTATTGGCACTGGTGTTAGTCTATTAATCGTTGGTTATCTTGGCCCGTCATGGGGTTGGCGCAACTGTTTTTATATGTTGGGAGCGCTCGGTGTCGCCATGGCAATTATCATGTGGTTTATCAAAGAAACACCTCGACGTCATCTTGCCACCGCAGAAAAAATGGTTCAGTCAGCACCCAGTATGAAAGAAATTACTGCAACGGTGATGCAAACGCTGCCTCGGTCCCCTGCCCTAATGTTAACCATCGCTGGAGGTGTGGCTTACCACTTTATCCTTGGAGCTACGGTTTTTGACCAGTTGTGGTTTGTCCAGGAACGCGGTTTTGATCGCGCTGAAATTGCACAATATGCTGGCTGGATAGGTATATCCGGCGGAATTCTTGGCAATCTATTTGGCGGTATTGGCAGCGACTGGTTTACCCGTAGAACCGGACTCGGTCGCCCGATGTTTTTGTTTTGGATTATGCTGATTTTGGCACCTGTCAACATTGCCTATCGCTTAGTTGACCCCGATTCAATATGGTTTTGGTTAGGCTTGTTCTTTGGCTACTTCCAGCTCGGTGCATTCTATGGACCAACATTTTCAACCATCCAAGAATTAGTCCCACCACAGGTCAGAGCAACTATTGTTGCTGTCTATATTCTATTACTTAATTTAATTGGGGTTGGCTTTGGCGTTACGTTTGCCGGTATTGCCATTGACCAACTGATTGCACAGGGCGTCGAGCAACCTTACACAATTGCCCTAATTGGCTTTACGATGGTGTCATTTATCTGCATCCCTTGCTTTCTTATTGCAGGTCAGCGATTCAAACGCGATAAAGCTCAACTTTACAAAACCCTGGCGCAATAACCGGCTGATATTAAGTAGGACATACCATGAAACAAAGAAAAACATCTTGGTCTACATTGATTTTTGGGTGGGCATTCATTACTTCCATTGCCACAACGAGCGCAGCTTTAGCGAGCGATAAAATTGTCATTGCACATCGTGGCGCCAGTGGCTATCTGCCGGAACATACTATTGCGGCCAAAGCGATGGCTTATGCTATGGGTGCCGACTATATTGAGCAAGATATTGTCATGACAATGGACAATCAATTGATCGTATTGCACGACCATCATCTAGACCAAGTCACCAATGTTCAGGAAACTTTCGCCGGCAGACAACGCTCTGATGGCCGCTATTATGTGATTGACTTTACCCTCGAGGAAATTCGATCACTGCGAGTGACCGAACGCTACAATATTGCCAGCCATGGAAAAAAAGCCGTATTTGCCGACAGATTCCCCGTCAATAAATCGCGATTTTCTGTCCACACGCTGGCGGAAGAAATTGAACTTATTCAAGGCTTGAATAAGTCGACAGGTGGCAACGTCGGCATTTACCCGGAGATAAAAAGTCCTCAGTTTCACCTTGATGAAGGTAAGGACATCAGCGAGGCGGTTTTAAAAACTCTGAAAGCCTACGGCTATACGGATAAAACCGATAAGGTTTTTTTACAAACGTTTGACTACGACGATCTAAAGCGTATCCACGATACCCTAATGCCGGCGTTGGGGATGCAGGTTAAACTGGTCCAATTGATGGAGCGCAACGAAGCCTATCAGTGGATGGTCGCGGAGGGTGGCTTTGACACCGTGGCCAAGTACGCCGATGGCATTGGCCCGGATATCAATCTGATTGTATCGCCGACGTCACAATCAACAACCCTCAGTATAACTCCACTCGTTGCAAACGCACATGCAGCAGGTCTCGCCGTACACCCCTACACGTTCAGAAAAGATAGTATTGCAATGCCCGCTTATGCGGAAAGCTTCGAAATACTGCTAGACATCTTTTTTAACCAAGTGGGTGTTGACGGTATTTTCACTGATTTCCCTGACAAAGCAGCCGTTTTCTTACATGACACACCAGAGTAAAACTTCACTATGATTGGTTTCCTAAAGCCCGCAGCTCATCGACAGCCAATCGCTGATGAAGACGTGGATGGACAATACTCTCGCCTCCGGCTACAGGTTTTCCTCGGAATATTTGTCGGCTATGCCGGTTATTATCTGGTTCGGAAAAACTTTACCCTGGCAATGCCATTTCTCATTGAAGAGGGTTACAGCAAAACAGAATTAGGCTTTGCATTGTCAGGCGTAGCGATTGCCTATGGGCTGTCAAAATTTGTAATGGGTAGCGTTTCAGATCGTAGCAATGCCAGAAACTTCATGTCTCTAGGGCTTCTAGGCAGTGCCTTGGTGATGATCTTTATGGGAGTCACCATTGGCCAACTGCCAGTGGCTTCGAGTTCGGTCGGCATTATGTTTGCACTGCTGATGCTAAATGGCTGGTTCCAAGGTATGGGGTGGCCACCCAGCGGACGCGTAATGGTTCACTGGTTCTGCCCGGCAGAACGGGGGACAAAGATGGCCATATGGAATGTCGCCCACAATATCGGCGGCGGTCTAGTCGGTGTGATTGCCATCGTTGGCATGGCTTTATTTGGCGATTGGCACTCCGTTTTCTACTTCCATGGCATGATCGCAATTATGATCGCTATATTCATCTGGATAACGGTGAGAGACACGCCTCAGTCACAGGGATTGCCAACGATAGAGCATTATAAAAATAGCTATCCAACCGCCTTTGAATATCAACAAAGTCACGAGACTGAATTTTCCGCCAGAGATATATTTCTGACCTATGTATTAAATAACAAGCTGCTTTGGGCAATCGCTATCGCCAATGCCTTTGTCTATTTGGTACGCTACGGAGTTCTTGACTGGGCACCGGTTTATCTCAATGAAGTAAAAGGCTTTTCTTTTGATGAGTCCAGCTGGGCATATGCATTCTACGAATGGGCAGGAATTCCCGGTACGCTTTTAGCAGGCTATCTGTCTGACAAAGTCTTTAAAGGACATCGCTCTCCGGTACTCATTATTTTCATGGGGTTAACCCTGATTTGCGTATTGGTCTATTGGCTCAATCCACCGGGCAATCCGCAGCTGGATATTGCCATGCTGATAGCGATTGGCTTTTTCGTCTACGGTCCCGTAATGCTCATCGGCTTATTTGCGTTAGACTTAGTTCCAAAAAAAGCCGCCGGCACTGCGGCTGGTTTTACCGGTTTATTTGGCTATGTGGGCGGCGCTGTTTCGGCCAATATTGTTATCGGATATGCGATAGATAGCTCCGGTTGGGATGCGGGCTTTATGATAATTGTTGCTGCCTGTATTATCTCCATTATTCTTGTTTCTATGACCATTAAGGCTGAACAACATGCAAACCGATAGTCACGCCAGCGACAGTATTCCTCACCTTAAGCCTATCGAATCTGGGTTTCTCGAAACGCTGCGCATTATGAAAAAAAGCTACAACAGCCCATTAGAACATTGTCAGACCATGCAAAAAGAACATGGAAATGCGGTAATGCAAAAAATGGGTAAGCTTAATTATGTCCATTTGTTTGGCGCCGACGCCAATCATTTAGCCGTTATGAACCCGAACCAAATTCTTTCGAATAAAAACTCCTGGGACTTAATCATCGGGCGCATTTTCACTAATGGTCTAATGCTGCGCGACGGTGACGATCATCGCTACCATCGACGCATTATGCAAGCTGGCTTCAAAGCCAAAGCGATGAAATCGTATATGACGACGATGGTAGACCTAGTGCCAGATGCCATCGCCGATTGGCCCACAGGGGATGGCGACATTATGTTAGCTTACCCGGCCTTTAAACAACTTACCCTCGATTTAGCAGCGACAATTTTTCTCGGCATGGATTTAGGAGACGAGGCAACAAAAATAAATAAAGCATTTGAAACCTGTGTTGCCGCCTCAATGCCAAAAATTCCAGTGGCCTTTCCCGGCACAATCTTATGGCGAGGCATCAAAGCTCGAGAATATATGTGCAGTTTTTTCCATTCGTGTATCGCTGAAAAACGAGCAGGTAATGGTAATGATATGTTTTCACTGCTCTGTAACGCAAAAGATGAAGAGGGAAATCAATACACCGACCAAGAAATTGTCGATCACATGATATTTCTAATGATGGCAGCTCACGATACAACTACGTCGACGCTGACCAGCATGACTTATGCTCTGGCTAAAAACCCAGAATGGCAGGAGCGACTCTATCAAGAAGTACAGTCTCTGGAGATCGACCAGCTTAATTATGAAAACCTCGACAAAATGGTAGAGACCGAATGGGTTATGAAAGAAGCCCTCAGAATGTATCCACCGTTATCAACACTGCCAAAGTTTAGTCTGAAAGAATTCGAGTATGATGGCCGCCTTATCCCTGCCGGTGCCATGGTGATTACCTATCCGATCCACACACACTATATGGATGAGTACTGGGATAAGCCGACCACTTTCGACCCCTTACGATTTAGTGAAGAGCGATCCGAACAAAAGCGGCATGCCTCCAGCTGGATACCCTATAGCGGCGGCGCACATATGTGTATTGGCCTTCATTTTGCCGTCATGCAAATCAAGCTGGTTATGTTCGATATGTTAAAGCGCTATCGCTGGAGTGTTCCTGCGGACTATGACATGCCGGTACAACAATCGCCGATATCGAAACCCAAAGACGGGCTGCCAATATCACTCGAACTCCGCTAGTGCTGGGGAGCGCTGATTAATAACCAAATCCCGATTGATAAGGGTTAATAGTTAAGCCGACGGTATGCCATGAAGCCCGTATATACACATCAGAATATTATTATTGTCAGTACTGCTAAAAACATATTGGAAAATAACGGGATCGATTGTTTTATTAAAAACGAGTTTAGCAATAGCATGGGCGGGGAATTGGGGCTTGCGAACATTTGGGTTGAGTTATGGGTATCTAACCCAGAAAACTTCGATAGAGCAATGACGCTGCTTACTAAAGAATTGAATCCCGACACCGATCAGGCTGACTGGCAATGCCCGAAGTGCCAAGAACTCAACGGCAGTAACTTTGCCTTCTGTTGGCAATGCGGCAGTCCGACATAAATGCCCTACTGCCCCCTGCTGTAAAAACCCCCAAGCCTAACTGTTATCCTTGCTTACGACTTTTAGGAAGATCAACAAAATTTCCCGGACGCTTCTCGGTATTTGCCACCATCGCCTCTTGAATCTCTTCTACTTTGAGGTGTGTGGCATTCCAAATAGCAATATAGTCAAGGCTATCGGTAGTATTGTGATCCCGAGCATAATTGATCATTTTCTTGCAGCCATAGACCGCTAACGGTGCTTTGCTGGCAATATCTGCGGCAATCAACATGACAGCTTCTAGCATAGTCTGCTGATCTTTATAAACCTGATTGATTAGACCCATAGTTTTTGCTTCTTCTGCACCCACTTTGCGGCCCGTATAGGCCATCTCCTTGACGTAACCTTCAGGAATTAATTTGACTAACCGCGGGAATGTGCCCACATCTGCCGTCATACCAATATTGGTTTCAAAAATAGTTAAAAACGCATCTTCAGTGGCATATCGAATATCGCAAGAGGTAATCAGATCAACACCGCCACCAATACAGCCACCTTGAATAGCAACCAGAACCGGCAGTCGACAATCGTCGATACAATTAAAAGCACCTTGCATCTCCAACACATTGTCGTAGAACGCAGTGCCCGACTGTAAACGCTTAGTTTTTTCGTCGGCCTGATTAACCGGATCAGTGACACTGGCGAAAGAACTGACATCGAGCCCTGCAGTAAAATGTGGCCCCGTCGATGAAATAACAATGACTCTCGCCTTCGAGCCATAGTCAATGTCTTTAATAATCGCCGGTAATTCCTTCCAAAATGCTGGATTCATATTATTGCGTTTGTCAGGACGATTAAGCACCACATGTGCAATATTGTCGCTAATTTCTACTTTAAAACATTCATAACTCATTGATTAATCCCCTCTACATATTTTATCTATCAAAAAACGATACTAAGACACGGGCGTGCGCACTATCATCGACTGGCTGGCAGTCGCTAACAACGCACCCCTTTCACTCCACATATGCATAGTCCCATAAGCGAAACCGTTACCAACAAACTCCATCATGTTGTCGCACAGCACCCATTCAGTTGCCTCCCGATTCGCATAACGAATCGTATTATCAATGCTGGTGCAATGCATCACTTTTCCAAGGGCATTGCCAAGAGCAGAGGGCATATAATCAGCAATAATTGCCAGAGCTCCCGCATCATGCTCCACCTTAGGCATACGCGCCCACAATAAAGATCGCCCATCGCCCGAAGGTTTACCGCTGCCGGAAAACCCAAACATTCCTCGGGCAATTCGAATATCAACATGGTCATGCATAGAAACCGTATCGTGATGACGGCGGAGCACCTCACAATTGTCAGGGCTATCAGCGTCAGGTCGATTCAGCCACGTCCCCGCGGCTGGATCAGAGCGCTCACCAACCGCTCCAAGAATGGTGATGATTTCCTGATCATCTAAATGACCAACCACCCTCCCTTGGCTGACATTTCGGCCAATAGCTGGCAAAGTAACCTCAAGTTCTAGCGTTACCGGCTGCTGAATGATAGAGAGGTATTGTCCGGTTGCCCATATCACGGGTTTTCCCGTCGCCTGCTCAAGTGCGACGATCCCGGCAGCTAATCCCGCACCGCCAAATAGAGAACCACGCCCACCAGTAAGATCAGCTGTTATCGGTAGCTCCCAGCGATGTGTGTCAATCGGATGCCCAAGATTTAAAAATTGTGTCGACGATATTTTCATAGGTTAGTGTTATCAATGGCGATAAAAGGCGCTCATTCTACGCAACAAGTGGGTGTTTTATAAAGTGATTACTGTGTTGTTAAACTCAAGTTCACGTCTGCGGTGTTAATGCCATCACTCTGGGACAATAATTCGATCACACCCGCGATCAGCTGCTCTGTGCCATGATTCCCTTGCGGTGTAAAACCCAGACGAACTACCACTAAATCTCTGGAGGGAACCACAGCAACAAATTGGCCCTGATACCCTGAGAAAAAGAAGGCATCAGTTGGCAGTAAAGGCCATGATCGCTGCCGCTGACCCTCCGTTGGTTCAGCATTCAGCCAAAACTGAGCACCGTAATCATTGCCAGGATTGTTGGGTGTCGGTGTTGTGCTGTATGTTATCCAGTTCACAGGCAACAACTGCTCGCCTAACCAATTGCCATTTTGCAAACAAAACTGCCCTAATCGAGCCCAATCTCTAGCACTCGCATAGCCGTATGATGAGCCTATAAATGTACCGTTGGCATCAACCTCCAGCACCGCAGATCTTATACCAAGTGGGTTAAAGAGCCGATCTCTGGTGAAGTCGTAATAGTCTTGTAAATCACCACCGAGTGTTTGCCGGATGACTGATGAAACGATATTGGTTGTGCCAGATGAGTATGCCCACACATCACCGGGCTCGGCTATGAGCGGTTTCGACGCAGCGAAGCCACCGGTATCTGACTGATTCGCCAGCATTTCTGATACATCGGAAAGTACATCATAGGTTTCATTGAATTCAAGACTGCTACTCATTCGCAGCAATTGGTCGAGGGTAATGGCCCGACGTGGATCAGACTCCGTTTGTTGCCATTCAGCGACTGCAGCTGGCTGATAGATATCAAGCACACCATCTTTAACTAATAGACCGATCAGTAAACTGCTGACACTTTTAGTCATCGACCACCCGATAAGTGGTGTGTCCTGCGTAATACCTTCAGCATAACGCTCTGCTACAATTCGGCCATTGTGGACGACCACCACCGCTTTTGTCTGCCGAGGTTGGCTTTTGGAAGATTCTGAAAATGCCTCGTCGAGCAGGTGACTATAATCTTGTCCCATTACGCTCTTGGCGCGGCCCTGTGGCCATGCAGCATCGTCATCTAAAGGCCGCATATCAGCAACGTTAACCCGATGTGATGTTGTTTCCTCGCCCGCCGAAACCAAAACACACCCTATTCCATCGACAAATATGGCCCTGCGCTTAAAAACCCCAGCAGTGACGTATCGACACGCTTTTCGTCTTTGTTGATCTGATACGATATATTGGCTAACAATGGCGACGCACCCAATAGCGCCTGTTCGACTATTTGCTCACCGGAAAACTCACTCAGAAAATGGCCTGAGCAGATGTTTTTGGCCGAGTAGCCACTGGCGCCTTGCAGAATCGGAGCCATTCGATAGTACCCATAAGTTCCAGCCAAACCTATTACGAGACAAAGAACAGAAATACTCTTTTTCATAGATAATTTCCTGAATTATTATTTTTTCTCGACTATAAAAACTACTATTTAGGCAGATGCGGCTTAATAATATCGTATAGAGCAGGTCGATTTTCAGCAACCTCTTCGGGACTCAACCCCTCCAGCGTATGCGGATATATCAACCATGCTTCGGTTTCATGGAGGTAATAATCTGGCACAGTATTCGTCTGGTTTCGGCCGGGCTTGTAATAAGGAACGGCAACTTTAATTTCCTGCGGGGTGTTCAACCTCGCTCTTTTTCGCAGATGGTCAGTCACCGCCGCTATCGTATGGCCCGTATCGAATACGTCGTCAACGATCAACAATCGGTCATCATAGGTGGCATTTTCAATCAGATAATCCATGCCATGAATACGGATTTCAGCTAATCGCTGATCTATACCGCCGTAAGAGGATGTGCGAATGGCGAAGTGATCCGTTTTAATACCACTGTATGCAAGCAGCTCTTGAACCGCAATCCCGACGGGGATGCCACCTCGCCATAGGGCAATTATAATGGTCGGTTTAAAGCCGCTGGCTACAATACGCGCCGCTAATTGAAAAGAGTCTTCAAGGAGCTGCTGCGCTGATAAATACGTCTTTTTCGTCATTATTGTCTGCGTACTCAAACCCACTGCTATCGTTATGATACCAACTGATCACATAGTATAATCGTCGTTGACAATAATTGCAGAGGAATAGCAGTGCCTACCAACAGCAACGTGGAGAAACAATTTATTGATGAAGAGTCTCTGCTGCATGACTCCTATCGTTTGGCGATACAGATTTACGAAAGTGGCTTTCGGCCTGATTTTATTGTCGGCGTATGGCGAGGCGGGGCAACGGTTGGCATTTATATCCAGGAATGCCTCCAATATCTGGGTGTAATAACTGACCACATGGCTATTCGTACTTCTTACACGGGCATGGCCGATTATTTACAGCGACTGGAAAGCGACAACGCTATCCCGGTAGACGGCACTCAATACCTCATAGAAAACATGGATCATGACCATTCAGTGTTGATCGTTGACGATGTCTACAGTACGGGCCGTAATATTGCAGCGGTAATTAATCGATTGAAATTGAAAACCAAATGCAATATGCCAAGAGATCTGCGTGTTGCTGCAGCATTCTACAAACCCGCGTGTAATCAGTCTAACCGTGTACCTGACTACTACCTTCATGAAACCGACAAATGGCTCGTTTTACCTTATGAGCTCACCGGATTAAGTAAAGAGGAAATTCAGCAAAAAAAATCATGGGTAACACCCATACTGGACACCCTGTCACC
>TARA_B110000902_G_scaffold246183_1_pt1 | contig 16775 bp, 15 predicted proteins | sample TARA_B110000902 | Tara Oceans TARA_B110000902 (sample SAMEA4398009) | marine metagenome | biome: Polar Biome; feature: [SRF] surface water layer (ENVO:00010504); material: water (ENVO:00002006), including particulate matter (ENVO:01000060) such as... | depth 5 m | reverse complement strand
ATACTCTCACATTCAAAGCTATAGCAAGCTATTGTAGCAACATTGGCAAGGCTAAGATAATTACTAGCAACATGGTATGGTTTAATTAACCCTAACAATAATAAATGGCGATACTATGATTTGGCTAAAACGTATATTTACTGCCTCCATTTTGATATTGGTAATAATAAGTTTACTGCTCGCCTATACGATGAATAGCTATACTGACGCGCCGGTTGATGATGTTTGGGAGTTGTCGGCGACGCCAAGCGCTAGCGACGCTGTCACCGTTAGATATACCGGCACTGCCACCTTATTATTCAGTGACGGACAGACCCAATTTATAACAGATGCGTGGTTTTCTCGACCTAATGGCTTACAGCTTTTTGCCGGTAAAATAACGCCAGACATGGAAGCCATCAATTATGGTATTGCTAACAATGATATTGATAGCCTTGCGGCTGTATTTGTTATGCACTCTCATTTTGATCATGCAATGGATGCCCCTGAAGTTGCCAAACGAACAGGTGCACTGTTATTAGGTTCAGAATCTACAGCCAATATTGGTCGTGGCTGGGGCCTAAATGAAAACCAAATTAGAGCAGTCACTAACCGACAAACAATAACATTAGGAAAATTCATACTGACACCTATTGAGTCACAGCACTTTCAATTTCCAGACCCACAAATGCGCGAGCGCGCACTAGGTGATCCCATAATAAGTAAGCCATTGCAGACGCCTGCTAAGGCTTTTGACTACAAGCTTGGCAAAGCCTATATGCTGCATGTTAGTCATCCTAAAGGCAGTTGGTTAATTGTTGGTAGCGCAGGTTTTGTAAAAGATGGTTTACAGGGGTTCAGCGCCGATACTGTATTTTTGGGCATTGGTGGTATCGGCAGTCAAACCACGCAATACCGAGAACAGTTTTGGCAAGAGACTATTGGTCAGGTTAAACCGCAACGTATTATTCCCATTCATTACGACAGTCTAACCGCGCCAATTGATAGCCCAATGCGTGGACCGTCGTTAGCTGAATTTTTCCTATCTGGAGGTATTGAAGAAACCTTAGTATTCTTAAAACAAAAAGAAGCTAACAGTGACGGCTACAACTTTCATACGCTGCCGCGGTTTATCCCTATTACGCTGTATCCATAACGTGGCGAATTTTATAAAGCCGAAAGCCATATCTCCTTCGCGTTATAGAAATATAACACAATATCTTTATTGCAAATGATAATCATTATCATTAAGATAGATCTCTAATTCATTTTTGGAGCTATCAATGAAACTGCAATTTTTGTGCCCTACCCATCGTCAACAACTGTCGACTAACCCAAGCTATGCCATAAGCTGCTGGCAAAATGGTGTCGATACTGCCAGAAGCTTAATTGATGTAGGGCAATGGCATGAAGCCCTGACACACATTGGCTGCGCCTTCGAAGCTGCCGAAATAATCATGACCAGCGGAGCGATGGCGCGCCATCAAGCCTGCGATATTTTTTCCAGCGCGGCGGTAAAGCTGGCTGACTTATTTATTAAAGTAGATCAACAACAACATGCACAACTAGTATATTCCCTGACCACTGCGAGGCTAAAACACGAACAACATAAATATTCAGATTGCAGTGAACAGATAGAACAACTATTAAATAAAGTAGCGGAAAGATCCGACAGACTAACTGGTCTAACCAAAGCCCGTACTAGCATCAATAAACTGACAACAACTGTGCATTAACAGTATTTATGGAGTGTTGACGTGAATAGAGAACAACCAGTAAATCAAGATAATCGGTATCAAGGAGTGACTACTCGCAATAACGAGAGATATATTCGACTAGACATTAAAGTTGATGCTCTGCAAAGGCTTATTAACAATAATGACATTACTATTGACCAGATTCATTGTATTGGCAGTAGGTCTAAAGCAACAATTAAAGCAGCAATGCTAAACAGCATTAAGTGCACCAATAAACTAAATGCTACGAAATACCCAATCTAGCTCTACAACTTTGGTAAATCTAATTACCCATCGCCATGTGACACTATGCCACATACCGTAACGTTTCATCCCACTATAAAATTCGGCCTCATCAAAAAAGACATATATGTCATTAGTAATATTATGAGGTTCTATGCGATCTATACTACTAAAAGTATCTTTATTACTTTCCATTAGCGCTATCATCAGTAGCCAGACAATTGGTGCTGGCTTAGGTCAACAAATAACTGAAGAAGTAATTGTTGTTGGTCAAAAATACGGTTCTTTAAGTGCAGTAAGCTCACAACAAGCACGTGAAAAACTAACCAAAATACCGGGTGCTATTGGTTTTGTAGAATCAAAAGACTTTTTAGACAACTTTGCTCAAAGTATTGGCGACACCTTGATATTTACGCCCGGTGTATTTGCCGACACTTCGGCTCAACGTGAAAACCGCATTTCCATTCGTGGCTCTGGATTAAATGCTGGTTTTGAACGCCGCGGTTTAACTGTTCTGCGAGATGGCGTTCCAATTTCTCGCGCTAGCGGTATTACTGAATTTCAAGAAATTGATACTTTATCAATTCAATATATAGAAGTATATAAAGGGGCTAACGGTCTACAATATGGTGCCGCATCATTAGGTGGTGCGATTAATGTGGTCACTCCTACAGGGGTAACTCAACCTGAAGGTACTGCACTGCGTGTTGAAGGCGGCAGTTTTGGTACAACACGCGCCAGTATTAATACCGCCGGTAAATCAGATAACATTGATTACTATGGCGCGGTGACCAAACTAGACTCTGACGGCTATCGTGACCAAAGTGAAGTGGATAGTATCTATAGCTTTGCCAATGTGGGTATTGCGCTTAGCGACAAGGTTGAAACGCGCTTTTACCTAACCGCCTTGCAAGATGATTTCAAGTTGGCTGGTAGTTTGAGTAAAGACGATGCGCTTAATGACCCGACCACAGCTGGTTTTGAAAACGAAGAGTATGATCAGGACCGCAATTTGGAAGTGTATCGCCTATCAAACCGCACAGTAATAGCTTTTGATAATGCCACATTAGAAGCATCTTCATGGGTTACGCAACGTAAACTTGATCATGCAATCACCCGCTTTGTTGGTATTATCGACCAAGACGAAACAGAGTATGGTTTATCAGCACAACTAAGTGGCAACTTAGAATTAGACGCCTCCGCAGTTAACTGGATTGCAGGTTTTAACTATGCAAGAGCCAACAACGAGGCTAAAGTTTTTGATAACAACTTCGGCTCTAACGGCCCACTCAACAGTGAAGATGATCAAGACTCCGAAAATCTTGTAGTATATGGACAAGGTACGATTGAATTTAATACGCAATTAAGCCTTATTTTAGGCGCACAATATGTCGACACTAGCCGCGACAATCAAAACATCTTTACTCAAGCCAGTTTTCCTGGCGCGCCCATTGAAGATGATTCAGGAGAGCTAGATTTTGATAATATTAATGGTCGCATAGGACTATTGTGGACGCCTAATAATAATGTGCAACATTTTGTAAATATCAGTGAAGGTTACGAACCACCAGGCATCAGTGACATCACCTCTGGCGGATCAGCTCCATTTACCGAACTAAACGCACAAGAATCAATCACCTATGAAATAGGCACTCGTGGCCACAAGGGGATTATCTCCTGGGATGGCGCAATCTATCGCAGTGAAATCAGAGAAGAGTTTATTGATATTGCCGCACCAGGTCGTGCACCCGGCACCACCTTAACAAATACTGATAATGCCGAAGGAGACACAATCCACCAAGGCATTGAGCTCGGTGTAGATGTGCGCTTATTAGATGGGGCAACTGACGGGGGCTGGCAGCTAATGTTACGTAATGTCGTTACTTACAATGACTTTAGATTTGATAACGACTCAACTTATGACAATAACACTTTAGCGGGTGTGCCAGAACTGATTTATGTTGCCGAGTTGCGGCTAGATCATGCAGATAATTGGTATGCCGGCATTAACCTGCGCCATGTAGCTAACGGTGCTTATGTAGACTATGCCAATACTGAACGAGCGCCTGGCTACCATGTTGTTGGCTTAACCGCTGGCTGGCAGATTAGTACCGCGTTACGCTTATTCGCATCAGTAGAAAACATCACTGACGAAGAATATATTTCAAATGTATCAACAGTCGCCAACTTCCAAACAGAAAGCAGTCAAACACTCTTCACTCCGGGCGAAGGTCGCGCTGCCTATATTGGTATGTCATATCAATTTGAATAACCCTGTTTAAATACTGGATAAAAACACCGTGAAAAGAATTTTACTGAAATGGCATAACGCCCTACTTTGGTTTGGCCTAACAACTATTGTTGTCTGGAGCCTTTCTGGCATTTCTCATCCATTGATGGCTTGGTTTGGCCCGCAAGCCGTTAAGATGTATCCACCCAAGTTAAGCATTAGTAGCAATGATGCACTGTCGATACAAAAAGTTATAAGTGGTAATAACTTATCAACAGCCACTATTGCAAAAGTTGTACCGACTAGTACTGGCGCTATGTTACAGCTAACAGAGCAAATAACAGAAAACGCACTAATAAGTCGTCGCTATTTTTCGTTGGTCACCCAGCAAGAAGTTGAAAATTTTGATGAACAGCAAGCGCGTTGGCTAGCGGCTTATTACACTGATCGTGATATTAACCAAATAAAGCATGTAAAATTGATCGATAAATTCAGCCACGAATACCCTTCGATAAATCGTTTATTGCCTGTATACCGTGTTGATATTAGTCACAACGGAGAGACCGTTATTGCTTATATTTATACTGAAACTAACACATTGGCCAGCATAACTAACGACACAAAACGCCGGTTGCAGTCATTTTTTCAAATTTTACACACTTGGAGCTATTTAGATTTCACCGGCCACGGCCGTGTGTTGCTAATTGGGCTATTAATGCTCACCTTAATTGCAATGGCCAGTAGCGGCTTAATGCTGGTAATTAAGCTGCCAAGAAGAAGGATAAAAAGCTCACCCCGTCGTTGGCATCGCCGCTTAGCTTACGCCCTATGGTTGCCAATGTTAGCTTGGCCTGCCAGCGGATTTTACCACTTACTGCAAGCACAATATGTAGAGCCAGTAATTGGTATGCGTTTAAGTTCACCGACAAACTTACAAAATTGGTTAATCAACACCACTAGTGCAGATAGCTGGCAAAGAAATTTTGCCAGTTCTATAGGCAGTAACAAACAACTTAATGCTATCTCTCTAGTTTCCGCTGGCAATAAAATATTTTATCGGTTGAGTATTGCTCCCCAACAAAGTGAAATCGTTAATCGTAATGATCGCTTTGATGGAAAAGTAATAGAAAAATCTGTGGTTTACATAAACAGTAGCACAGGGCTTACCAGTCCCCACACAGACAAAGACCAAGCGCTACAACTACTGAAAAATTTTACAAGCAGCGGTGACCATAAAGACATTCAACTCGTGACGCATTTTGGCCCAGGTTATGACTTTCGAAATAAGCGCTTGCCAGTTTGGCAAATAGATTTGGCTGACCAAGCAAGTACCCGCATATTTGTTGATCCAATGACGAGTATGCTGGTTGATCAGAATCGTGGCATCGATAGATTAGAAGCACTTTCTTTTTCTATATTACATAAATGGAATCATTTATTTCCGTTAATTGGCCGACAATGGCGTGACGTGCTAATAGTTATGACCTTAATCGCAAGCTTAATTTTAAGTGGATTTGGCCTACAGACATATCTAGCGCGTAAAACTTCAGCTGAAAAACCACAATCTTGACAATAAAATTATGTAACCACCTTATCTAAGCCCACAATTAATAAACCAAGGCCTGTTGTCCAAACGCCACAAGCCAGTAAATCAAACAAGCTGAAACGCAGTGGCTTCATACCACTAACGCCGATAACAAACGGGACAAAGCTACGTATCGTGCTCATTAAACGACCAAAAATTACTGCCCACCAACTAAACCGGACAATAAATTTTTCTGTTTTTTCAAACCGTACTCGGTGTTTAATTCCAAATTTAGTGTGATGGAATTTTGGACCTGCCCAGCGACCAATATAAAAACCGCAGTGATCTGACAACATTGCTCCTGCAAAAGCTAACGGTAGCATTTGCGACAAGCTAGCAATTTGCTCGGTATACATCACAGTACAGATAGCGAGTAAAAAAACTCCAGAAACAAAAACACCGATACCTATAGTTGCCTCTAGAAAAGCCACTATAGGTACAACCAACAAAGCATATTGCTGGTTATCGCGTAACCAATTAATAATTAAATCGTTAATAGTGAATATCCGCAGCAAATATAGAGGTAGTATTAATAGCAGTGCATAATAGCTCAATACTGCGGTAATAGCTGTCACACTATTACCTATTAAGAGCCATTTTTAGCTTTCAGCTACCAACATTAAGGCTACCACCATGGGCAACCCGAATAAGCAAACCATAGAGTACCTAAAAGGCTTAACCAAGCTGGTAATACATGCCACTAAAAGTACGACAGACTTAGTAGAAGCTATGCATAGCACAATAGAGCGTGGGCATCTGCCATTGGGTGAATCTCGCGCTACATCTACTTCGGGCATTACTGGGTTAGTTTACAAAAGTATTCGTGGCGGCGCTCAGTTAGTAGGCACAAGCTTAGATTACGCTATGCAAAAAGCCATTCCTTTGTTAGATGACGAACACATACCTTCTAGAAACAAGGATATTTTTTTGTCAGTTATCAATGGCGTCTATGGCGACAGGCTATCATTAACAAACAATGAACTAGCGCTTCGCATGACATTTATTCACCAACAGCAAGCGGTGGATACTCAGTTAGTTTCACCGATAAAATCACCATCAGATAAAATACTGCTATTCATTCATGGCCTATGTATGAGTCATCATAGCTGGGAAAGTGACAAGCAAAACTTAAGTAAAAACATGGCTGAGAAGCTAGGATTTACTCCAATTTATCTACACTATAATACCGGTCGAGCTATAGCAGATAACGGCCATGAGCTTGCCGAAAAAATTGAACAATTAGTAGCTAGCTGGCCTGTTAATGTTAGTAATATAACTATTGTAGGTCATAGCATGGGAGGCCTAGTGGCCAGAAGTGCTCGTTATTATAGTGAACAAGACAGTTTTCGCTGGATACAGTTAAATAAAAAGCTTATCTCAATTGGCACACCTCATTCTGGTGCGCCATTAGAAAAATTTGCAGCCATGTTAGAGAGCCTAATGCAGCGCAGTCCTTATGCGGTGCCCTTTGTGCGCTTAACTAAAATTAGAAGTAAAGGTATTGAAAATTTACGCCATGGTGAAATTACAGCAATAGCAGATAAATTCGTACCACTTCCAATAGGTATAGAGTATTTTGCTATAGCTGCCATATTAAGTAAAAAGGAAAATTTTAGCGCTGAAACCATCGTTGGTGATGGCCTAGTAACGCCTAGTAGTGCCTTTGGTCAACACAAAGATCCCGCCCGTACTCTGGCAATACCTGATGCAAACAAATCACTCAAATATGAACTCGGGCATAATGAAATGCTGTGGGACATCGGCGTTTATCAGCAGCTTGAAAAGTGGTTGTAAGGCGTTTTACAAAGCCACTTCAAACAAACCAGCGGCGCCCATGCCGCCTCCAATACACATAGTAACTACCACATACTTAACACCGCGACGCTTGCCTTCAATAAGCGCATGACCAACCATCCGTGCACCGCTCATACCAAATGGATGACCGATTGATATTGACCCGCCATTAACATTTAGTCGATCATTGTGGATACCTAATTTATCACGACAATAAATTACTTGGCACGCAAATGCTTCATTCAATTCCCATAGGCCAATATCATCTATTGTTAAACCGTGACGAGCTAATAATTTAGGAATCGCGAACACCGGACCAATACCCATTTCATCTGACTTACAACCAGCTACCGCTAAACCACGATAGGTGCCTAGCGGTTGAATCCCTTTGGCTTTAGCTAGCTCTGAATCCATTAGCACACAGGCTGATGCGCCGTCTGACAGCTGTGACGAATTACCTGCGGTAATAAACTTACCTTCTTTGACCCAACGACCATCTTTAAACACGGGATTTAACGACTGCAAGTTTTCTATTGTTGTAGTAGGACGATTACATTCATCTTTGTCGACCACTACGTCTTTGTAGCTGGTCTCTTTTGTTTCTCTATCAAATATTGCCATAGTGGCGTTCATAGGCACTATTTCATCAGCAAATAGACCTGACGCTTGTGCGGCAGCTGTACGCTGCTGGCTTTGCAGTGAGTATTCATCTTGCGCTTCACGACTAACGCCATAACGCTGTGAAACAACCTCGGCGGTTTCAAGCATCGGCATATAGGCCGTTTCATCAATGCCTGTAACTGTTTCAGAAACCGCCCGGTAAGTATTTTTATGCTTGGTTTGGACTAGCGAAATCGATTCAACGCCACCGGCTACGCCAATATCATATTCATTGCACATAATGCTCTTTGCTATGGTGGCAATAGACATTAAGCCTGACGAGCATTGTCTGTCCACCGACATGCCTGGTACAGTTTCTGGTAGTCCGCCAGCAATAGCGCAGAGGCGACCAATATTATAGCTTTGTGAGCCTTGCTGGGCCGCAGCGCCAAAAATACAATCCTCGACCTCACTGGGGTCGATACCTGCTCGCTGAACAGCAACACGAACAACATGGCCACCTAAAGCTGGTGCTTCGGTGTCATTAAAACTGCCGCGAAATGATTTTGCTAAGGCGGTACGTGCGGTTGATACAATTACGGCTTCTCTCATTATTTTACCCTGCGTTGTTATGCTTAGAATTATTTTTGTTTGACTTAGTGGTCTTTAATGTCCCAGTCGTTAATCTAGAAATATTTTTTTGTTCCGACTTCGCTGCACTCGGCCTCACTGCCAACCATCACCAAATTAGCTCACCGATGTTTAACCAAACTTTCAACATATCTATGGAGATTCACACCATCATTTTTTAATTTCTACACAGTGAATTTGAGCCGAAGGTAGCGTCGGAGCGAAGCAGAGCTTAAAAAAAACGATCTAAACGGCTGACTAAGCTTGTTGACTAGAAACCGGCACAATTTCACCCGTCATATAGCTAGAATAATCACTGGCTAAAAACATCATCACATTAGCCACTTCCCACGCCTCTGCCGCACGGCCATAAGCTTCTTTTGCTTCTAGCTCAGCTAATAACTCTTCAGCAGCAGATTTACGCAACATAGGATGTAATACAATAGACGGGGCAACCGCATTAATACGCACATTAAACTCGGCAGCCTCTAAGGCGGCACAGCGAGTCAGCGCCATCACGCCAGCTTTAGCTGCCGCATAATGAGACTGTTCTTTTTGCGCACGCCAACCCAATACTGATGCATTATTAACAATGACACCGCCAGTACCACGTGCTTGCATAATCTTCATCATGCAGCGAGTCATGCGCATGGTACCGTTTAAGGTTACATCAATAACCTTCATCCACTCATCATCTTCCATTTCAACTAACAACTTAGACGTACCCAGACCGGCATTATTAATTAATACATCGATACCGCCAGTTACTTCTTCGGCATAGGCCACTAGCGCTTGCACCTCATCCTCTATGGCCACATTACAAACTTTGCCATAAACCGCTTGCAGCCCAGTATCAGCTTTTAGCTTTTCTATCGATGCGTTGAGGCGGCCCTCATGAATATCACTTAATATCACCCCACGAGCGCCCTCTTCAGCCGCTTTAACCGCTGCCGCAAAACCAATACCAGCACCGGCAGCAGCAGTAATAAGAACAGCCTTACCTTTAATCAGGCCGTGGCCTTCCACATACTCTGGCTTTTTTAAATTCATCAACTTAACCTTTTACCCGTGGCTCTTTTGGCATTCCTAATCCGCGCTCAGCAATTATATTGCGCTGAATTTCATTAGTACCACCATAAATAGTGTCTGATCGAACAAACAAATACATCGACTGTAAGCGGCTTAACTCATAAGGTCCATCGCTAAGCACTTCAGCCTCTTGCCCGATAACGTCCATGGCTAACTCACCTAAATCACGATGCCATGTTGCCCAATACAACTTATAAATTAGTGCTTCTTTTTGCAAGCTACCGTCTTCGCCGCCCGACAGCATTCGCATACTGTTATAACGCATAGTTTTTAAACCGACATGAGCATCAGCTATACGTTGTCGAATGATGGCATCTTTGGCCGTACCATTATTTTTTGCAATCGCTATTATTTGATCCAACTCATTTTGAAACTGCATTTGTTGCCCGAGGGTAGACACTCCACGCTCAAAACCCAACAAACCCATCGCCACTTTCCAACCTTCGCCTGGTTGGCCAACAATATCTCTGGCGTCACATTCAGCTTGATCAAAAAACACTTCATTAAATTCAGAGGTGCCAGTTAATTGCTGAATCGGCCTTACTTCTATATTCGGCTGATCCATTTTTATCAGAAAGAAACCTAACCCTTTGTGCGCACTAGACTCAGGGTCAGTTCTAGCGAGCACAAAACAATAATCGGATTCGTGAGCTAATGAGGTCCAAACCTTTTGTCCCGTGATAAGCCACTTTCCTGTCGCCTCATCAAAGCGTGCTTTAGTTTTTACATTGGCTAGATCAGAGCCCGCACTTGGCTCCGAATAACCCTGACACCAAAACTCGCTGCCATTTAAAATACCGGGTAGATATTTTTTTCGTTGTTCGTCGCTACCAAAAGCAATTAATGTAGGGCCAACTAGGCCTTCTCCAATATGCCCCACTCTGCCAGGACCACCAGCGCGGGCGTATTCTTCATTAAAAATAACCTGTTGCTCGATAGAGCATCCTAAACCGCCGAACTCTTTCGCCCAACCAACACCGACCCAACCACCGTGGGCAAGTTTATGCTCCCATTGTTTGCGCTCGCGGGAATACATATGCTCATCGCCAGGGCCACCACGAAACTTAAGCTGGGCAAATTCACCGACCAGATTTTGTTGCAGCCAAATCGCAACTTGGCTGCGAAACTTTTCATCGTCAGGACTAAAGCTTAATTGCATAATCTACCCCTGATCCAATAATTTTTTTGCCAACCGCTCACGATGATAGCTAGCATTACCAAACAAAATTTCTGAAGACTTGGCACGTTTAAAATACAAATGTACGTCATATTCCCAAGTAAACCCTACCCCACCATGTAACTGTATGGCAGTACTGGCATTGGCAAAAAAGGCATCTGAGCATTGCGCCTTAGCAATTGAAGCTGCCTCATTTAATTCACCGGCTAACGGTCCACCATGAATCGCCTCATGAGCCACACAGCCAGCATAGTAAACAGCTGATTTTGCTGACTCCGCTGCCACCATCATATCTGCCGCTTGATGTTTAACCGCCTGAAAACCAGCTATGGGTCGTCCAAACTGTTGCCTTTCTTTGGTATAGGCAACTGTCATATCCAATACTTGTTGGGCACCACCCGCTTGCTCTGCGGCTACGGCAATAGTCGCTAAATCCAATACTTTCTCGAGCTGCGGCCAGCCATCACCCTGTGTTCCCATTAACGCGTCACGGCCCAATATAACGTTAGTTAATGTGATCTCAGCCTGTTTCCGTGTCTGGTCAATAGTTGGTAGCCATTTTGTTTTTACGCCTAAAGCATCGCATGACAGACAAAACAAACTTACACCTTCATCACCCACACTTTTTGGATCACGCGCTGCAACGATTAGTAATTCAGAGCTGTCACCATCAACTACATAACGATAGTTACCGTTAAGAACAAAATTATTGTCTCGCTTAGTAACCGCCGCAGTTATAGCCGAACTATCGTGACCACCATTTATACCGGCATAGGCAAGGGTCGCGGTCAGTTCACCGCTACAAATTTGTGGCAGATATTCAGCGCATTGATGCGATTCACCCGCTACCAGCAAAGCATTTGCCGCCATACAAGCTGATGACAAAAATGGCGAGCATAATTGATAACGCCCCATTTGCTCCAACACCGCTACTAGCTCCACTCCGCCCAAACCTAAACCGCCAAACTCTTCTGGAATATGCATGGCGGGCCACGCCATTTCTTCACAAATACGAGCCCAAACCGCTTTGTCATAACCCAGAGGTGTTTCCATCGCACTGCGAATGGCAGAAGATGTCGATATATCAGCCAAAAAAGAATCGGCTGTATCGATAATCATCTTTTGTTCTTCTGTGAATGAAAAATTCATATATAGACCTATAACTCGACGTTAGCTACCGTAAACTTTTTGCGCTGGGACTTCTTTTTCAATAAGTTTGGCAACAGCCTCAGCTAACTCGCTAGGCTTCCACTGATCACCTTTATCTACACCTTGGGTAGTACGCCAGCCATCACCAATAGATATTTTCCCACCTTCAGCTTCAAATACGCGGCCAGTTACATGACTCGATTCACTAGATGCCAACCACGCTAATAAAACCGACACATTCTCTGGCGCCCAATAGTCAAAACTATCGTCTTCTGGTTTCGCCATCCGTTGGGCCATAGCTGGTACCGAGGTAGTCATGCCGGTACGCGCAGCTGGAGCAATTGCATTGACGGTAATACCATAGCGCGCTAATTCTGCCGCCTGATTTAAGGTAAGTGCCGCAATACCGGCTTTAGCTGCCGCATAATTAGACTGACCGATAGAGCCTTGTAAGCCAGCACCAGACGTTGTGTTAATAATACGAGCATCAACCGCCGCACCCTCTTTGGCTCTGCCACGCCAGTAATGAACTGCATGGGAGCTAATGCAAAAATGACCTTTTAAATGCACAGCCATAATGGTGTCCCATTCTTGCTCTGTCATGGAGGCGAACATACGGTCACGATTGACCCCGGCATTATTAAGTACTATGTGTAAATCACCGTAGGTGTCGATTGCTTGTTTAACCGCGTTTAAACTGTCGTCGTAATTAGTAATGTCGCTAGTATTAACAATTGCTTTGCCACCACTAGTAATAATTTCATCTACTACCGCTGTTGCCGCCGCCTCATTAATATCATTAACAATAACGCTAGCGCCTTGTTGGGCGAAAACTTTGGCATGAGCAGCACCCAAACCGCCGCCCGCGCCAGTGATAATAACGACTCTGTCATCACATATACCCATTATTAACCCAACCTTTCGATAATCGTTACGTTAGCCTGACCGCCACCTTCACACATTGTCTGCAAACCATAACGGCCGCCAGTGCGCTCTAATTCGTGGAGTAGCGTTGTCATCAATTTCGTACCGCTTGCACCCAAGGGGTGACCTAAAGCTATAGCGCCACCATTGACGTTGGTTTTAGCATGGTCATAGCCAGTTTCTTTCAGCCAGGCCATTGGCACTGAAGCAAACGCCTCATTAATTTCTACCAAGTCAATTTCATCAAGTGTCATGCCGGCTTTTTTTAGTGCGTATTCGGTCGCGGGGATGGGCGCCGTTAACATCCAAATCGGGTCGGCAGCGCGCACACTCATATGATGAATACGCGCACGCGGGGTTAGGTTATATTTTTTAAGTGCCGCTGCTGACACTATCAGCATAGCGCTAGCGCCGTCGCTAGTTTGGCTTGCCACAGCAGCGGTAACCTTCTCGCAACCAAACAAGCTATCAAGACTCGCCATTTTTTCTAGAGTAGTTACTCGTGCAGTTTCGTCCATCGCGAGACCTTCACATGGCACAATTTCCCGATCGAATCGGCCTTCCTTAATAGCGGCAAGTGCGCGGCGATGTGATTCAAGTGAAAATACTTCTAACTCAGCTCGACTAATATCCCACTTGTCCGCAATCATTTGCGCCGACTTAAACTGAGTTGGCGGCTCGGTACCGTATCGCGCCACCCAACCTTTAGATCCACTAAACGGATCACTAAAGCCTAATGGGATTGCTGCAGTCATCGCCGATGAAATAGGAATTTGCGTCATCGTTTGCACGCCACCTGCCAGCACTACATCCATTGTCCCAGACATAATTGCTTGGGCAGCAAAATGTACCGACTGCTGTGAAGAACCACACTGGCGGTCGATAGTAGTGCCTGGTACTTCGTCACTTAAGCCTGCAGCCAACCAACAGGTACGAGCGATGTCGCCAGCCAGCGGACCAATTGCATCAACGCAGCCAAAAATAACATCATCATACTCGTTGTCGGGAATACTATTGCGCTCAACCAGCGCCTTAATCACATGGGCCCCTAAATCGGCGCCATGAACATGGGCCAAACTTCCTTTACGGCGACCAGTGGGTGTTCTCGCTGCATCGACTATATATGCTTCTGGCATATTCTTATCCTATATCCAATTTATTTTTATGCGCCAAACGTATTGCCGGCCCCTAACTTAGCATCAGTAGCAAAAATAATGTCTGCCACCCGTTGTTTATGAAAAGCCTTATCGCCCCATGCATTGTTAAATGCCCACGCCCGTTTCATAAAAATATGTAAGTCCACTTCCCAGGTATAGCCCATCGCACCATGAGCTTGAATACAATTCTTAGTAGCTAGATCACTTGCTTCACAAGCGGCAAGTTTGGCATGGGATGACGCCTCTTCCGCAACATTCTGCTTATTAGCTATGGCAAAAGCCGCTCGGTAAACCACTGCTTTAGCATATTCCCAACGCACTGCAACATTAGCCATACTGTGTTTTACCGCTTGAAAAGATCCAATAGGTTTGCCGAACTGTTGTCGATCACTGGTGTACTGAACTGTCATATCTAACATCCGCTGGGTTAAACCCAAGGCTTGTGCAGCACAAGCCAGCGCCCCGCGGTTCATTGTTGCAGTAATCAACGCAGACGCTTCTGCGCCACTCGCTACACAGGTTTCAGTACTAGGAGTCCAATCTACAACAAACAATTTTCGGCAAGGATCTACTGATTCGTTAGCTCGCAATGTCACTTGGCTTTGAGTGAGCGCATGAATTTCATTATCGTGTTGCAGCAGTAATAGATCAGCAATATGCGCATCTTCTATAAACACATTTTCGGTCAAACCGACAACAACCTTAGCGCCACCTATAGCTATTTTTGGCAACCAAGCTTGCTTAAGCTCGTCGTTGTTCAAGCTATTTAATAATGGCGTAGCAACCATTACCACATGCACTAATGGTTCATTTAGCGCCACGTAACCACACTCCTGCGCTAGCAATACAAAATCTAGCTCGCTCAACCCAAGGCCACCAAATTCCTCTGGCACAGTTAGCCCGGTCAAACCTAATTCAATTAGTTTCACCCACATTTCATCACTACGGCCGGTATCAGTTTCCCAACTGGCCCGCAAGTTTGCCGGTGTCACTTCATTAATTAAAAATTCATGCACTGATTGTTGGAACAACAACTGATCTTCAGTAAAGGTAAAATCCATTATCGTCTCCTATGCTCTTGGCATACCAAGCATACGCTCGGCAATAATATTGCGCTGCACTTCATTAGTGCCAGCATATATAGGCCCAGACTGTGAAAACAGCCAACCGTCTAACCAATTACCAACGCCCTGCGCATCAGGTGCATGCGGTAATAGCTCAGCCCGCGCACCCAAAATACTCATAGCAGTTGCATGCATCTGCCAGTCGAGCTCAGACCAAAATATTTTATTAGTCGATGATTCGGCACCTATCTTGCCGCCTTTAATTAGTCGACATGCAGTTTGATAAGTAGTTAAACAATAAGCCTCTGCATCTAAATACGCTTTTATTACCGCATCTCTAATCGCTGGATCACGATCCGCTCGCTGTCGATTCTCCTGATACAACTCAACCAGTCGCTTAGCGGTTTCTTGAAATCTTGCGGGGCTACGCAGCATCAAACCACGTTCAAATCCTGCGGTGGCCATAGCCACACTCCAACCCTCACCTTCTCCACCTAAACGTCGGTTAACTGGGACCTTAACGTTATCAAAAAATATTTCTGCAAAGCCAGGCAATCCATCTAACTGTGGAATGGGCCTAACTGTAACGCCATCTAAATTTAGTGGCACTAATATAAAAGTAAGACCTTTATGCCGTGTTGAATCAGGGTCAGTGCGAAACATACCAAAACATTGGTCGGCCCATACTGCACGGGTAGACCAGGTTTTTTGGCCATTAATAATGTAGTACTCGCCGTCTGCTGTTAATTCAGCTTTGGAGCGAATGGCGGCCATGTCTGAACCCGCATTAGGCTCTGACCAACCCTGCGCCCACACTTCAGTACCATTGGCCATTTTAGGGAGTATGTCGGCTTTTTGTTCTTCAGTGCCGTACTCCATAAGGGTTGGACCAAGCAAAAAAATACCATTTTGATTAACCCGTAATGGCGCTTTGGCTTTAAAATATTCATCTTCAAAAATAAGCCATTCCAACAAATCTGCATCACGCCCGCCTAGCGCATTGGGCCAGGTAACCATTCCCCATCGACCCTCATTAAGCTTGGCTTCCCACTCTCGATGCTGGGTAAAACCTGCTTCGGTGTCAAAGCTTTGGAGTGGCTCTGCGGGCACATTTGCCGCCAACCAAGTGCGCACTTCTTGTCTAAAATCACGGTGTTTGTCAGTGTAGGCTAAGTCCATAGTCTCAGTTACTCTTTAAAGTCAGCGTCACGTTTTTCAATAAAAGCATCACGGGCTTCTTGCGAGTCGCCCATTTTATAGGCCTCATAGGTGAAACCTTGCTCCCAACGATACTTATCTTCTAGGTTGCCATCTTCAATGCCGATTAGTGACTCTTTAGCAAGCTTAACCATGGCCGGAGATTTTTCAGCAATTTTTTGAGCGATAGAAAAAGCGGTTGCTCTCAGCTCATCTAGTGG
>TARA_B110000902_G_scaffold85616_1_pt1 | contig 16843 bp, 12 predicted proteins | sample TARA_B110000902 | Tara Oceans TARA_B110000902 (sample SAMEA4398009) | marine metagenome | biome: Polar Biome; feature: [SRF] surface water layer (ENVO:00010504); material: water (ENVO:00002006), including particulate matter (ENVO:01000060) such as... | depth 5 m | reverse complement strand
GTATTTCATTAATCGTTATTTAAAAGCTTTGATATTTCATCTAATTTTGGGGTCAACACCACTTCAATACGTCTGTTTTTTGCTTTTCCTTGGGTTGTTTCGTTGGATGCAATTGGTGCAAATTCCCCACGACCCGCAGCGGTTAAATTTTCTGGGTTGATTGCCTCGTTTTCTCTTAAAATTTGAACGATTGCTGTGGCGCGTTTGGTGGATAAATCCCAGTTATTTGCAATCTGTCCACCACTCGAAAAAGGATCATTATCTGTGTGACCTTCAATAAGCACTGCGATGTCTGGATTGTCTCCTAACACAGCTCCGAGTTGTTCGATAGCCGTCCGTCCTTCATTGCCAATCGCCCAGCTACCCGATTTAAAAAGCAACTTATTTTCCATAGATACATACACGTTTCCATTGCGTTGTTCAACGGTGAGTCCTTTTCCTTCAAAGGCAGTTAATGCATTTGAAATCGCATTTTTTAAATCACGCATCGCTTGATCTTTAGAAGCAATTAAGGCTTCTAACTCTGCAATACGTTGAGAGCGTTCTTGCATGTCGGCTTCTAATTTTAAAAGACGATCATTCTCTGCCGTTAATGCCAATTCTTTCGCGTCTAATTGTGCTAAAAGCTCTCTGTTTTTTTGCGCATTTTCTGCGATCGATTTAGAACTATTTTGTTCCAATGCGGAATAAGCCTCGTTGAGAGCCTCGTATTTTTTTTGAAGAGCACTGACTTCTTGCTGCAGTTGATTTCGTTCTAAAAGCGTTGCGTCATAGTCGCTTTGTAATTGGTTAAGTTGATTTTGAAGACTGTTTTTGTCATTTAAAACACCGTCACTGGCAGCGCTTAAGCTGTCATATTCATTTTTGAGGGTTGTATATTTTCCTTCCAGTTCCTTATATATTTTAGAAGAGACACAAGAAGTAGATGTACTAATTACGAGTGTTAATATTAAGAGTTTTTTAATCATTGTATGTTTATTTATATTTTTTTATTGTAATTCAACCAAAACTGGACAGTGGTCACTGTGAACTGCTTCCGATAGGATAACGGCTCGTTTTAATTTTTCTTGTAAAGGGGATGAAACTAGCGTATAGTCCAATCGCCACCCTTTGTTATTTGCTCGGGAGTTTGCTCGGTAACTCCACCAGCTATAGTGATGTGGTTCCGAATTAAATTCACGAAATGCATCCACAAATCCAGCGTCCAAAAATTGACGCATCCAAGCACGTTCTTCTGGTAAAAACCCGGAAACATTTTTGTTTCTTACGGGGTCGTGTATGTCAATAGCTTCGTGACAAATATTATAATCGCCACAAATTACTAGGTTAGGAATTTCTTTTTTTAACGTGTTTATATAGTTTTGAAACAAATCCATATATTCAAGTTTGTGCTCCAAACGTGCTAAATTGGTGCCAGACGGCAAGTATAAACTCATCACCGAAACACCATCAAAATCTGCACGAATATTGCGACCTTCAAAATCCATAGACTCAATGCCAGTTCCAAAAACGATGTTGTTAGGTTTTGTTTTTGATAAAATTGCCACTCCACTGTAGCCTTTTTTTTGGGCACTAAACCAATAGTTATAGGCGTATCCAGCGTCTTCAAAAACACTTAAATCGAGTTGATCTTCTTGGGCTTTAATTTCTTGTAAACAGATCACATCAGGATCAGCGTTTTTCAGCCAATCGATAAACCCTTTTTTAAGGGCTGCCCGGATTCCATTAACATTGTAAGAAATAATTTTCATCTATTGTAACAATAATTTCAGCTAAATTAATTAATAGAGTACTTTTACCCTAAATATTTAGTCCTGTTTTAACGAAAACTATCAACAAAATATTTTTGGATGTTTTTAGTTTAAGAGTCATGATGAAGCATTGCCTTACACTTATATTGTTTTTATTCCTTACACAAGCTTGGTCTCAAGAAGTGTCGTCTTTGTATAGAACAAAAAAACTAGTCGTAACGCAAACGATTCAAATTGATACTGTGAGTCTCAATCCTTCAAGTTTTTCGATAGTAACCTTAAATAACGAACAGATTCCCCCCGAGCGTTACACGGTCGATTATCAAAACGCAGTATTGACGTTCAAGATACCAATAACAGCCGATTCCATTCGCGTTGACTACTTAAGATATCCGGATTTTATCACGAAAACATACCAAGAATTGGATGAACGGATCATTGTCAATAGTACAGGGGACTTACAAAAACTTTATAAGTTATCACAGCCGAGTACAAAACGAACCGTAGTTCCCTTTGATGGATTAGTGTCTTCTGGAAGTATTTCAAGAGGGGTTACGATTGGGAATAATCAAAATTCTGTTTTAAACAGTGAACTCGATCTTCAAATTAGTGGCAAACTAAATGACAAAGTAACGTTACGAGCCTCAATTCAAGATTCAAATATTCCTTTACAAGAAAGTGGGTATTCACAACAATTAGATGAATTTGATCAGGTTTTTATAGAGGTATTTAGTGACCACTGGGGCATTAGAGCTGGGGATATTGATTTAGTGGATTCTCTATCTTATTTTGGACGCTTCTCTAAACGTGTCCAAGGGCTGTCTTTGACCACCAATTTTAAAAAAGATGAATCTGAATACAGTGCATTTGCTTCTGGCGCTCTAGTTCGTGGGCAATTTAGAACGAGTCAATTTACAGCACAAGAAGGCAATCAAGGACCTTATAAACTGGTGGGGCCCAATAACGAACTCTATGTTTTAGTGGTTTCGGGAAGTGAAACTGTGTATGTGAATGGAATTCCTTTGCAACGGGGTGCCACAGAAGATTATAGTATTGATTACAATGCTGGTGAAATTATTTTTAATGCGACTTATCCTATTACCTCCGAAATGCGAATTACGGTCGACTATCAATACAGTGAACGCAATTACTCCCGGTTTATAGGCTACGCGGGCAGTCGCTTTAAAACTCAAAAATGGAAACTTGGTGTTTCTGTTTACAATGAAAATGATTTAAAAAACCAACCGCTTCAACAGTCTATAAATCCCGATCAAGTTGCGATTTTGGCCAATGCTGGAGATGACCCATCGTTGATGACAGCGCCTTCGGCAACTCTTGAATCGTATAATGAAAATCGAATTTTATATAAAAAAATCAATGTGAATGGTGTGGCTATTTTTGAGTTTTCTAACAACTCTGAGGATGAATTGTATCGTGTAAATTTTACGGCAGTGGGGTCTCAACAAGGAAATTATAGCATTAAAAGTTCCAATGCCATTTCAAACATCTACGAATACATCGCACCTATAAATGGCGTCAAACAAGGCGATTTCGAACCTATTATACAGCTTGTAGCCCCTGTCAAACTTCAACTGGCAGTTGTGAATGGATCTTATAATCCAACCGAAAAAACCGTCATTAATTTCGAATTTGCCGCGAGTAAAAACGATTTAAATTTATTTTCTTCTCTAGAAGATCAGGACAATACCGGTATTGCGAGTCAATTATCGATCGCCCATCAATTATTGGAAACCTCTAAACAATGGACGTTAAATTTGAGGTCCGATATTGATTATATTCAAAACGATTTCAGAACGGTTGAGAGACTTTATAATGCAGAGTTTAATCGCGACTGGAATATTGAAACACCTTTCGGGAATCAAATTATTTCAGCCCTTGGAGATCAAGTGTTTATAACAACTGGGGCGAAATTACAACATCCAGAAAGAGGCGAGTTAAACTACCAGTTTCAACATCTAAATTTTAATCAAAATTATGACGGGAATCGTCATTTACTTTTGACAAAGCTAAAATTTGACCGCTTTCAATTAGTTTCTAATTCAAGTGTTTTGGAAACAGATGGGTTAGCGTCTAGTTCTCTTTTTTATCGGTCCAATACTCATTTAAAATACAGCTATCAAAACGGGTGGTCAGGAGTTAAATTTTCAACAGAACACAACGAAAAAAAGCAACTTGAATTAAATCGATTCGATCCTATAAGTCAAAAATTTCAAGCCTATGAAGTTTTTACGGGAATTGGTGATTCGACCAAGGTGTTTACCAAATTAGGGTATATTCACAGAGTCAATGACAGTCTTCAAAATAACCGTCTTGCGAAAGTAAATCAATCAGATACTTATTATTTGGATTCTAAATTTATACAAACTAAAAACACAAATTTGAGTCTGTATGCGAACTACAGGGAATTCAAAACGAACAACACTTTAAAGACCTCTCAAAAATCAATCAATTCCAGATTACAATACAGCCAGAAACTCGCCAATAACCTCTTCCATTGGAATACGCTTTTTGAAACCAATGCGGGGCGATTACCCCAACAAGATTTCACTTATATTGAGGTTGAAGCTGGACAGGGAAGTTTTGTGTGGTTCGATTATAATGAAAACGGCATCCAAGAGTTAGAAGAATTTGAAGTGGCCCAATTCCAAGACCAAGCAACGTATATCCGGGTGTTGCTCCCCAACCAAGTTTACATTCGTACGCATCAAAATAAATTGAGTCAATCGCTGACGTTTAATCCTATTCAATGGGTCAATTCAACACAAACCTCCAAAAAGTTTTGGTCTCATTTTTACAATCAAACCACGTTTCTAGTCGATCGCAAAGATAAAAATAACAGTGAATCCATCCGATTAAATCCATTTCAATCCAAGGCAGATGATCAATTGGCGCTTCAATCTAACTTTAGAAATCAGTTGTTTTATAATCGGGGTAAACAACATTATACGGTTTCGTATAGTTATTCAGAATCCAAAGCACGAAATGTGCTTTCATTTGGGTATGTTGAACAACAGTCGCTCAGCCATCAGCTCAATTTTTCCCATAAAATCCAAAACCAATGGTTGCTTAGTCTCCAATCTAACTTAGATAAAAACCAAAGTAAAAGTGAAAATTTTTCTTCTAAAAACTATCAGTTAAGTGAGTCACTGTTGAATCCAAAATTATCGTATTTATTAGATGACAACAAACGATTTGATGTGTATTATCAGTACCAAATAAAGGACAATTCAATTGGAGATTTGGAGCAGTTAACACAACAAAAATATGGCGTATCATTTACTCTGACACAAAGCCAAAAAGCCGCTATTACAGGGGAGTTTAATTATTTTTCAAATCAATTTTCTGGAAATTCGAATACGCCTGTTGCGTATCAAATGATGGAAGGTTTACAGCCAGGCACCAACTTTACTTGGTCATTAATTGCACAAAAAAAACTGACAAAGTTTTTAGATTTGAATCTTAATTATTTTGGAAGGAAGAGTGAAACAAGTCGTACCATCCACACAGGGACTGTGCAGTTGAAAGCCTATTTTTAATTTTTTGGTATGATTTTTATCAAAATTGGTATCATCTAAATTTATACATTAATGAACAAATCTCTATTTCCATTCTAAAATCATCGCATCCAATCACGCTTCCAAATACTGAACTCGTTTGGCAATCTGCTCCATCCAACGGATATTCATAAGTGCCACATCCACTCGATGCCATTGCTGAAATAGTTTTGTAACCCTAATTTTGATGGATTGTGTTTATAGTAATGATTTGGTTATTGTTGTTTTGCCACTTATAGCATCTTAACATGAACTGCATAAAATAGATCGAAACTAGAACATTTAATTCCTATTGTCATCTATTCTTCTTCTTTTGAAGTAATGGTATTGTAAATGTTACAAATACTCCACCCATTCCAGTTGCTAATATATCTCTTTTATCTAAAAGGCCTCCTCGATGGTTGTCAAATACTTCTTTAGCAACGCCAGCTACAAGTGAAGTACATATACCTGTAATTATAGCTTTAGTTTTATTCTGGTGCCTTTGATATGACATATCGTAACCAAATGCTCCAGCAATACTCCCAGCCGAAAAATGTAATTTTTTATCGCGTTCTTGTAGAATAAATGTTTGTCCTAACATGGAGAGTCCAAACATAAAAATAATACTGTGGATTAGGTTTTTCATAGCTTAGTTTAAATTGATTATTTGCATCTCTAGATTTAGCGTATTTTGTTTTCCTACTCTTTATGCATCTCCACATTTTAAGTGAAGCTTCCTTAATGTGTTTTCTAAATTATTTAATGAAGGACTACAAACACCAATAATTCCACCATAGAAAGTCGTAGGTAAAAAAGGGGTCAGCATAGTGCCGGTACAAATGGAGTCCACTTGTGTAAATAGTAGGATTGCTTTTGTAAATACTATAATGGTCATTTTACCATCATTAAAGCAAACACCCAGAATTGGGGGTTGTGGGGGTAAAGGAGTATTCTGTAGGCACTGTATTATTTAGGGCAGGAGATCAGGTGCCCTAAAGTCATTATTTTATATGGTTGGTGAATTCAATAAAATAGCTACTTCACAAATAGGACTTATAGTTGTAAACGTTGGAGTAATAGCTGGATTGACGGTGATTAAAACATACTTGGTTGTGACGTCTCCACAAATGTCGGTACTGCTAACTGTAAAGGTTGATGTTATAGTAGGTGCCAATGTAGGATTAGCATTGTTAGCATTGTCATACCAAACACCTCCAGATTGAATTTGTAAATCTGGAGGTGTTTGATAACAATTGTTCTCTAAGTCTGAGGTGCTGCCAGCAGTCACGGAATTTAACTGTGCATGAGATAAAGTTTGAAAGCTTATAACGGTAAAAATAAACAACGCTATAAGTGCTGTGTTATTACGATTAAACATCAATATGTTACTTAAAAGTTTGGTTAGTGCTCAAGTTAGTGAAAATAAATAGCTTTATTTTAAAATGGAGTGTATAATTATTATGAAAGAATGAAGTAAATCGAACGATTCATGCGGGGACCATACAATTGAAAGCCTATTTTTAATTCCTTATTTCATAATTATTATTATATTTAGTGCTCCAAACCTACTTTTATTATGAAAACAGCCTATTTATTTATCCTTATTTTTTGTCTTAGTTTTTTGGGACATGCTCAAAGTGATTCTTCAACAATTTTTAGTAAACGTCACGAAGTAAAAATTGGAATGGTTAAGCTTTTAGTGGCGCCCATTTTGGAAGGGACGTATGAATATATTCCGGATCGAAATATCGGTTATGGTGCAAGTCTGCTATTTAATTTTAATACCTCAAATGACTATTTCGAAGATTTTTCTTTGACTCCCTTTTTTAGAATGTATTTTCAGAAAGATGAACAATTTGGAGCCAAAGGGTTTTTTGTCGAAGCATTTACTGCCTTTTATACAGGTAAAGAAGATGTCGATACCCTAACTGGATCCAACTCTAATACTACTAATTCTTTTTTTGAAACGGCCTTTGGGTTTTCATTTGGTAAAAAGTGGATTAATTTTAAAGGATTCGTATTTGAAGCTAAATTAGGGGTTGGTCGAAACCTTTTAGGAAACACCTCATTTGAGGTCATCGGTAAAGGCGATTTGTATGTAGGGTATCGTTTTTAAAGCCGTAATGAAAAATGGGCATTGTATTTACTAGCGATTCCATTGGAGTCGATATAGTTAATTTCGAACCAGTAATCTGACCCTGCTAACATCGTTCCATTGTACGTGCCATCCCATCCATTGCCACTTGGTCTAATTTGCTTAATGAGTTTTCCAAATCGGTCAAAAATTCTAATTTTAGCTGAGGTTTGGTTTTCTAAACATTTGATGTTCCAAGTATCATTGAAACCATCATTGTTTGGCGTAAAAAACTTGGGATAATAGATGAGGTTGATGCTTTTTTGTGGTTCGGTACTACATCCGAGTGCTTCTCGTACACTTACCGTATGCGTTTCACATCCAAACACATTTTCAAAAACCGCACTGTTTTGCCAGGAACCACCATCGAGTTGGTACTCATAATCGCCACTACCACCTGTAGCAGTTGCGACGATGGTTTGATTGTCTACAAAGTCCTCAGAAATGACTTCGGCATCTATTGAAAGGACACTGATTGGTTTTATTTTGATTACCATTTCAGTTGGTTGGGCGCACTGTCCTGGATCTGGAGAAAAGTCGTAAGTGGTCGTGACCATATTATTTATAGCAGGCGACCAAACGCCACGAATCCCTTCTTGAGACTCCGTAGGTAGCGCGGCAATATAATCACCAATACAGGTTTCCTGAACTTGTGTAAATGAGGGTGTTGTTTCGTTTAAAACAGCAATGGTCATTTGTACTTCCCTTAAGCAGATGCCTGCGACTGGAGTCGGGGTAAATGTGTAGTTTGTCGTGATGGTATTGTCAAGAACAGGCGACCAAGTTCCCGCGATTCCATTGGTAGAAGTGGTTGGTAGCGGTGCTAAAACACCCCCAACACAGATGGCTAGCACGGGATCAAATGTTGGTGTAAATGTTGGCAATACTGTAATTGTCATTGTAGCGATACTCGCACACTGCCCAGCGTCCGGGGTAAAAGTATAAGTTGTGGTATTGGTGTTATCAAAGGCAGGCGACCAAGTCCCTGTGATGTTTTCTAGAGAAATATTTAAAAGCGTACTGGGATCTCCTTCACATATTGGAGGTATTTGTGTGAAGCTGGTGGTGGTTGAATTTACAATCGTAATATCAAAACTAGTTTCATCACTACAGTTTGGTGTTGTAGCTGATTCGGCATACACAAACAAGGTTGTTGAAGCGGTTATGATATCTCCTGGATTAAAAGCTATTCCACCGCCATTGGTAGCTGTAAAATAGCCGCCATTGGTGAGCGCTGGTAAGGTGTAGCGATCGCAATTAAACACATCTGCTGGGCTATCTATAACAGGCGTTGTATTAATCGTAATATCAAAAGGAGTTTCATCAGTACAGTTAGGGGTTGTCGCAGTTTCTGCAAAGATAAACAAGCTAATAGAAGCGTCTATTATATTTCCTGCAGTAAGTTGTGTCCCACCACCATTAGTGGCTGTGAAATAGTTTCCATTAGTGAGTGCTGGTAGTGTATAGCTATCACATTCAAATACAGGAGTAAGGCTGTCCACATTTGGAACGGTATGAACCGTTGCAGTCACAGCAGTTCTTTTTCCTGTGGTACAACCATTGTTGGAAGCCAAAACCCAAAATGTCGTAGTCGTCGTTAAAACGGGTTCATAGTCGTCACCCGTAAATAAAAGGTTTCCTGCATTTTCGCTGTCAAACCATAAAATATCTGTAGTATTTGAAGTTGCCGAAAGGTTCGCAGGGGCATTGCTGCAGCTTGTAGATGGGCTGGTAGATAAAATTTGTGCAGGGCTAAAGGTCGTGCTGCCAGAAATGTTTATAACAGGGTCTCCTGTCATGCCTCCATATTCAACAACATAGCCTTTAGCTTGATATTCAGAAGGTTGGCCTGTCGTATTATCGGGTAAATCATTCCAAGATCCTGGTGTGCCTGGAATAGCATCATCTTTGATATGGGCATAATCTTCACCACTTCCAAAATCATTAGGTTCGGAAGTATTCCAATTGGCATAGTTTGGTGTGGAACCATTTGCAGCGCCATTCCAAAAAGTGGTCCCAGCTTCCGGTCCTGTCGCCCATTTCCAGACCCCTTCGCTAGCGGCGTCGGTTCCGCCAATCCAACCCGTGCCAGGAGCTAATTCTCCAGCGATTTGAGATTCGTCAGGAGAAATTAAAGTTGCTAAATAGCCTCGCAACCCAAAATATGTCCTGCCTTCAGCAGCGGTTTTGGCATTAGTCCAAGTAATTAAATTGTCTGGTACAAATTCATAGTAATGATCGGTTGAAACTAAATAATTTGCAGAGCCAACAGTTAAGGAAAACGTTTTAGCACTTATGTTTACAATTGTACTTTTAAATACAACATCATATACGGCCGCAATGATGTCTGAATATAAAGCAGTTCCACCGCCAAGTCCAGTTAACGTTAATTTTGCTTCATTTGGATTCCAAGAGGCGACTATAGTTGGGTGTGATCCCGTCAAAAGTAATTGGTCTTCTCCAAACACATAGCCCGTAGAAATTTGTATGTAAAACGCATCTATAGTCGTGTCATCTGGATCAGTGATGCTAAAGGATTCAACAATGTTTTGTTCACTCTGAGGGCAATATGTTTGATTCCCAACAGCAGTTACAATTGGTGGCTGATTCGTTTGACCAAAAAAAACGATCGTGTTTAGAAACACGATACTATATAGGAGATGTCTTAAATGTAACATTAAATGGGTCAAAGCGTATTTAGTTTATTTTTTTTAGCCAGTGTTTCATGGCCACTTCATTTTCAATAATTGTTTTTAAATCTTCTATTTTTACGCGTTGTTGTTCCATGGTATCACGGTGTCTGATGGTCACGCAATGATCTTCTAAAGTATCATGATCGACAGTGATGCAAAAAGGAGTTCCTAGTGCATCTTGACGACGGTAGCGTCTTCCAACGGCATCTTTTTCATCATAAACCACATTGAAATCCCATTTTAAATCATTCAAAATCGTTTTTGCAAGTTCTGGCAATCCATCCTTTTTTACAAGCGGAAAGACAGCTGCCTTTATTGGTGCTAAAACGGCAGGCAATTTCAACACGGTTCGGGTTGTATTATTCTCTAAAGTCTCCTCCGTTAATGCATTTGAAAATACGGCCAAAAACATACGATCCAATCCAATCGAGGTTTCTAGAACGTAAGGAACATAGCTTTTATTTTCTTCGTGATCAAAATATTGAAGTTTTTTGCCTGAATGGGCTTCGTGTTGATTTAAATCAAAATCTGTACGCGAATGGATGCCTTCTAATTCTTTGAATCCAAAAGGGAATTTAAACTCAATATCTGCGGCAGCGTCTGCATAATGTGCTAATTTATCGTGGTCATGGAATCGATAATTATCGGCGCCAATCCCCAATGATAAGTGCCATTTCATACGCGCTTCTTTCCAATGGTCATACCATTTTCCTTGGGTTCCTGGTTTGATAAAAAATTGCATTTCCATTTGTTCAAACTCTCGCATTCTAAAAATAAACTGACGCGCTACAATTTCGTTTCGAAATGCTTTCCCTGTTTGCGCAATTCCAAAAGGAATTTTCATACGACCGGTTTTTTGAACATTCAAGAAATTCACAAAAATTCCTTGGGCGGTTTCAGGACGTAGGTACAAATCCATAGCGCTTTCTGCGGAGGCCCCTAGTTTGGTGCCAAACATAAGGTTGAATTGTTTCACATCGGTCCAGTTTCTACTTCCAGTCAATGGATCTGCTATTTCCAACTCTTCAATAAGGGCTTTTACGTCGACTAAATCTTCATTTTCTAAAGATTTCCCCATGCGAGCTAAAATACTTTTTATTTTAGCTTGATAGTCTACAACGCGGCCATTAGTGGCGATAAATTCTGCTTTGTCAAAGCTATCGCCAAATCGCTTTTCAGCTTTCTTAATTTCTTTTTCAATTTTACCTTCTATTTTGGCACAATAGTCTTCGATTAAAACATCGGCTCTGTACCGCTTTTTAGAATCCTTATTATCAATCAAAGGGTCGTTAAAAGCATCGACGTGACCAGAAGCTTTCCATGTCGTTGGATGCATAAAAATAGCGGCATCTAATCCCACAATATTATCATTCATTTGGACCATAGCTTTCCACCAGTAATCACGAATGTTTTTCTTTAATTCTACCCCGTTTTGAGCGTAGTCATAAACAGCACTTAAGCCATCATATATTTCACTGCTTTGGAATACAAATCCGTATTCTTTTGCATGTGATATTACTTTTTTGAAAGTATCCACTTGATTTGTCATGTTACAAAAATAAATAACCCCTATGAATTAAGGGGTAGAATCGATCAAAAATATGAAATATTATTTTATTTTTAAGCACCCCAAAACTTCTGCTTATGCTTTCACAATTGGTAAATCTTTTTTTCCCGAAAACCTGTCAAGCCTGTAACCATGTTTTAACAGATTACGAAGCTCATATTTGTGTGAAGTGTCGCCATGAGTTACCATTGACCAATTACCATTATGAGCGTCCCGAAGTTGTTAAAAAAATATTTTATGGGCGTGTGGAACTTGAAGCAGCGACCGCCTTATTCTATTTTCATAAACAAGGAGCGGTTCAACACTTATTACATAATTTAAAGTACAAAGGTCAGGAACAACTTGGGCAGGTTTTTGGGGTCTGGCTAGGAGCAGAGCTCCAGGAATCGTCTTATTTTAAATCGATTGATGTTGTAATTCCGGTTCCGGTTCACTCCAAAAAATTAAAACAAAGAGGCTATAATCAAGTGGCTCTTTTTGCGAAACATTTAGCCAAGTCTCTCAATGCGCGCTATGTAGATACGGTTTTGTTAAAATCGATGAACACGAAAACTCAAGTTTTTCAATCCCGAGAAGAACGTTTTCAATCGGTTGCAAATAGTTTTTACGCCAAAAACCTGTCAACGATTGATGGGAAGCAGGTGCTTTTAGTCGACGATGTGATTACGACCGGTGCCACCATTGAAGCCTGTGCATTGGTTTTGAACTCAGGAGCTAAGATTCGATTAAGTTTAGCAACAATTGCAATTACGCATTCCATTTTTCGTTAGTACTAAAATATGTTGTTTCTTTGCGTAAAATGTACTGTTAATGGGTAAGAAGTTTGCTAATTTTGGGTTTTTAATTCTTGTAAGTTTGATTTTGACGCACTGCGCCAATAGAGGCACAACTTCGGGTGGAGACAAAGATGAAACGCCGCCAGTGATTATTAAATCGGTGCCAGAGAATTTTTCCGTCAATTTTGACGCCACAGAAATCAAAATTTATTTCGATGAATACATCAAAATGAAAGACTTGCAAAAGCAACTTATTGTGTCGCCGCCCATGGATCCCGAACCAGAAATTACACCCCTAGGTACAGCGAGCAAATACATTACTATTAGGATTTCTGACACACTTTCACCTAATACGACCTATGCCTTTAATTTTGGAGAAAGTATTGCCGATAATAACGAGGGTAACTTATTCCCATACTATAAATATGTATTTTCCACTGGAAGCTATATCGACTCGTTATCGGTTTCTGGAATTGTCAATGAAGCTTTTAATAAGAAAGTGGATGAACGCATAGCGGTTTTATTATACGAAGTCGATTCAACGTTTACAGATTCCATAATTTATAAAAATAAGCCCAAATATATCGCGGTGACCGATAGTGTTTCTGGGTTTAAGTTAGAAAACATTAAAGAGGGAACTTATTTTTTAGCCGCACTTAAAGAAGAAAATTCTAATTACACATTTCAATCCAAAACAGATAAAATTGGCTATAGAAAACGCTTAATTACAGTTCCTTCAGACACAGCCTATGTGTTGCGAATGTTTAAAGAATCGGTTGACTACAAATTCAACCGTGCTCGACAGGTTTCACACAACAAACTTTCTTTTGGGTATGAAGGCGATGGTCAAGCGATGCAAATAAAATTGCTTTCAGATGCGCCAGAAGATTTTACTTCGACCCTCACAAAAGAGAAAGGAAAAGACACTCTTAATTATTGGTACCGTCCAAAGCTGGAAGTGGATTCTTTGATTTTTGAAATCACTCATTTACAATCGATAGACACTGCTGTTGTTAGAATTAAAGACTTTAAATCGGATTCTTTAGTTTTCAAATCAGAGTCCTCTCAACTTAAATTACTTGAACCTTACAAATTAAGTGCGACAATCCCTTTAGGCTCTATTGACGAAACGAAAGTGCGTGTGAGAGATAAGGATTCTCTTTTTCAAGGCGCAAGCTTGGTCTTAGATTCCTTCTCCAATACGGTTGGTTTAAATTTTGATAAAACAGAGAAAAACACCTATAATATTCAAATTCTTCCTGGTGCTTTTATCGATTTTTACGGCGCTCAAAATGACACCTTAAATTTTAAAGCCACGACTAAATTAGCAGCTGATTATGGGAATTTAAGAATCAATATAAGGAACGGGGTTTACCCTCTAGTTGTTCAAGTCACAGACCTTAAAGGGGTCGTTATTGAGTCTTATTACGCTCAAGATGCTTCGCCTATAGATTTCAAAGACGTCATTCCAGGCACTTATCTCTTAAGGGCTATTTTTGATTTGAACCAAAATGGACTTTATGATACGGGACGTTATTTAAGTAAAACGCAACCCGAACGCGTGAGTTATGCCTCCGAGCCTATTGAAGTTCGTGCGGGATGGGATACTATAGAAGAGTTTATCTTAGACGATTAAGATTTTAAACTCGCTTTGATCAATTCACGGTTCATTCGCGCTATGTTTTCTAGTGAAATGCCTTTAGGACATTCAACTTCACAAGCCCCCGTATTGGTACAGTTCCCAAAACCTTCTAAATCCATTTGAGCAACCATATTTTGAACACGATCCGTGGCTTCAATCTGACCTTGAGGTAATAATGCATATTGAGACACTTTAGCACCTACAAAAAGCATTGCGGACGAATTTTTACAACTTGCTACACAAGCACCACACCCAATACAGGTGGCAGCATCCATGGCCTCATCAGCATCGTGTTTTGAAATTGGAATCGAATTTCCATCTTGTGTATTTCCAGAAGTATTTACGGAGATAAAACCGCCTGCATGTTGGATTCTGTCAAAAGCCGATCGATCTACAATCAAATCTTTTATGACGGGAAATGCTTCTGCTCTAAAAGGTTCAATAAAAATGGTGTCACCATCCTTAAATTTACGCATGTGTAATTGACAAGTCGTAACCAACCTGTCTGGTCCATGTGCTTCTCCATTAATATACAATGAGCAAGAACCACAAATGCCTTCTCTACAATCATGATCAAAAGCCACTGGCGAATCGCCCGTAGTGATGAGTTGTCTGTTTAGTACATCCAACATTTCAAGAAATGACATGTCTGGAGAAATATCTTGAATTGGATATTCTACAATTTTCCCTTCAGTTTTGGCGTTCTCTTGTCGCCATATTTGTAATGTTAAATTCATAGCAGTGCTTATTTGTATGAGCGTTCTTTAACTTCAATATTTTCGTAAACTAATGCTTCTTTATGTAATTCAGCATCCTTAGGTTCTCCTTTGTATTCCCATGCAGATACAAACTGAAATTCTTTTCGGCGTTGTGCTTCGCCGTCTGGAGTTTGATGTTCTTCTCTAAAATGGCCACCAGCAGATTCTTCACGAACCAACGCATCTTTTGCAAACAATTCGCCCAATTCTAGGAAGTCAGCCACACGGCCTGCTTTTGCGAGCTCTTCATTAAACTCATTTGCAGAACCTGGAACTAATACCTCTTTATAAAACTCATCTCGAAGTGCCGAAATTTCTTCGATCGCTTCTTTTAATTCTTTTTCATTTCGAGCCATTCCACATTTGTTCCACATTATTTTTCCAAGACGCTTATGGAAATAATCTACGGGTTTGGTCCCTTTATTGTTGACAAAGTGATTGATTTCTGACTTTACCTTTGCTTCTGCTTCTTCAAATTCTACAGTATCCGTTGAAATGGGCCCTGTTCTAATGTCATCAGACAAATAATTTCCAATAGTGTATGGCAATACAAAGTAACCATCGGCGAGCCCTTGCATTAAAGCGGAAGCACCTAATCGATTTGCGCCATGTTCTGAGAAGTTAGCTTCTCCAATGGCATACAATCCAGGAATGGTTGTTTGTAAGTTATAATCCACCCAAACACCGCCCATAGTGTAGTGCACCGCTGGATAAATCATCATTGGAGTTTCGTATGGATTTTCATCCACAATTTTTTCATACATCTGGAACAAGTTCCCGTACTTACTTTTAACGAGGTCTTTTCCTAAGGTTTGAATGAGGCTTGCATCGTCTTCATCCAATCCTTTAATGTGTGCTTGTTCTTTTCCGTATCTAAGGATCGCCGCAGCAAAATCTAAAAAGACAGCTTCTCCTGTTTTATTCACTCCAAAACCAGCATCGCAACGTTCTTTAGCGGCCCGAGACGCCACATCTCTAGGAACTAAGTTTCCAAAGGCGGGATAGCGTCTTTCTAAAAAGTAATCGCGTTGGTCTTCAGCTAGATCCGTTGGTTTTAATTCTCGATTTTGAATTGCTTTCGCATCTTCTATATTTTTCGGTACCCATATACGTCCGTCATTCCTTAAGGATTCTGACATGAGGGTTAATTTTGATTGATGATCTCCCGAAACTGGAATACACGTTGGGTGGATTTGTGTGTAACAAGGATTTGCAAAATAAGCACCTCGCTTGTGCGCTTTCCATGCTGCGGTCACATTACTCCCCATGGCGTTAGTAGAGAGATAAAACACGTTTCCGTAGCCTCCCGAGCCTAAAACAACCGCGTGAGCCGAGTGACGTTCAATTTCACCAGTCACTAAGTTTCGAGCAATAATTCCTCGCGCTTTTCCATCGACCACCACCACGTCTAACATTTCGTGACGGTTATACATTTTAATTTTTCCTCGCCCAATTTGACGGTTCATCGCAGAGTAGGCCCCTAATAATAATTGTTGACCTGTTTGACCTTTTGCATAAAAGGTTCTCGACACTAAAACGCCTCCAAAAGAGCGGTTGTCTAACAATCCGCCATAGTCTCTTGCAAAAGGAACCCCTTGAGCAACACACTGGTCAATAATATTGGTTGAAACTTCTGCTAATCGATGCACATTTGCTTCCCGAGAACGGTAGTCGCCCCCTTTGACGGTATCATAAAATAAGCGGTACGTAGAATCGCCATCCCCTTGATAGTTTTTTGCTGCGTTGATCCCTCCTTGTGCTGCAATGGAGTGTGCACGACGCGGAGAATCTTGAAAACAAAACGCTTTTACATTATAGCCAAGTTCGGCAAGTGTTGCCGCTGCAGAGCCTCCTGCAAGACCTGTGCCTACAACGATTACGTCGAGCAGACGTTTGTTGGCAGGGTTTACAAGGTTAATATTGTTTTTATGATTGGTCCATTTATCTGCTAAAGGACCTTCTGGT
>TARA_B110000902_G_scaffold65228_1_pt1 | contig 16897 bp, 13 predicted proteins | sample TARA_B110000902 | Tara Oceans TARA_B110000902 (sample SAMEA4398009) | marine metagenome | biome: Polar Biome; feature: [SRF] surface water layer (ENVO:00010504); material: water (ENVO:00002006), including particulate matter (ENVO:01000060) such as... | depth 5 m | reverse complement strand
TTGAAGTTATTAAGATTGAATCTCCTTCGGAGATAACTGAACAAATTTAGCCGAACAGAGAAAAATTCCAGAAGTGCCTAGATACAGGAAGGATTCACACCCACTCTACAGTGCGGAATATTGATTAGCCGATGTACAGTCATCGGTTACGTGTCTTCAGAGCGACATCTTATTATTAGCACACAGTAATCCCTTACACATTGCGAAGGGAAGGGAGGGTAAAACTATCTATGCTGGTCGATAGTTGCCCATTACGACGAGCAACTATAATGCGACAAGCCGCCGACCTCAAAAAATTCAGCCGGCTTCAATGTATAATGCTTTTCGTTCACGGCATCCGAGCCCCGGTCATAGGGTTGGGTCATCACTTGCTGCAATGCTCTAATTAGCGTGTAATCGCCTGTCGCCGCTTGCTGATAGGCGGGCGCCACAAGCCACTCTCGCCAACGGTATTGGGGGTTAACGAGTTTCATCTGTTGAGCAAGCGCCTCACGGCTGCGAGGCTGCTCGGTATTGGAGTCGACGGAAGCTGCGCTAAGCAATTGCCATTTTGACAGCCACGCCGACCAGCGTCGGTCCATTCCTGTTGGGTCGTCATTGTAGTCTGAGTACATTGATGTCGTGGCGTACTGAGGGCCTTGGTAGAAGCTTTTTTTAAGGGGTTCAATGTTGTCAGGCACCATCGACAGCTCCCGAAAGAACATCGTGTAATCAACTGGCGTTTGCCGCATCAGCGTTTCAAGCTCATTGAACAAGGCTGCGTCAAAACTACCAAGACCAAGCTTTGCGGCCCACATTTTCTCCATTTGCGCCTGCATCACTGTCGCAAAGTCGCGTTGAAGCTCATCAAGTTGTTGTAGAGAGTCCTGATTTGAAATCAACAACGGGCTCAATGCGGTGCAAAACATTTGGAAGTTACGCTCTGCTGCCACCGGCTGGTTGAGAAATGAAAAGTGGTGTCCGCCGCCGGTCCACGACTGGTAGTTTGGGTTGTAGACATCGATAAAACCAAAGGGGCCATAGTCAAGGGTGAAACCACCGGCCGCGCAATTGTCGCTGTTGAAGTTGCCCTGGCAATAACCGACGCGTATCCAGTTTGCTATTAGGGAGGTCAGACGGCTACGGAACGCTCCGGCGAGTGCAACCACTTTTTCAGCGGTGCTGAGCGTATTGTCGACGACACCGCTATACTCGCGATCGAGTAAGTGCAGCATAATTTTTTCCAGCTCCTCCATCGCTTGTGGGTGTGCCTTATTACGAGCGCGGCGACCGAAAAGCTCAAGTTGGCCTACCCGTATAAACGATGGTGCAACCCGCGTCGAAATGGCCACTGGCTCTGTTACCAGCCTGTCGGGATCCATGGCGTGCGAGCCCTCCGAGTACCAAGGCCGCTGGACTTTTTCTGTCGTTGAAACATACAGACTCAAAGACCGCGATGTTGGCACTCCAAGCGCATGCATATGTTCTTGTGCCAAAAACTCTCTGATACTCGAGCGCAGCACCGCACGACCGTCAGCGCCGCGACAGTAGGGTGTTCGGCCGCCACCTTTTAGCTGCATTTCCCAGCGTTGACCATCGATGACGGTTTCAAGCACTGACATTGCGCGACCGTCGCCATAGCCGTTGCCGGTTTGGAATGGGCACTGTTGGGTGTATTCAGTGCCAAAGATAGAAAGTGCGTAGCCACATGCCCAGCCAACCTTGCGCATTGGCGCTGGGACATTTGAGATGTCGCCGGAGAATAAGCGCACGAAGCCGTCCGTGTGTGCCAGAGTGTCAACGAAGCCAAGCTCACGAAAAAAATCTTTGCTGTGTATAACATACTCTGGATCTTTGATTGGCGTAGGGGCGACGGGAACATAGTGGCCCGAGAATACTTGTCGCGGGGTGTGGTCAGCGCCGCTTGCTGTTGCGTCAGGATCACAGTTAAGGCTGTCCATCAACGAGTAGCTTGTATACTGTGCAAGATCGTCTAACGTCGCTATGGTTGCGGTCTTAGGGGAAGTCTCAGCCGTGCTGTTCGCGGGTGACGACGCGCTATGGGTAAGATGTTGCTTGTGGTCTTGGTCATTCGTGTGCATGGCTAAGGTCCTGGTATTCTGGATTAACATAGGACAAACTGACTTTGATCGCCGTCATTAAAAGTCAATGATAATTCATGTACCCATTGCCTTCTATATTTTTATCCTGATGGCAAGTCTAACGCGTCGAATAAAAATTGGACGGCGCAGTAAACAGGGTCAGGGTAAAATCTAGCGGTGATGTTAATTATATCACTATCAAATTCCACATTACATAATGGCGAACAGTTCCCTGATTGGAATCATGACCTGCTGGTTGGCAGCCTTTGCGCGCACCCTGTCTGGCATTCGGATTGAAGATGACAAGGTGGTTGAGCTAGCAAATCTCGTCGAACACACGGGACGACTCCGTACTATTGATGGGTGATCTGAAGGATATGTGCTGATTGAGCATCAAGATGGCGGTAGCCTGCTGCGGTTAGTGTCAGCGGAAACCGCGTGACCTTTATGATCGTTGTTTTAAAGGTTAGCGTCACCAAAGGCGCGTAAGGCCTTGAGTAGTGGTTTCATTTCGCCGCCTAATGTTGTCGGTACATACTCAAATCGCTGAGGTTTACTTTGGTAGGCTACTTTTTCTAAGGCGCCAAAAGCCACCAGCCGCTTGAGGCGCTCGGACAACAAATTGGTGGGGATATTCTCTGGCCGATTGCAAAAATCAGCAAAGGTTCGGCAGTCAAAAAACAGCGCATCGCGCATAATCAGCAGCGTCCACTTGTCACCGATAAGATCTAAGGCGCTGGCAATACCGCATTCTGAGCGTTTAACTCGAGGTGTTGCAAGAGCCTGACTCTGATCCTTAATCGAGGCGCCGTTTTTTTGCTTATCCATAAAACTACCACCTTATTTTGCTGATGGCCGCCACGCGCCCCATTTCACCGCGCTGGCAATGATGATCGCATAACTAACCATGCCTAATGCAGAACCGTAATAGATGCCGACTAGACCAACGTCAAAGATAAACCCTAATGAGAAAGAAACACAACCCGCCACTGCAACTCGCAGAATGGTGGCTAGCACTGGCCATCGCATTGCGTTGGCGCCTTGGGAGGCAAAGTACAAAGACAAGCCTAAACCTTGAAAGAAAAAACAGGGTCCGACGATTTGAATAAACGCTTTAGCTGAAGCGTGGACAAGAGGATCTTGGGTAAACAGCGCTATCCAGCCGTCTGGGACAATAGCCAGCACTATGCCAACCACTCCGGCAATTACCCCAGCACTTAAACCGCCAATCCAGCCAACGCGCTCGGCCCGTTTAATATCGCCCGCGCCTATGGCCATGCCTACCAGTGACGTCATGGATGAACCCAGTCCAAACACCAGAGGAATAATCAAAAATTCTATGCGTGAGCCAATGCCATAGCCAGCTAACGCTGCTTCGCCAAAACGACCAACGAATGCTGTGAGCATCAATACGGTAGAGACTGTCAAAATTGGCGACAGTGATGCGGGTAATGCCACCTGCAAAATATCATCGAAATGCGCTTTGGAAAAAGACAGCGCAGACAAACGTAATTTGACAATACCGTCACCCTTAGAGAGGTGGCGCAACATTACGGTACTGACCAACAACCCCGATGTGACTGCGGAAATCGCGGCGCCAACAATGCCCATTTGAGGAAGCCCGTAGGCGCCCAAAATCAGGCCGCCAGAGAGGGGTACTTGTAAGAGTGAACTGAGCATCATCGCCAATGCAGGGTATTGCATGTTCCCCATGCCCCGGAATATCGCGCTGGTAATGCCTACCATCCAAACAAAGACGCCGCCTGAAAGCAGGACTAATGCATAAGCATAGGATTGTTCCAGTACTTCACCACGGCCACCCAGCAGCCTGATGAATGCTTCGCCGCCAATGAGAAAAATGACGAAAAAAACTAACGCCCCCACAACACCCATAGCGAGTGCGTGCCAAACCAGCTTTTCAGCTCGGGCTACATCACCTGCGCCCAGGGCTCGGGCAATGGCTGATGCTACCGCGCCACCCATTGCGCCGCCGGAAAGAGTTTGCGTGAGCATGAGTAAAGGAAATGCTAATGCAATGGCCGCCAATGAAATGGAACCTAGCCGTCCTATAAACCAGACCTCGGCTAGGCTAACCACGCCTTGGACCAAAAATGCCAAGGTACTAGGCGTTGCCATCCGCGCCAGCAGAGGCAGGGGCGGGGCGGTTATCAGGTGTTGGGTGCGTGGATCCATGGTTAAATTCTTATAGTAAATCGAAGCGGTATAGTAATGACTTTAAATATGAAAGTCACTAGGGTTTTGTACAGCAACAAGTGAATGACTACTAAGAAAACTAACAGCAAAAAGTATGGAAAAATGGCTGGAACGATGTTGAATCAACAGCGTCGCCAGACTAACCGTCGGAGCTATACTTCTTTTGTTGTCGCTCCAGGCGGAGAAGGCGTATTCAAGAATGTGGCGACAAAGTGCACCAGTACCACTAGCGCTAAATCTCCTGAATTATCCAGCAGTCGACTCAGGCCTACACCGCCCAGAAAAGCAAATAGGCAGTTTTGCCATTTCCAGCGCAGGGTAAAGTAGTGCAGTCCGGCAAACAGGAGATTACTCAGCACAATCGCTGCAATAAAGCCGCTAGTGGGTTCCAGCACCCGCGGTAAAAAAAGCCTAAAGGCTAGTTCTTCAACAATGGATATGTACAGTAGATAGGCAACCCATAACCCTTGTGCCGGATCTAATGTTAATCCCCTGCGCTTTAACACTGCGTAGAAAAAACCTAGAGCTGCCAGTAAAGCTAAAGCGTATTTAACCGGGGTGGCAGAAAAAGTTGCCACCGCGTCCCAGAATACCGCGGGCGTGGAGAGCAGCCAAGCCGTCACGAAGGCAAAGACACCCATGGTTAGACCGTGCCGATAAAGTACCTGCAGGAATGTAGAGACGGGTGAATCGCTACCTGCGTAGTCTCTTTGTAATCGTCCCATCCGCACTGCTCCGTTGATCTGTCAAAAGGTGACAAGGTCTGAGGGGGCAATATACGCAATGTGAGCGTTGTATCCAGATAAATTTTTTGGCGTCGCAATCTTATCCCTACAAATTCAGTTGCGCGGATCAGTAACCAGCGCTGTTTCGTTCTCTTTTATTCAATAAGAGGGCTTAGTAAGAGGGGTGAGAACCTGCTCCCATAATTATCCGACCAGGATAAACTTCCTCAACTACGGCGCCGTCTTGCACGACAATTTTGCCATTGACTAGCACCCATGAAATACCTTTGGGACCTTGGTAAGGCGCGGTGTAAGTTGCTTGGTCGGCAATGATGTTTGCATCAAAAATCACGATATCGGCATCTGCGCCTGTCTGTATGCGTCCTTTGTTCTTAAACTGTGGCGCGATCAGCGCAAGTCTGGCCGCAGGAAGGTAAGACATTTTAGCGAGCGCTTCGGGTAAACTTAGCAGCTTTTTCTTTCTAACGTATTCAGTAAGTACTCGACTAAAAGTACCCATGCCTCGTGGGTGTGACTTCACAGATTCGCTAAAAACGGGCATAGCGTCGCTGCCAATCATCATGCCGGGAGCTTTCACCGCAAGCTGTGTCCAATCCTCGTTTCCGTAATGGTGGATGATGGTCGCTGCAGGATTTTCGACGCGCAGCTTATCCCAACTCTGTCGGTCAAAATATTTGCCGCTTTCAGCAAGTTGCACATCGGCATACGTTATACCGAATATTTGTTGCCAGTCTCTGTCGAAAACGGCAGCTCCTATTGAGGTTGATCCCGCGTTGTAAGGATAAGATTCGGCGGAAATATCCACGCCATCTTCAATGGCCGTATGAAACAATTTTAAGAACTCCTCGATACCACCCATAGCGCTAGCACTTAAGTGGCATATATGTATCGGTGCCCCCGTCTTTTTGGCGAGGTCAATAACCTCGATGAGTCCACGTGGGTCGCCTGCCATTCCCCGTCTTATATGGATAAACAAAGGCGCTTTGCGCTCGGCGGCTACCGTAAACAAAGCTTCCAGCTCGGCAGTAGTTACGGCGTCACTCATGTAGTCCAACAGCAGTCCGATGCCCAGGCCACCCTGATCCAGTCCTAAGTGAACATGTCGCCTGACGCGTTCTATCTGCTGCGCGTCAAGTGGCGTAGTGAAGCCAGGATCTTCAAAACTAAACGGCCGGCCGTCAAAAAATAGATAAGGGTTGTCTGAGTTGGTTAGCACTTTAGAGCGCATGGCGGCATAACTTGCTGAGGCACCGAAGTTGATGAGTGGACGATCCGCTATCTGATTCCCAACAGCCGCCACCGGATAGGCACCGGCCTCTAATTCCAATGAGGTCGTGACACCATCTAAAACCTGATACTTTTGTCCCAGCTGAGTTTGGGCATGAGAATGCAAATCAATAAACCCGGCGGTTACAATCTTACCTCTGGCATCGATGACAACTCGTCCCTGCAGAGGCCCTTCGTCAATAGTTTGGATAGTGCCTCGACTTATACCCAGGGATCGAATTCCGTCAAAATCGCTGGCTGGGTCGATGACCCGGCCATCACGGATCACCAGATCGTAAGTTGTTTCAAGCCGAGCCTGACTTGGTAACAAGCACATGATAAAAATTGCGAAAAATTGCAGACAGTGAGTTGTTTTTTTTGGCGATCGCATCTGTTTTAACCAGCCTTAGTTATCATCGTATCAATCTGGGTATCTCACAGACGGTGAGGCGCTATGCTAGCAGTGTACTTCTAATCTTCGGGGGTGACCCCTCTATCGACAAACGAATAGAACGATTAAAAAATGAATTATCCCGACACTTGGGTTGTTTGTAGTTCTAACTGGTTTGGTCTACTGAGCCAATAAAATCGACAACCGCCTCGGTAAAAATATCATTTTTATCACCGGCAATCATATGCCCGGCACCACTGATATCGGTGAATCTGGCCTGGGGTACGACTTCGAGAAAATGTTGCGCCGCTTCCTCGCTAACTAATTGGCTTAAACGGCCCCGTATGAGGTGGGTCGGTAACTTAACCCTTGCGGCGACATTGTCTAGAGAGTTTGTTTCACCTGGTGCCTGGCTGTGGCGGTGGGAGACGTTAGAGCTGGTGATAAAAGCGGGGTCCCAGTGCCAGCGGTAGCGGCCATCGTCGCCAAGGCGTAAATTTTTGGCCAGCCCCGAGTTGTCTTTGGGCCGGGTGCGGTGGGGTAGATAATCGGCGATAATATTAGCCGCTTCGTCCAGCGAAGCAAAACCGTGTTGCGAGTGAGCAGACATAAATCCGAGGATTTGATCAACGCCGCTTTGCTCCATGCGTGGCGTGATGTCGACCATCGTGAGGCTGGCAAAGGTGTTTGCTGCCACCTCGCCCTCTACTACCATAGCGCCGAGACCTCCGAGTGAGGCTCCTACCATATGAGCCTTTTGTTCGAGTTCAGCAGCGACCGCCACTAGGTCTCGAGCATAATGATCTAATTGATAATTGCCATCAGGGCACCAGGCGCTGTCGCCATGACCGCGCAAATCCAACGATAGGCTGTAGTAGCCGCGATCAGCTAGCATCTTTGCGGTACTACCCCAGGCATGTCGAGTTTGGCCGCCGCCGTGAGCAAACAGCACGGGTGTGTCGCTGGGACTACCATAGGCGTCGGCAACCAGATGTAAGTCATTGTGGCCGGTAAATGTGAGGGTTTTTGGCGATACCGTCATAATTATTATCCAATAAATGGTTGCGTCATTCAGCCCGAGGCTAACTGGAACATCGGCGGCTCAATAAAAAGGCCTGCTGCTTACACAACTCGCCGTGGTTTATAACAGCTGATTGCGGGCACTTCAAGTTGGTGACATGCTTGGCCTGAAAGTCAGTGCTGCGAAACAGCAACCGAATAGCCGCCACCCGCTTAAAGTAGCGGCCTACATCTCAGCCTTGATAAAATGCCAGTGTCAATAAACGGCGCTCTATTACGGGCCTGCTAGTCTGAGTGCCGAGGTCAGAGTTTGGATCAAGGCAAAAATTTTCGGCGCTATAAGAATGGGTTTTACACTAATTGAATGTATTGGCGTAAGTGTTATTTCAAGTGCCTTGTTGGCTATCGCTGCCCCGCGTTTTATTAATACGAGTGCTGATGCTCGGACGGCTATAGTTATCGTTAATTACCTTACACCGCGACAGTATCTAATGATTAATGAAACTGACGATGTATACCCTGTTTAGGATGATGTCTGCTCTTCCACGGCACGCCATGCCGCATCAAACGCCGCATCCATTAGTGCAACCGCCTCGGAATCTGTATTGGCAATGGAGATGCGTCCGAATTGCGCCCGGCCAATCTCATGGGGCGCCTGTCCTTCGCTCCACTCTGGATCATCTAGCGCCAGGTAGGGGTAGGCGTAACCGTGAGGTATGCGGTTGACGGTGATGGCGCGAATATCGGTTTCGTGATTAAAGCCATGCTTGCCCAACATGGCTTGGAGTTGGTTGCGAATTTTCTGCTCGTAGCTGGCGAAGGGCGTGCTGTATATCTTGTGACGTCCAAGTCGCATTGCGTCGCGTCCTGATAGGGGACCTTCTGGCGCTGCCAATGACACCGGCGAGTTCATCATAAACACCGCCATGGGGTCATCCGGATTGCGCGGTGGCTGATACCCGCCCACAGTCATGTTCGGCGCGCTACTCACCCACTGAAACGGATCATAGGGGCACTGGAAGAAGGTAGCACCTAGTTCGGAGTAGGCGCGGCCATTGTTTAGCAGCACGTTGGCGTAGACGAAGGGTGTCTTGACCCCATAGCTCAGACCTTGCTGCTGCGCTTCGGACATCTCAGGGCACAGGTGTGGGATGAGGTTGTTGTAGCAGGCCATTACGCAGTGATCGGCGTTGATACGCAGGGCGGCGCCCTGTTGCACATAATCGACTTCAACGCACTTTCCGTCGACTTCACGAACACCAACCACCGTGCTGCTCAGGCGTATCCGGGTGTTGTGGTCTTCCCGGTCCAGTGCGCTGTAATCGAAACGGGCAATGGCCACGTCTTCTGGCCCTTTCATGTTGGGGGCTATCCCTGGCACCAGTTTCTGCACCAGTAACCGGGCCACAGAGGCATTGCCATCGGGGAACATTCTTACCTCTAACAGGCTGTCGAGAAAAATGCCGGCTACAGAGGCCGCTGACTTGCCCAGCCAGCCCATAGACTTGATACCGCTGGCGCCGGAGCCGATGGCTTCCAATACCGTGAGATTCCAGCCAGAGAAGCCGGACAAATGTAGGATGATGGCATTCATAATCGGCACAGTATCTTGAGCAAGGCCAACACGTTCCAACAGGAACTGGTTGTAGCTGACGGAGTTGATGTAATCCCATTTTTCCCCCAGTGACAAGCCATTGAGGAAGTCGCGCTTGCCGCCAAAAAAGTCGATCAAGATATCCTGTTCAGAGGTCGGTATTGGCAGCTTACTCACGGTTTGCTCGTAATCTTTTCCACCATACATTACCGCATTCCAATTGCCGCCTATCGTCACATGGCCGTTAGGTGTCGGCAGTGCGACGCCATTGTCGGCCTCGAGCTTGCCCGCCAGTGCCATGTTTTCGGGCGTTCTGACCTCCATCGCGGCAACGAACTTGTCGTCTATGCCGATATCGACCATCAGACCGCCGGCCGCCTTACTATAGCTACTGGGACTTTCCAGGTTCTGGGCGCCACCCAAACTCAAAACCATTCTGCCGTCGTGGTGAAATTCGTTACGTTTGGCGTGGCCACCGAAATCGTCGTGATTGTCGAGCAAAAGAATGCGAGCATCGGGGCCCATTTTTTTACGGTAGAACCAAGCAGCCGCCAAGCCGCTCATGCCAGCGCCCACCACGACAAGGTCATAATGTTCATTCAGTGTTTTGTAATGTTTTGGTTTTTTACCGTGCCAGGCTAGGTCATGAGCCACTTCGAAGGAGCCTGCGTGACTTCCGCGCATGCCCGTAAGCATAGGCGGGTAATAGGTGAAGGAGTCTGGCGGAGTGAATCTTGTCGTCGGGTCAAGTAATACCTTTGTGGCAGCGTTAGCGTCGCTGCTGCAACCCTGCAGCATTACGCCTCCCGCAGTAATTGCAACCCCGTTCAAGAAATCCCGGCGTGTTACCCGTGCTGCCATAATCGTTCCCTAATACTTTACATGTCAATTGACATGTTCTAGCATGTCGCCTGACATGTCAAATAGCGGAGCGATAGTTTAGTGAGCGAGCGCAAGCCAGAAATACTGCAGACCGCGTTGGAAATCATAGCTGATGAGGGCTACGGGAGACTGAGTATGCGGGCACTGGCTCGCGCTAGCGGTATGAAACTGGGAGCCCTGCAATATCATTTCAGGACCTGGGAAGACATGCTGCGGGCGTTAGTTCAGTTTATCGCTGACGAAGTTAGCGGGCGTCTCGAAACTAGGCAGCGCGATAGCGATGATTTGACGGTTTATGAAATAGCGGAATTTATGCTCTCCGATACGACGGATGAAATTTTATTCCCCGACAAACTATGGCCTCAACTGTGGGCCATGCAGCAAGTTGAACCACTGGTGTCTGACCTGTTGGAGGATGTTTATGCGGGTTATCTGCAGTTATTGGAACAAGCCATGGAAACTGCAGGAAGGTCATCCGCCCGTGCTGAGGCCCTTTGCCTGATGTCATTGTTGGAAGCAGAGTCACTGTTTGTAGGCAGCGGTCGGCGCTGGGAAAGCGACAGGGCAAACGTGCGCGACACTATTTTGAAGTTTATTGATGAGCAATATGGAGAGATAGCGTGAACGCAACACAAACACTAAATTCCCACATTAATCGGTTTGGCTTCTGGTCGGTGATCATCACCATTGCCACGGCTGTGCTATCTATCTTTTTCCCGCTGGATGCGCCCGCTGGCTACGCGGCAGAGCACGCAGATCGCGTTGCCTGGCTGAATGCCAATAGAGGTCTGTTCATCGTCGGCTGGACCAATCAAATTGTCGCTATGTTCAGCTTATCGGCTGTGTTTGCCTGCGGTGCTTGGATAGTAGCCGGTAGAAACGTGTTTCGAGCCATATTGGCGGCCTTCTTTGTTGCGATGTCTGTGATGGCGTTTATTATTCCGAAGTTCATCGCGGTATGGACCATACCCTTGTTGGCAGATTCCATCACCAGCGGCGCAGTGGGTGCTGAGTTAGCTGATCCGTTACTTCGTGTGCTGAACGTGTCCATTCCCTTTTCCCTGTACACTAGCTTTGACTACTTAGGCTTCTGGCTCTACTCGATATTTGCTCTGCTAGCGGCGGGGCCTCTTTACCGTGACACTAGCAGCTCCAAGGTTGCCGCCGTGACACTGGGTGTATTCGGGGTTATCTACCAGGTTTTGATGGTTGCTTTATTTCTGGGTGCCATAGCGCCCGTGGATATCGAAGCCTACTTTATCGGTGCTTCCCTGTTATTACTGGTCCATGTCGTAGCAATGGCCTTTGTTTTCAAAACAGAGATATCCCACGAAAAATAGCATGGAGACAAAAAAAGGTCATTGTCGGCTGCTGCCGTCGTTAGCGTGCCGACTCACGTGCTACCTGCGCGTAACTAGGGTCGACGCCTGTAAAGACTTTTATGGCGAGCAGGCATGTCAGCCTGGCGCCTCGCCACATGACATGTGGCTCCCAGCAGCCAACGTAACGGCGCTGTATCGGTGATTAACAGTTACCGTTGTCCGAGGCTTTCATCCGTCATATCAGTACCCATTAGATGTGTCTGCGCAGTATAAAGGTCGCGGTGTATTCGCTGCATTTCAGACCTAACGAGTACCAAACTGTCTTGACCTTCAACTGGGCCGCCAGCCATTGCTGCGAGGTTGACTGCGCTTTTATTGGCGAGGAGCGCCCCAAAAATGGCATGCCCCGCTTTGCACTTCCGCTAACCTGCGCCTATTCCCCAGATATCTGATCAAAGCCTTCTACAGGGCTGTTGGGCCTAGTGTTTTTAGGTTGCGAGAAGTAATAGGAAGGTGATCGCCCTGCGAAAGCTTTGCCACGGCTGCGTCAGATCCTAAGTTCAATGTTCAAATCGCAATATTCGCGGCGACCAACGACGTTCATTTCAATCCGATTTGGTTGTACTGTCAGAAAACAGCTACGGTAGAGTAGCTAGCCTACTTTCATTTCTACACTGTTTGTCTATACTTGACCGAGGGATCGACATGCATTTTGAAACCTTAGCTCGCAATCAGTTCCCGATATCTTGATACCAATCAAATGAAGGGTTAGGAAATTACTGATGGAGACATTTTCAAGTATATTTGTTTTTTTATACACTCCGCCGGTTTATCGAATATCGTTTAGGGTTGCCATAGGTGGCAGTATGAAAATCAAATGGGCATGAAGGTGTTGCAGTTTATCGCAACGAAAAAACGGAAGCACAAAGCTCGAGCCATGTCTTGATTTTTTTATGATGTTGACAGGTAGTAACGTAATATTACCGCCGCTGTAGTACCACAGTCTTGCGCGGTTTCGTTGAGCGCTCGGCGTAAAATATCAAAACAGATTTTTCACCTTAAAGCTATTTAACGGCCGGTGTCAATCTCTGTCCTTTAAAAAATCAAGAACTAGCTGGTTTATTATGAAAGAAGAAAATATTAATCTCTCAGTGCTTTATGTCGATTTAGATGGAACCTTCACAAAATCTGATCTGCTTTTTGAAAGTTTATTAGTCGCAATCAAAGGCAATGTAGCAGTCCTGTTTTTTTGTTTATTTTGGGCGTTAAAAGGAAAGGCCTACTTAAAATATAGATTGTCCGAGATCGCTGAAGTCCCAATAAATCTTCTTCCTTTAAATGCCGAGCTACATAAGTTTTTACTTAATGAAAAGAAAAAAAATAGAAAAATCGTACTCGCCACCGCGAGTCATGAAAAATATGCAAAAGCGATATGTATTAATCATAGCCTTTTTCATTCATATATAAGTAGCAATGAAAATCGAAACTTAAAGGGTGAGGCCAAGCTTTCGGAAATACAGTCAATAGATAAGATATTTTCTTATGCCGGAAATTCAATAGAAGATCTTATGATTCTTGAGAAAAGTGAAGAAAGCTACTTAGTAAACCCAAATAAAGCCATGAAGAAACGTTCAAAAAAAATGAATATTTCAAAAATATTCGATGAAAAACCTCGCATTTTGTCAATCTGGTTGCGTCAGTTAAGAACTCACCAATGGTTAAAAAATTTACTAATTTTCATTCCGCTGATAGCCTCCGGCGAATTCTTAAATGGGTCTTCGGTTTTTTTATCTTTTTTAGGTTTTACTAGTTTTAGTTGCTTGGCATCTGCCACTTATATTATTAATGATTTAGTAGACTTAGAGTTTGATAGAATTCATCCAAGGAAGCGAAGTCGCCCGTTGGCAGCGGGTGAAATCAGTCTGGCTTCCGGTTTCAGCATCGCACTATTTTTATTGGTCTCTGCTTTTTTCTTGGCTTTGCAAATAAACATATACTTTTTTCTATCGTTAACTTCTTACTTTTTTTTAACACTGGCTTATTCTCTAAAAATAAAAAAATACATCGGTATGGACGTGATTTGTTTAGCATCGCTTTATACGATTCGGATTATCGCCGGTGCAGCTCTTCTGAATGTTGCTGTATCATTTTGGCTGCTAACCTTTTCTATGTTTATTTTTTTTAGTCTGGCGATTGTTAAAAGGTGCAGTGAATTACATGCCTTAAAAAACACAGGCATGACCGATCTGCCAGGGCGAAACTATACTATAATCGACTACCCCTTGTTAATTAGTCTTGGGGTATCGTCATCATTGCTCGCTGTTTTAACATTTTGCTTTTACGTAAATACAAATGTGCTCAAGGATCAATATCAAAATCCGACGATTTTGTGGATCACTATACCTGCGCTGGGATATTGGATTACCCGAATGTGGGTGAAAACAAATCGGGGTGAGATGCATGACGACCCAGTTATTTTTTCAATAACAGACAAGGGGAGTATTTTAACTATTGGTTTTATTGGAATTATTATGCTTCTAGGTAAATTATAATGAGCTATTTAACTCTGCTTTTTATATTGGTTAGTGTATCGCTATCAGTATTTGCGCAACTACTTCTAAAAACAGGGATGTCTAGCGGCACTGTTCAGGCTTCGCTAAGCTCAAGCATTACAACCACCATCATGGCAATATTTACAAATATATCGGTGCTTTTAGGTGTTTTAGCCTACGTTTCTAGCGGAGGGATTTGGTTGCTTGTTCTGTCGCGAACAGATGTGAGTAAAGCGTATCCTTTTGTCGGTTTGGGATTTATTGGAACTATGATGTTTGCCTATTGGTTTCTAAACGAACCACTTACACCTTCGAAAGTAATTGGCACATGTGTAATTTTTTTAGGTGTTTTACTAATTTCCCGATAGATGGATGCAGATGTGAATATTGATAAATATTTCAAGTTCGTTTTATTCTTTAGTTTGATTTATTTCCTATCGGGTTACTTTCTTGCTATAACGTGGTACGAGAGTCAATTTTTTTCAGTCGTCGATATTTTTTTTGAAAGTAATCCTAGTACTAATCTCAACTCACTCTCCCACGGCTGGGGGGGGCATGCAATAACTCATCCGTTCCTAAATTTTTTCACCGTCCCTGTGAGAGTGGTCGAATTTGTATATTCATTGTTTTTTGATATCACTGACAGAGTAAAATTTAGAGAGTTGGTGGCGCTTAGTATTTCCCCATTATTTTCATCACTAACTTTACTTTACCTATATAAAACGTTAATTGTTCTAAATATAAAGCCGCTAGACGCGATTATTTTTACTCTAATTTTTTCGATAACCTTTACTAATATAATCTTCAGCATTGTTCCGGAGTCATATGGAATATCCTGCTTTTTGATCTCGGTTTTACTACACTATTTTTTCACATATGAAAATTCAGGGCGCTACTATGATAGTGTGGTCTGGTTTATTTTAGCAGTTTCTCTTGCAGGAGTAACAATAACAAATATCTGTATTTTCTCTCTTGTTTTTTTCATTCACCTCCTAAAAAATAAAAATATGAACTGTAAGTATGCAGTGATTTTGATGGCTTTTTACGCGATTTTCGCCTTTCTTTCTGTAATGTTGTTTTACCAGTTGACACTTAATTTACTGGACCTTCGGGTTCGTCCTACTGGTTCGATAAGTTGGAAATTGCAATGGCTGCAGACTGACACGGCGGGGATTGCAACGAATGCTATTAATTTTTTTAGCGCATCGATTAATAGTTTTTTTGGGATATTTCCGGAAATAAAGGCAAATAAATATTGTAAAGATGTTTCTTGCAATGCTATATACTTTAATCGGAATAAATCCCATCTTGTTTTTCTAGTAATCGTCGCTTTAGTATGGGCTTTTTTTCTATTCTATTCTCGGAAATTTCTTCGCGAAAAAAAATGGGTAAATTTATACATAATTTGCAGTCTGATTGTTGCCTACAATTTCATCTTGCATATATTTTTTGGGACAGAAACGTTCTTATATACACAGCACTGGATAGTCCCTATTTTTCTATTGATGATCCCCATGCTTGAAAAAAGTCGTATGGCATCTATTATTTTGCTGTTACTTTTGGTTATTGTTAATGGCTATTTTTTGCTCAGTGCGGATCAGTTGGTTGGCTATACGGAAAACAAGGGGTTAATTAACTGAAATTATCTTCTATCGATAATATTAATTCTCCTTCTCTATAATTTATTAGGAGTTAGGCTTCTGTGAAGGCCCATCTTTAGGTGAAGCAAGATGCTTTCAACAGCCCTATAAATTGCTTATTTCGATCACGAACACATTTAGCAGGTATTCGAACTAACGTCACTTTTCGGCCTGTCGATTGCCAGCAGCTCGGACCTTGTAGTAGATTGGTACACGCGAGGAGCTGTTACTCCTCCCTGTATTCAAGTACCGGTCAATAAAATAAAAAAGAGGACTTCATATGCCTGCTACCATCACGGACATATTTCGCTATCCAGTCAAAAGCATGAAGGGCCACTCGCTATCCAGTGCGATATTGACTAAGAAAGGTATCCCTGGCGACCGCGCATGGGCGCTTAAGGATGAAGAGCGTGGTGGCATTAAAGGCGGTAAACGCTTTCCCCAGCTGTTATCAATGACGCCAGTATTTATCAGCGAACCTGACGAGCAAAACATCTCTCCGACGGTCAATATTACTTTGCAAGACGGAAGGGTTGTGTCTTCTGCAGACCCGGGCGTCCATGCCGCGCTGTCCAAAGCTGTGGGATCCACTGTCAGCCTGTGGCCAATACTGCCCGAAGATCAGCTAGAGCATTATCTGCGTCCTCCCATGGACGAAAATGTCAATGTAGAAGCTTACTACAGGGAGATTTTCGCCCGCAACCCAGAGGAACCTTTGCCAGATATTTCTTTATTTCCCGAGGACGTACTGAAATACGAATCTCCACCGGGCAGCTATTTCGATGCCTTCCCCATACTGGTTATGAGTAAGGCAAGCTTAATCCATTTGAACACCATTGCAGCCGCTGTCGGGGGGGAGTCAAAATTCGATGTGAGACGCTTTCGACCCAATATATTGCTAGATATTGACGCCATTGGTTTTCCAGAAAACCAATGGATGGGGCGACGGGCAAAAATTGGCAGTGCAGTCATTAAATTTGAAATTCCTTGTCCACGATGTGTGATCACCACCCACGGTTTTGACGACCTACCTAAAGACCCCAAAATAATGCGGCATTTGGTGAAAGAGAATGGCGGCAACTTAGGCGCTTACGCGAGCATAGAAAAACCGGGCAGCTTCGCTCAGGGCGATGTTATCGAGCTAATGGACTAAACTTCTCTGGGTTAGCGGGATTAACCCGACTTTTTG
>TARA_B110000902_G_scaffold58466_2_pt1 | contig 16926 bp, 12 predicted proteins | sample TARA_B110000902 | Tara Oceans TARA_B110000902 (sample SAMEA4398009) | marine metagenome | biome: Polar Biome; feature: [SRF] surface water layer (ENVO:00010504); material: water (ENVO:00002006), including particulate matter (ENVO:01000060) such as... | depth 5 m | reverse complement strand
AGTAAATGTGTGGATGGCGGTAAAGCAGTAAAAAATGGTAAAACGAAGAATGAAAAGCAACGCTACAAATGCAAGTGTTGTGGAAAGAGTTTTATTAATTCATATACGTACAAAGCCTATCAACCAACAATAGATGATTGGATAATAGCATTAGTAAAGGAGAGTGCTGGCATACGCAGTATCGCTCGACTTTTAGACATCTCACCTAAGACTGTAATCTCCAAAATAGTGAAGATTAGCAGTCGCATAAAGAAACCGTTGATACCGCTTGGTGCAAAGTTTGAAGTGGATGAACTCTGGACGTATATTGGAAAGAAGACCAAAAGGAGATATATCTGTTATTCGTTGAGTAGAGACACTAAGGATGTTCTAGGGTTTTCTGTTGGTACCCGAAGTAAAAAGCACTTGAGAAAGGTTACAGACTCCTTAGTCTTAGCAAAAGCAAAGACCATATATACGGATCGGCTCAAGGAATATGGGAATATCATTCCCAAGAGCATGCATAAGACAACTAAGTATGGAACGAATCACATAGAACGCATGAACACCACACTCCGATGTCATATGAAAAGGTTGAATAGAAAAACCATAGCCTACAGCAAGCGTTTGACAATGCTAAATGCCTGTTTGACCATATATTTTTGGGGATAAAAAAGAGAGTATAGGACAATAACCAAAGCAAATGAGCAATATTTTTTTTATTTCCAATTTCTGTTGTAGTACCTAAATTCGCAGCCACAATGACAACTGATCAGTACAACAACATAAAAGGCCGCACAGCAAAACTGGCGGAATATCTTTGACTTAGCCAAAAACCTAGCTCTCATTCACGAAGAGGAGCAACAAACACACGATCCTGTTTTTTGGGATAACCCCAAAAAAGCAGAGGCTCATCTGCGAAGTATCAAAAAAAAGAAAATATGGACAGACGCTTGGGCTGCCGTAAATGATGGGGTAGAGGAAGTAGAGGTGCTTCTTGAGTTTAAAGAAATGGGAGAGGACGTAGATGCAGAGATAGAAACAAAGTACCTAGAAACCCTTGCTAAACTCGAAGACCTAGAGTTTAAAAATATGCTCAGTGGTCAAGAAGACCAGCTCGATGCTATACTGGAGATCAATGCAGGAGCAGGCGGTACAGAGAGCAATGACTGGGCTAGTATGCTCAGCCGTATGTACATTATGTGGGCTCAGAACAATGGTTTTAAGACAGAAGTACTTGAACAAGTAGATGGCGATGTAGCCGGTATCAAGTCTATCAGTATTCAGATAAGTGGCGACTTTGCCTTTGGATACCTCAAAGGAGACAATGGTGTGCACCGTTTGGTGCGTATAAGCCCTTTTGATAGCAGTGCACGTAGGCATACCAGTTTTGCATCTGCCTACATCTATCCTGTGGTAGATGATAGTATAGAGATAGAACTCAACTGGGGAGAGATAGATATGCAAACCTCAAGAAGTGGGGGTGCCGGTGGTCAGAATGTAAATAAGGTAGAAACCAAGGTACAGTTGACACACAAACCCTCTGGCATAATGGTAGTTTGCTCGCAAGCACGCTCGCAGCTTGCCAATAAAGAGGAAGCAATGAAAATGCTAAAGTCTCAGTTGTATGACGTAGAACTACGCAAGCAGACCGATGCTCGTGCGGAGATAGAAAACGGCAAGATGAAGATAGAATGGGGTAGTCAGATACGCAACTATGTAATGCATCCGTACAAGCTGGTAAAAGACGTACGAACGGGTGAAGAGACCAGTAATGTACAAGCCGTAATGGACGGTGAATTGGAACCCTTCATGAAAGCATTCCTGCTGGGGCAGAAGAAATAAAATAAGAATAAAGCGTATGCCAAGAGCTTTGTTTTTAGTACCCAACTCTAGTTCTAAGCTATAACAGATTGCATAAAAAAAAGGGGTTCATTGTATTGCACAATGAACCCCTTTCTAGCGTATGTTTCTTTGTTATTTTAAGATACTCATTAACTGGTCTAATTTTGGTGTTAAGATGATTTCAATGCGTCTGTTCTCGGCATAGTCTTCTTTGGTATCTCCCGTATTTATAGGAATATACTTGCTGCGTCCACTCGGTATTATTTTTTTAGGGTTCATTTTGCCTTCTGTGGTGAGGTATCGTACTACAGATGTAGCTCGCAGTACACTGAGGTCCCAATTGTCTTTTATAGTAGCAGAGTTCATGGCTTGGTTGTCGGTGTGTCCTTCTACCATTATATCAAAGTCTTCTAGGTCTTTCAGGCTTTCAGCTACTTTGAGTAGTGCTGTTTTACCTTTCCAGTCTATATCTGTTTTACCAGAAGCAAATAAGAGGCTATTGTCCAGCGATACATAAATTTTACCGTCTTTTTCTACTACACTAATGCCACTGTTTTTATATCCGATGAGTGAAGCTGTAAGTTTGTCTTTGAGGTCTTTTACAGCCTTTTCATTTGCGGCTAGTTTGGCCTCCAGTTCGTTTACTTTGATTTCTCTATCCTTGAGGTCGGCTGCTACAGCATTCAATTCCTTTTTTAGTGTAGCTGCTTCGGCTTCTTGTTTTTCTAGTTTTGCCTCTTTCGCAAACAGCTCGCCTTTCTTTTGCTCCAGTTGTTTGTCTAGTCGCTCTAGCTCATAACGAAGGTCTTTCTTTGTATTCTCATTGCTATTTACAAGGTTTTTGTAATTTTTATTGAGTATCTCGTAGCTTGCTTGTGTCTTTTCAAATGCTCTTTTTTGCTCTTCGCATTTTTGTCTAGCATTAGCATACTCCGCTTCCACAGACGCATACTTGGTTTTGAGTTGTGCCATGGCAGTATCCCCAAATTCTTTCATTGTTTTCATCTCATCAAAGTCACTTTGCAGGTTGTCATAAGAAACCTGAAGTTCTTCGAGTTTGCGTGCGGGTACACAAGCCATAGTGAGAGAAAGAAGTGCGATGAGTGTGATATAACTAAGTCGTTTCATTTTTTTTATGTGTTGTTACCTGCAATTTTAGGTGACAGCGTTCAGAGGAGAAGCCTAATCATGATAACATATTAACACCTGCAAGCCTCAGATTTCAAATATGTAGACGTTTTCTTGTTGTTGGGCTACAGTTTTGCAAAGCCTACAATGGAATACTCAAGTGTAAAACCACAAAGCAGCTCCGTCTAATGAAAAGAGCAATGAAGTGCTAAGAGAGGAAAGAAGACAACGCTATCGGGAGATAAGCGGACGAACTATAGCTGTTTTGCTTCGCTTTTAACGGAGCTGTTTTTTTGTCAATCGCTTGATCGTGTGCATTCCTCGGTTTTTAATGCCACTGCTGCCTGTTGGCAGAATACGCTGGACAGCGTCTATTAGCTCAGGAATTAGATCCGTATACCTGTTAGCTATTCGCTCGCATACTGTCATGCTAAATGCTTTGATAGCTATAGCTTCTTTGGGATCGAGCATGTAAGACATACATGCTTCATAGAGTTCTCCTTCTATTTCTGGCGGAATAGGGCAGGTTTGGTATATGCGAACAACGTTGCGGCGAACGGCACCTATTTTGGTCTTATCCTGTAACTGTAGGAGTAGGGTTGTGTGATATGGAGCGATACGCTCTGCGTGTTGCTTGCCAATATGACTCAATGCCCAACTGGTGGTTTGAGATACCCTGCTTGTACCATTTACAAAGCAATCCATTAAAGCGGCAAACAATGCTGGACTGTTTCCTACAAAATCGATGATCTCATTGATCGTCTGTTTGTTATTTGGTTTGGTGACAAGGTGATTGAGCATGGTGTTGGTTATAATAAGGCAGAAGATAGAACATACATGACACTGAATCCAAAAAATAGTACCCTTATTTTTTTAACGGTCAACTATCAAAAACCAAAAAATCTATACGCTGGTATGCATCTTATCCTCGTCTTCACTTCGTTCTATAGCCATTTCTATTAGCTTGGTGATGAGGTCTGTATAGGCTATGCCGCCTGCTTCCCAGAGTTTTGGGAACATACTTATATCCGTAAACCCAGGTAGGGTATTCACTTCGTTTACGATGATTTCCTTGTCTTTTGTTACGAATACATCTACACGAGCCATTCCCTCACAATTGAGTACCTTGTACGTTCGCACTGCTATTTCTCGTATGCGATTTCGGGTATCTACTTCCAACTCCGCTGGTATTACCGAGACAGACCCATTGGCATCCGTATACTTGGCTTCATAGTCGTAGAAGGTGTAGTCTTCCTCATTGGTTAGTACTTCGCCTACAGGAGAAGCCTGTACGTTTGCATTGCCCATTACCGCACATTCTATTTCACGGCCTTCTATACTCTGCTCTATGAGTACCTTTCTATCGTATTGGAGTGCGTTGTCTATAGCGGCATCAAACTCTCGTTTGGTAGTCACCTTGCTTATGCCTATGGACGAACCCAAGTTGGGCGGTTTGACGTACATAGGCACACCGAGTACTTCTAATGCATGCTCGTAGGTTATTTGGTTGCGTTGAGAGCTATGATAGGCTAAGAATTTACTATTGGCTATACCAGACTCCGTGAGTAGGCGTTTGGCTATTTCCTTGTCTATACAGAGTGCAGACCCCACTATTCCTGGCCCTACAAAAGGTATGTTCATGGTCTTGAGTAGGCCTTGCAAGCTTCCGTCTTCTCCACCTGTGCCATGCACTATAGGGAATACAGCATCCAATGGAGGCATTTCTGAAAGGGTATTCATATTCACCAGAACGCCTCTTTTGCCTCCAGGTATTAGGCTCAATCTATTGACAGATGCGAGTACAATATCTTCCTTATTAAGCTCATCCATGGATTTACTATACCACGTTCCGTCTTTAGAAATAGCTATTAGGCTAATGGAGTACTTCGTCTTATCTATTGCTTTCGCAATGTTTCTCGCAGAGCGAATAGATATTTCGTGCTCTGTAGATCTACCACCGTATATGATTGCTATGTGTTGTGCAGACATTGATTAATTCTTTGTACAAAAATGCACCTAGACAGCCTCATGTTATTCACGCGAACTGTTTATGTGTATCTTTTTAGGACTTTATTCTATTGTAAAAGGATTGAGAGTCATCGCCATAGAGCCATTTTACTACATTGTTTTCCCATATCTCAGCGTGCTGAGTTTTATTGATGAGGTTTTCTTCTAGTGCTAAGTCCAGTAACTTGCCGGGATAACTGCTTTGTGCATCACTCTCCATTTCTCCGAGGGGATAGGGATCGTCTAATCCCATAATGATCTGGTCTGTAGTTTGTTGTCTCTTTAGCATTACCTCAAAACTGATGGTGTCGTGTACCAACGTGTCAAAGTAAATATTGGGATGACCTACCGCCTTACGGGGTCTTTCCATTCCCTCAAAAAGGTCTGGTCTACCATCAAAACCTTGTGTTCTACGACCTATATTGATATGATTGAGCTGCCCACCGTGAGCAAAGCACGTCCGTATGTTTGGGTATTTTTCATAATATCCATTGAGCGTATAGAAGTGGTAGGAGTCTGCACATTGTGCAAGCATCCAGATCAGGTGAAACCGCCACGACATGTTTTCCAGCTTGATGAATTTCTCGCCATCGTACGGATGTACTTCTATGGCAAGCTTGTATTTATTGGCAAGTTCTAAGATAGGTTCGGTTTCTTTATTGAATATGCCTTTCCATTGCCCAGCGGTATCTAGGTAATGTGTAGGGAGGCAAAGTACTTTCATCCCAAGTTTTTCTACACAGCGTTCTATTTCCCATAGAGCACCTTCTACAAAGCCTGCATGCACTACAAATCCCGTTGTAAATTTTGTGGGGTTCTCCGCCTGCACCTGAGCGTTAAAATCATTTTGGAACCGGAGAGCCTGACGCATATCGCTCTGTGTTAGTCCATTACCGTAGAGTTGAGATAAATTGAGCACTACTGCATGGTCTATTTTGTTCTCATCCATCCACTCCATCTTTTCGTCCAAGAAAAAGCTCTCTGCCGTAATGGGTCTAGACCAGTTTTTTTGTCGCATAAATTTGCGGTCATCGTCTATCCAGAATATTTCCTTCTTTTTCATAAACGAAGGAATTTGCTCGGGATTTGGGAGTAGGTGCGAGTGGCCGTTTATCTTCATATGCTCATTGGTTTTTTGCGAATATACCACGCCGATTTGTTCGGTGCATGACTTGTTCCAAAAATGTGGTTATAAATAGAAAAAATATAAAATGGTCTACACTTAGGCGATGTTTTTTCTACGTGTTGCTTCTTTCTCAATAATGTTAGCAACAGAGCGGAAATCGCTGCGTATCAGTGTCCAGCGGTTTGGGTATCTGCCAAACAGCTCAAACATTTTCTTTGCATGTTTATTCAATGCATCTGTGATACTGGCATTGCTCACAGAAGGAGTACAGCAAGCACCTATGTGTTTGCCTATTACATTCAATCCTCTTTGCTGTGCTACTTGGGCAGCGGCCTCGTATCGGTCGAGGAGCTTGTAGGTTTTGGCGTACCTACCTAGATTTAGCTCATCTTCACTAGCATATGCAATGGCTGCTATGGTAGTTTGCAGGTTAGTAAGGTGCGTTGGCGTCAGTAGTATTTCAGTTTCTCCTTGTAGTAGAGCAAGGTTTAGCTCTATCTGCACGTGTTTTTCTAGGTTATCTTCCAGTTGGTCAAACGGACGATTGTAATTTTTTAGATCATCTATAAACTCACGACTCATGCGTATTTCTATACCATATTTATTTTGCAACTTGTTTACTATTAGTTGTATAAACTGAGATATAGCTACTTCGTAGTTTTGGTTTTGTAGATTAAGCTGACGTTTGGTATCTGTTATCTCTTGGTGTACGGCACTATTGCCTTTGGCTATATTGAGGAGTACTTCCTTATCGTGCTGTTGAATACTAAGTAGGGATTCTATAAACCCACGAATACTTCGTTCAAACTGTTTCTTTTCAGCAGCCAGCAGGTATTTATCTTTAACCAAACCGTAAGGCTTGATTTGAACCAAAAGAAAGAGTAGCGTGCCTTGTGCATCAATGTTTCTTAGCAAGAGAAAATCACGGTCCAGTTCCATCTCCAAACTGGTTTGTCCTATCTGTTGCTTTTTGCTAAATGGAGTTTCGTGTATGGAGTACCATCCGGTGTTACTTATGGCTAAAAAGTGTGGAAGAGAAGGAGGGGTAGGTCTACCGTACTCACCATCTTGCGTTTGGATATGAATGGCATTATTGGGCAACTGAGCAATACAAAAGAGTTGCTGAGCCTGAGGCAAAGAGTTCGATACGAAATCAGCCACCAATTGCTGTACAGGTATGTTGCCGCTTAATAACACAGTGAAGGCACAAAAGTAAAGAAATTAAGTGTATAATTAAGCGTTATTAAGATGTTAAGTTTACTTAAATTAAGGTGTGCTAAGCAAGTTTAAGTCAAGTAAATATTACTTAAAACATTCATAATGAGCATATATCAGTAATAATATTGCTCCTATACAAGACATGCAGTCAAGTAATAGTTTAAATATACAATTAAGTAAAATGGAAACAAGAATCAGTGTAGAGCAGTATTTTATGTACGAAGTAGTAGCTACTTTTGGTGCAGCAGCAGAGTGGATAACAGGTAGAAATCGGAACATGAACCTATGGAATAAACAACTTGAAAAGTTGAAAAAAGCCTTTCATTGTTTTATGCTAGAACTAGAGGTGAGTGAGTTCAAAGATCTTAGATTGCCTAGTGAACGACAGACAAAATCAAACAAAAAAACCAAACAAGGCAAAGGAAATAAAGCTCGTCCAAGTACATCAAAAAGAGCAAAAAAAGGAGGGATGCAGTTGCCGTTATTTTTTGTAAAGACAACTAAGCAGTTGCTCTTGTACTTTGTAGAGTTTGCAGAAAATATAACAAATTGGTGCTCGAATTTGATTTTTGGTAGGACGGAGGATTTTGAGAATAGGACGAAGGGCAAAAGGTAGGCCATTCCAGTGGTTACTAGCAGACTTTTCACAGTGTGTTAAATGATTATTTGTTCTTATAGTTGCGGTACAATGCTCTGGCTATACCGTCAGACAAACCTACTTTAGGAATATAAATTTGCTCAGCATTGAGCCAATCTGCAGCCGTTAGGAATATCTGAGATGCCGGAATAATCACGTCTGCTCTATCGGGGTTAAGCACAAACTTGCTGATACGTTCGTCGTAGTCTACTGCATCTAGCTCTGCTTTGAAATGGACTAAGTCTGATACACTAATGACATGATCACTTTGCTGCTTGCGGAGTACTTTGAGCAACTTATTGATGTTTCCACCCGTACCTATGATAGGACAACCAGATGTCAATAGGTCGTGTTTGTCAAACCATGCCTTCATCTGATCCCATAATTCCTGTTTTACTACGTTGTGTAGTAATCGTACCGTTCCTATTTTGAGGGATATGGAGTCTACCTTACTTGCATCTTTCAAATAGGTGATTTCTGTGCTACCGCCACCTACATCTACAAAAATAGCACGATCCATGTGCGGCATGTAGGAGGGGAGGTCTTCGAAGGATATGGCATCTGCTTCTTGCTCGCCACCTATTACCTCTAGGTCTATATCTGCATATTCTTTTATTTCCGATACAATAAAAGGACTGTTATTGGCTTCTCGCATAGCACTTGTTGCCACTGCTTTATAGTCCAATACTTGATGTACGTTCATCAAGTGTCTGAATGATTGCATGGTTTTAATCAGTTGCTCTGATTTCTCTTCGCCTATTTTACCGTGTATGAAAGCATCTTCACCCAATCGTATGGGTACTCTCACGAGTGAGAGTTTGCGAAAAGCGGGTCCATCGGGTGTTTCGAATACATTGGTAAAGAGTAATCTAACGGCATTGGAGCCTACATCTATGGAAGCGAACTTGTATAGTTTCAAAATAAAGTCACGAATATAATTTTTTTTGAAATGATGAAGATAAGTGGTTGTTTGAGTTTAGTAGACATCACCCTATAAACAAAAACACTCCCAACGGTTAGTTAGAAGTGTTTTTGAAATTATGTGACCTCGTCAGGATTCAAACCTGAGACCTCTTGAGCCGTAATCAAGTGCTCTATTCAGCTGAGCTACGAAGCCATTTCCCTTGCGGGAGTGCAAATATAATTTTACCTCTTGAATGAAATATCTTTTGGCTAAAAAGATTTAATAAATCTTATTGAACACCATAAAATGCTCTACGAATAGAATAGTTTCAATAAAAATGGCCCAGCTTTCGTTGAGCCATTTAGTAGTATATCATTCTGCTGTTTGCTCTTCTTCCACTTGTGGTGGTGTGTCTTCTGGAGTTTCCATTGCTTCAATCTGCTTCAATTTTAGACTACAGATATCGAGTAGGCCATCGTCTTCTTTGTCATAATTGTCAATGATGCTTTGCAATGTTGCTTTTGCTTGAAACAGGTCCTTCTCGTTTACGTAAATATCACTCAAGAGAATGAACCCTTTCACTACCCAAAACTCATAGGCTGAGAAATCCTCTTGCAGTCTATATACATCTACTCTAGCACTGTCTAAGTATCCTTGCTCAAAATTAATGAGTGCACGTGTATACAGAGCTTCAGCAGTTTTTTCGTTGCGGCTATTTCCTATAACATAGTCAAAGTGGAATCGTGCACTGCGTAAGTTGCTATCCTTGAGTTGTACTTTACCCAATATCATATTTGCTTCTACTAGGTCTTCTGTTGGCACAGATTGTATAGGAAGTAGTTGTATCGCTTTCTTTTTTGCCTTATCGTATTCCTTTTGCAAGTAGTGTGCTCTCATTTGTCCCATTATTGCTTTTAGGAATGTGCTTTTAGACGCAGCTATAGGCTCCAGACGAGCGTAGTAGTCTATGGCCTTGGCATATTCTTTTCTATAGAAGTAGGTGCTACTGAGCTTTATGAGTGATTTTTCGGTGTACGTATTGGTGCCTTGCGAAGCTACATAGTCGTAGTGGATAAGGGCAATATCTTCCTTGTCTGTATAGAAATCGCACTCTGCTTTGAAGTAGTGAGCAGCAATAATAAAGAAACCGTTATCGCCAAACTTCTTGATGTATCCATCCAACTCGTTACTTGCTCCAGAATAGTTCTCACTATTGTAGGTACGCATCGCTTGTTGGTAGATTACACTGTCTTGGTAGGATAGGGTAATGCCAGTTCCAGCTATATTCTTAGCATACTCAAAGTAGTCGTTTGGCTTACCCTGGTTGGTATATATTATCTCTATAAAAGACAGTGCTTCTTTCGACTCTTTCGTATTTTGAAAACGCTCTACTACTGTTTTGTAGTACCGCAATGCAGCGGCATCTTTATTTTGGTTATAGCTTATAAGCCCTAGTTTAAGGTAGCTTTCTGGTAAGAATGGCGAGTAATCGTGCTGCGAGATGATGATGTTGAATATATTTTCAGCAGTGCTATAGTTACCTGTATTCATATACTCTCTTGCTGTTTGGTATAGAGCATCATCTACATATATACTTTTAGGAAAATCTTTTGGTATTTGCTTCAAGACATTGATCTTTTCGGAGTGGCGGTCTTGCAGACCCAAGAGCATACCTTGCTGAAAAATAGCATAGTCCGAGTTCTTGTAGTTGTTTTTGATAATGAAGTTGTACTCTTCAATAGCTGGATTGTACTGTCCATTTAGGAAATAGCAATCTGCTAATCGTTGTGTATTGTCTAAATACAAGTCCTTATTTGCAGTAGAGAAAGTTTCAAATTGCTTGAATTTAGCAAAGTAGTTCTGAGCTTTTGGGTAATCTTTTTTCTTAAAGTAATTGTAACCCATAGCGTAATAACCGTAGGTTTTATTCTGGTTTCTTACTTTTTCACTGCTACTCATAAATCTATTCATCAGATTTATACTCTCGTCATTGTCGTCTACTTTGTATGCAATCTCTGCTCGCCAGAAGTAGGAGAGTGCTTCTAGCTTTGGGTCTTTGGTATATTTTAAGGATTTTTTGAAAAACACGTCTGCGTCTTGGTACTGATTATTGAGGTACAGTTCTTCTCCTCTGTGAAAGGTGAGTTCTTGATAAGCTTGTTTAGTGTCGTCATTTAGGCTGCCTATCTCTTCCAATATATCGATAGCTGCTTTGTAGTTTTTTGTGCTCAAAAAGATGTCTGCCATCATGCTTTTAGCAGCGTTTCTATTTTTTGAGTTAGGGTATTTGTCTAAGTATTCCTTTATGGCTCCAATAGCCGTAGCATTTTTTTGCAATTCTGCGGCTAGCTTGGCATAGCTGAATGCAGCGATATCGCTAATGTTTTGGTCGTAGTCTTTTCTTTTTGCTTCGGCAAAAGCATTTAGGGCTCTTTCTTTTTGTCCAATATTCACATCCGCAACACCTATGTGGTAGTTTGCTGCTTGTCCTATGGCATTGTCTTCATTAGATATTAAGATAAAGTATTGAGTGGACTTCTTGTAATCCTTTGCATTAAAATTGGCATTTGCAAATTGGTATATCTCATCAGAACGAAGTGATTTTATATCGCCATTGTATTTATCAAAATGACTTTTGGCTACACTCATGTTGCCTAATTGGTAGTGTATTTTTCCTGTTAGCAGCTGTATTTCGTTTTTGCGTTTCTTTAACGATACATTTTTTACAATGTCAAACGCTTTTTCATACTCTTCTTGCTCATAGTACATTTGGGCAAGGTATAGCTTCATCGTTTTTGGGCCTTTATCTCCTATTTTATTGAAAGTTGCAATAGCACAAGCATAGTCCTTTAGTATGTAGCATTGGTATCCGAAGTAGTAGTTTGCTTCTATGGCATACTTACCACCACCATTCATTACTTTCTTAAATTGACCTTTGGCTTTTTCATATTCATTATTCTTAAAATAAGCGTAGCCTTGTTTGAATGCAAGCTCTTCACGCTGAGGTTTGGGAATATCCACTTCCTCTATCTGCTCAAAGTACTTTAGCGAGCGAGCATGTTTTCCTTTGTTAAAATGGTAGAGACCCAGTTCATACGTGATTTCGGTATTGAGCGGGTGGTTGAGCTCGCCCCGAATCATTTTGGAGAGTTCTCTGCTAGCACCTTGCTTTTCTAGTTTTAGTCTTGCTAGACCTATGTATGCCTTAGAGGCATATGTAAAATTGGGTCCAGGTGCACTAGCTAGGTATCTGTTGAACTCATTGATAGCTGGTACGAATTGCTTTTTGATGTACAGCATTTTCGCGTGTTCAAAAAGAGTCGTGGCATTGGAATACTCACTTGTTTTCTGAGCTTTAGCTAGCGGCGAAAGGCAGATTATAAGTGCTAATACACTAAGGATATGTTTCAACTTGTTCATTGTGTTTATAAAACTCTTCAAAATAACATACTATTTTATTGTTTTAGTATCCAAATTGCCCACAATCTATTCAGGGGAGAAACATCTGATTTTTTTTTAATATTATCCTTTTTTGTATTTCATATGAAGGGGGTAATAATATATTTGCACACGCTTAAGGAGGTTTTGTACCTGAAATAGCGAATATGGTGGTTGTAGCTCAGTTGGTTAGAGCATCGGCTTGTGGTGCCGAGGGTCGCCGGTTCGAGCCCGGTCTCCCACCCATATTGTAAAGGTTCTCACCGATTGGTGAGAACCTTTTTTTTATGCTTAAAAATTTCAGAATACTGAGATCGGGCGATAATTTCTTGCAAAGCACAATCTTTTGGTCAAGTAATAATTATTGAAGAAATTGATTAGTTGCCCTACTTTATAAAACATATAAATTCATAAGTAAATGTAGGTTGATATTAAATATATATATTTGATAGCCAGCGTTGTGGTGTGCTTAAGATTGGATTATCACCTTAAAAAACACCAAAAATTCTTTTGTGTCTGCACATATAATATACACAGGAAGCTATACAATCTGAATAAAACAATTATATTCGTATTGAAAGTTCTAACCCTATAATAAATTTAAACCCTATAATTATGCGTATTAAACCTGCTTTAACCTTGGCACTTTTTTCTGTAATGATATTACAGTCTTGTGGTATCCGTTCCAATGAGAAGTACATGAACCACCCACTATCTACCATTGTATACAATCAAAGTGTGGAAACTATAGAGAGAGAAATGGGGGATGATATAGATGCCCTAAATCTTAAAATTGCTCAGCTTGAAAAAAGAACGGCTTCACTGAGTATTGCGGGACTAAGCAATTGTTCTTGTGATGAGATAAACCAAATATTAGACAGCATGAGTAATGCGGAGCTAGACAAAAAGCGTAGAGAATGTGCGTCTGACTATCTTGCTACAGTCTTTTATAGTTTTAACTCTGCTGAACTCAATGAGGCTTCTGTAACGGCTTTAAATGCTTGGTATATTAAATTAAATGAGTTGGATTTATGGGACACCTCTTACAAATTTGAGATTCTCGCTTCTACAGATTCTAAAGGAAATGAAGCTTATAATAGTGAACTACGTAGAAAAAGAGCAAATGCTCTAAAGGATTTTTTAATATTAAAGCTTGAAGTGCCTAATGAAAATATATCAGTAGCAGAGCTTATGTTAGATAATTCGATCAATGATGCTCTACAAAGAAGAGCTATGGTAAAGATTTTAGGGTCTGATTAGTCTCTTTTCTTAGCTCAGTGAGGTTCTGATATTCTTCGCATCTAAGAAACATACTTAATAAATTAAAGCACTGACAATTAGGTGCAGTACAATTTCATTACACATACTCTAAGAAAGTATATTTTTGAAGCAATGAAAAAAACAATCATATTAGCACTGGTAGGTGGTTTAGTAGCCTGCCAAAATCCAAAAAGTACAAATCATACTACAGAAGAGTCTACAACGGTAGTAGAGTCTAATGACAACATTTTCTTTAATAGTCTAAAGGATGGAGCTACGTTAAGTTCTCCATTTTACCTGGATATGGGAGTAGAAGGTATGATAGTAGAGCCTAAAGGTGAGCCTAGAGAAGGACACGGTCATCACCATTTGATTATAAATGAGAGTTTTGCTCCAGCTGGTACAGTAATAGTAGCCGATGATAATCACATACACTACGGCGGCGGACAGACTACGGATTCAGTAGCTTTACCATCTGGCGATTATAAGCTTACTTTACAGTTTGGTGACGGAATGCACGTGAGTTATGGTGAGGAATGGTCTAAGACTATTTCTGTTTCTGTCAAATAACTATATCGAAACATCTAACAATCAAGATTGAACACCAGAAATGCATTTATATTTTCGCTAAGCAGGAACATTCTGCTGGGAGTAATATGTATGGCATTTTTACAGTCTAATGCACAGGATCCTACTAGAAGAAGTAGTATTGGGATCTCTCAAGTATTGATGGATAATAATGTTGTTCTACCTGAGGCCAAACTGTTCCCTTTTGATAGTTCGTTATCTCATTTTATCAGGTTTGCTTATCAGCATAGACTATCTCGCTCTTGGATGTTAAATACAGGTGTAACCAATGGGTTTATACAAAACAGTGTGATCCAAGAGAAATTTGTGACTGAGGCTTTTGTACTAGGAATAGATGCATCACTTATGCTGAAACTAAATAATGGAAAGCTAATGAAGGAAAATCCTCTCGTAGCTCCGTTTCTTAGTTTTGGATATAGAGCAGACTATATTCCACTATTGGAAGAACAAGAAGTAAGCCCTTGGGTAGCCCAAAATCAATATGGTGCGGGCTTTAATATTCGCCTAACACCCAGAAGGCATTTGCAAATACAAGTAGCTATAGATCAGGAACTTAAAGGGGACTTCAACACGGCTTTACAATATCGATTTGGACTGACTCAAAGTTTAGGCGGTAGTAACAATAGTGAATTTGAAGAAATACTAGTTAATAGAATCACGGAATTAGAAGAAGAGCTAGATAGTGTATCTAGGATAGTTCGACAACCTCGCACTTCTGTTGATACAGTATTTATAGTTAAATCTGAGGATAGCACTGATGTGATATCTATAGTAGAGCCCATTGATAAAGAGTATTTCTATACCGAAAATTATTATGTAGTTGTGGAGTCATTACGAAACTTCTCTAAAGCAAAAGATCAACTTATAGTGGTGCAAGAAAAATTCGAAGATTACTGTGTACGAGATGTTGACTGTATCACAAACCAGGTAAGGGTTTTACCTCAATCTTCTGGAACGAGCAGAATTGCTATTTATGCGGGTAAGAATAGGGGCGACGCTGAAAATTTGCGTGAACGCGTAAAGGAGCTAGGCTATCAGACAGCTTGGATATCTTTTGAGTAAAAGCTGATTTAGCGTCCAAGGTTTTATCGGTTTTTAAGATTTCTCTATGCCCTAGCCACTCTTTAATCGTTTATGAAGCAGTAGTAGCTTTTGTCTAGCTAATCTCAAACTATGCTGACTATTGGTTTTCAATCTTAAACCAAGTTACTTTTATCGATATATGTAATCAATCAAAGAATAAATTTAGTTGATTTGCGATTCTTATAAATTCACCGTATGAAAAAAACAATCCTTTTATTTAATTTAGTTATAGCTGGTTTTCTAGCTACAGCCCAATCAACATGGGAAATGATAGAAAAAGTAGAACCATCAAAAGACAAAGTAGTAATACCCTACGAGAAGTATAAACTACCCGGTAACGACCTCACTCTTATTATTCACGAAGATCACTCTGATCCGATAGTGCATGTTGAAGTAGCCTACCATGTAGGTAGTGCAAGAGAGAGTATTAGAAACAGTGGTTTTGCTCACTTTTTTGAACATATGATGTTCGAAGGATCTCAAAACGTGGATGAAGGAGATCATTTTAAAATAATAGGAGAGTCTGGTGGTATAAACAATGCCTATACGTCATTTGACAAAACGGTATACCATCAAACAGCCCCGTCTAACATGACAGAGACGCTGCTTTGGTTAGAAGCAGACAGAATGGGTACTCACCTGGAGAGTTTTACACAAAAGCAGTTTGAAAACCAAAGAGAAACGGTAAAAAACGAAAAGAGACAACGTTACGATAACCAACCCTATGGTATGGTAAGCGAGATAATGTTTAAGTCTCTCTTTGCCAATCATCCTTACGAATGGACACCTATCGGTTACGTAGATGATTTAGATATTGCTACATATGAAGATTTGAAAAACTTCTTCTTACGTTGGTACGGGCCTAACAATGCCACCTTAGTGGTTGCAGGAGATGTGAAGCCAGAAGAGGTGAAAGCGTGGGCAGAAAAGTACTTTGGTGGTTTAAAAAAATGTCCACAGGTACGAAAAATGTATCCAAAAAAGCCGCTTCTTTCTACGGATTACTACGTGAATACCGTAGATAATATTTTTGCCCCATTAACAATATTTAGTTTTCCTACTGTGCCTGAGTTTCACAGAGATGAAGCTGCGTTAGATATCCTTGCAGAAATAATTGGAGGAGGTAAGAATTCAATCTTATATAAGAATTTCACAAAAGAAGAACTCGCTCTTCAAGCAGGTGCTGGTCACTCTACATTGGAACTTGCTGGGATTTTACAATTGCAAATTGTTACAAAACCACCACAATTTGGAGGACTTACACCAAAAGATTTAGAAGATAAAGTACGTGCTTCTATAGCCGAGTTTGAAACACGTGGAGTAACAGAGGAAGATTTAGAAATAACCAAAACCCAGGTACTGAGAGGTACATATGGTCAACTCAATAGTCTAGCTAGTAAATCTGGCGTACTAAGCCATTACGCTCTTATGAGAGGTGACGGATACAATCTACAAGACGATATAGACAGGTACAGCTCCGTTACCAAAGATGATGTAATGCGGGTTTACAAAAAGTATTTGAAAGGCAAAAAATCTGTTATCCTAAGAGTAGATAGAGATCAGTCTGAAAAAGATGAAGATGATGACACGCCAAAAAGTGTTAATCCTCACGCTACCAAAGAAAAAATAACTGACAAACAATACTTAGGTCTCTCATATGAGAAGCCAAATGACAACTTTGATAGAGGCGTAAGACCAACAAAGCCAAGTGCA
>TARA_B110000902_G_scaffold263358_1_pt1 | contig 16937 bp, 16 predicted proteins | sample TARA_B110000902 | Tara Oceans TARA_B110000902 (sample SAMEA4398009) | marine metagenome | biome: Polar Biome; feature: [SRF] surface water layer (ENVO:00010504); material: water (ENVO:00002006), including particulate matter (ENVO:01000060) such as... | depth 5 m | reverse complement strand
TTAGTCCATCTATTTTGTTTTGGTTGAAGTTGATTACCCCTTTTTTGATACCTCCAGCTGCTATGGTGGCTTCACGCTCGGCTATTTCTGCTTCGCACTCCGCTTGGCGAGCTATAGCGGCATCTAGGTCTGCTTGTATTACCGTAAGCGAGTTTTGCCCGTTTACTTCTTTGTTGCCTTTTAGTATTTCTACCGCCTCATCGTAGCTCATTCGTGGAAAAGGTTTCGCTACTGTTTCTAGCTTGCTTATATCTCTTCCTAGTATCGCTAACTCTTCTGGACATTTCTCAATTACCTCAAGTACTACTGCACGCAGAAAATTTTCGATAGTGTCCATATTCTCAAAGATGTCACAAAAGGCCATCTCCGGCTCTATCATCCAAAATTCTGACAAGTGCCGTCTTGTTTTACTTTTCTCTGCTCTAAAAGTAGGTCCAAAGGTGTATATTTTGCCCATAGCCATAGCCATAGCCTCGCCGTAGAGTTGGCCACTCTGAGTAAGGTATGCAGGCTTACCGTAGTAGTCCGTTTCAAATAGATCTGTAGTACCTTCGGCGGCATTACCGGTAAATATGGGAGCGTCCATTTGTACAAAATCTTCACTCTGAAAGAAATTGTGTATGGCATAAATCACGCTATTACGTACTTTCATTATAGCCCATTGTCTTCTGCTACGAAGCCACAGGTGACGATTGTCTACTAAAAATTCTACGCCATGCTCTTTGTTAGAGATAGGGTAGTCCTTCGCGTTTTGGTATATTTTAAGATCAGTAGTGTGTAGTTCGTATCCGCCTATTTGGCGTTCGTCTACTACTACAGTTCCAGTTACAGCTATAGAGCTCTCTTGGCCTAGAGACTTCGCTTCTGCAAACAATTCTTCACCTAAATCATCTATTCCAAGAATGCATTGACACAGTCCATGACCATCGCGTAAATTGATGAATACAACTGTTTTACTTTCTCGTTTATTGGCTACCCACCCTTTGAGTGTAACCACCTGTCCTACATATTGATCTAGTTGTTTGGTATGCATTTTGCTGCTTGTGTAAATCTTCCTATTTTTGTCGAGTACAAAAGTAAACGCTTAACGCTACTTTTCTATATTGATATGTTAAAACAGCATTTAAGTCAAAAGCTACTACAAAAACTCAGTCCGCAACAGATCCAATTTATCAAATTGTTGCAACTCAATACGCTCAATTTTGAAGAGCGTGTGGAGGAAGAATTGTTGGATAACCCTGCATTGGAGAATGGTAAAGATGAAGAGGAAGAGTCTAGCTATGAAGAGGTAGACGACTTAGACTATAGCTCCAAGGAGGAAGAACTTGACGTGTCAGATTATATGAATGATGACGATGGAGGTATTCTGATGAGTGGTGAATATCAAAGCACAGATGAGGAGAAAGAGTTTATGCCCGTGGTCTTTCATTCTTCTTTCAGAGAAAGGCTTTTGGAGCAAGTCACTGGGGCACTCAAAACCGATCAAGACGAGTTACTTGCAAAGCAAATCATCGGTACGTTAGATGATGACGGTTATTTGCGTAGATCCTTGTTGGCTATCAAAAACGATTTGCTTTTTACGCAAAATATACGAACTACTGAAGAAGACCTGGAGAAAATTTTAGGACATATACAGCAGTTAGATCCGGCGGGTGTAGGGGCTCGAGATTTAAAAGAATGCCTGCTGTTGCAGATAAAACGTAAACAAGAAGTGGGTGATAACCCGGTTTATAAGCTGGCATATGGGATATTGGATGAAATGATGGAAGATTTCTCTAAGAAGCACTACCAGCGGATTACCAAAAAATTTGAAGTATCTGAAGACTATTTACGTGAGACATTAGAATTTATTGCTAGTCTAAATCCTAAACCGGCACAAAGTGGTTCAGAAGGAGGTGTAGCCAAAGATTTTATCATACCCGATTTCATAGTAAAAGAAGCATACGGAGACTTAGAGGTTACGCTCAATCAGAAGAACGCCCCAGAGTTAAAAGTAAGTAGAGCCTACAATGAGACGCTCAAAAGCTATGTGGTAAGTAAAGAAAAGACCAAAGAACAGAGAGACGCTGTACAGTATATAAAGCAAAAATTGGATGGAGCCAAGTGGTTTATAGACTCGGTAAAGCAACGGCAGAATACACTACTTGTTACCATGCGAAAAATCGTGGAGATTCAGCATGAGTTTTTTATGACGGGTGATCTGTCAGACTTGAGACCAATGATACTCAAGGATATTGCAGAGGCAATAGGTATGGATATCTCTACCATTAGCCGGGTGGCGAGTAGTAAGTATGTAGAAACGGATTTTGGAATTTTCTTACTCAAAGATTTCTTCACCGAAGGTATTACGACAGATAGCGGAGAAGAGGTAAGTAACCGTGAGGTGAAAAAAATATTGAATGATGCTATTGATGCAGAAAATAAGAAAAAGCCATTAACGGATGAAGCACTCAAACTTATTTTGCAAGATAAGGGTTATAAGATAGCTCGACGTACCGTTGCCAAATACCGCGAGCAGTTAAATTTATCCGTAGCACGTCTCAGAAAAGAATTATAAATGAAAAAGGTCCTTCAAGCACTTTCAGTGCTTACACACCCTATATTTTTACCTATTTTTAGTTTAGTAATATATGCACCCATTGTAGCTAAATACGGTGAGAACGCAATTGTACTGAGTCTAATATGGATAGGTTTTGTTTATCTATTACTGCCATTGTTGTACTTTAAATTTATTCGTAAGATGAATTTGGCAATGCCCAATTTAGATGAACGCAGATCTATTTTTAGAGCGTATTCACTGATCAATGCTGGGTTTATATTCGTGAGTATATTTATAATGACAGAGTACGTTAGTTTCTTTATGGCAGCTATGCTACTTCATATTATTATGCTCTTATTGGCATTTGTAGAGATGAAAGCCAGTTGGCACACTGCGGTGTGGACATTTCTTACATTGGTTGGGCTTATGGTGTTGTACAATTATAGCTTTGTAGGATTTGAAAGTATCGTGTTTCTGCCATTGAGTATTCTAGTTGCAGTTATTCTTATTAGAAAAGCAGCTAAAGCACATACGTGGTTTGAGTTAGGAATGGGAGGTGCTGCCGGAGCATTTGCGTCGCTACCCGTATTGTTTTTTTAAAATATTTAAAGAGTTTTATCCATGAATTTTGAAACATTAGTATACAGAAACGAGAATGGGGTAACAACCATTTGCCTCAATAGACCAGATAGATACAATGCGTTTAATGAGCAAATGCGTCAGGACTTATTGGCAGCGTTGCAAGTAGCAGAAAAGGACGGTGCCTGCAGAGCAATCGTGCTAAGCGGAGAAGGCAAGGCATTCTGTTCTGGTCAAGACCTGAAAGACATAGAAGGAAAAGATATTGATTTTTCAGACTTTTTAAAAACAGGTTACAATCCTGTGATTCGTGCCATGCGAAATATGCCAAAACCAATTATTGCTCGTATCAACGGGGTGGCAGCAGGAGCGGGTTGTTCACTCGCATTGGCGTGTGATTTTATCATAGCAGACGAAAAAGCCAGTTTTGTTGAAGTATTTGTTGGAATCGGTTTAGTGCTCGATTCGGGGTCTTCTTATTTCTTGCCCCGTTTAGTAGGGAGCAATAGAGCATTTGAATTGGCTACAATGGGCAATAAAGTAAGTGCCAGTAAAGCTCTAGAATGGGGGATGATAAATAGAGCCGTAGGTACTGCTGAATTAGATGCAGAAGTGGAGAAGGTTGCATTGTACTATGCTAATGCTCCAACTCTTGCTGTAGCTTCTATGAAGAAAATGCTCAATGATTCGCTAACATCTACATTAGACCAAGTTCTCGATTATGAAGCTCACTATCAACAGATCGCAGGAAGTTCAGCAGACTATAAAGAAGGTGTTGCTGCTTTTATAGAAAAACGTAAACCTACATTCAAAGGGAGCTAGTTTTTTCTGAAGGCAGCATAGTATTACGCTAACCTGACACTGTTTTCATACTCTTTTGGGTACATTTGAATGCATAAAATCACTATGCGTATTGTATTGTATTTGTTAAGTTTCATTGCTTTAAGTAATTCCAATCATTTGATGGCACAGGGCCTCTGTGGACAAACAGCCTATTTAACCTATTTAGAAACGCTGAATCATGGTTTTATCGAGGCGGCAGAAAATACATTCTTCACTGCTTTGCGTGAGAGTAAAATAAAAACCAAGAGGCAGCAAGACACAGTATTTAAAATCAATGTCGTTTTTCATATCGTATACAATACTGCTCAGCAAAATATTGACGATTCGTTGGTATACTCTCAACTAAGGATAATGAATGAGGCATTTCGAAGGACAAATGCAGATACTACAAATACACGAGAGATATTCAAACCCTTTGCTGCAGATGCAGGAATAGAATTTGTAATTGCTAGACAAGATCCGGATGGGAATCCATCTACCGGGATTATACGTAAGGAAACAACGCGAGGAACTTTTGGTACTAACCCAATTGACATAAGTGTAGCTGATTTGGTGAAAAATGGAAATATGGGCAGTACTCCTTGGGATACCGATAAATACCTTAACATCTGGATTTGCGATTTGTCGTTTGGTGGCATAGAGGGGTTGCTTGGTTACGCTTATCCCCCTACGGGATCGGCCAATTGGGCTGGGGATATTTCATTTTCTTCATCAGATAATCAAGGTGTAGTTTGTCATTATACAATAGTGGGAGAGAATAATCCACTTAGCTCCGCCACAGGCAGCAAAACAATGGTTCATGAAGTAGGTCATTACCTTGGGCTTCGTCATATATGGGGAGACGGAGGTTGTGCTGTAGATGATTTTATGGACGATACACCCCTCTCCGGAAGGGCGAATAGTATTTGCAACAAAAGAATAAATACGTGTAATGAGATTGTGGGGGATGACTTTCCTGATATGTTGGAGAACTACATGGACTATGCCAATGAGGCCTGTCAAAATTTATTTACCAATGATCAAGTAGCTCATATGCGAACAAACCTACGTATGTTCCGCAGCGGTATTTATGTAGAGCAACATAATGCAGAGGCCGATCTTGACCTGACGGGCGTATATCCAAATCCAGTGGTGGAAGGCAAATTAACTATTTATCTAAAAAATGTGGATGTGAATGACACATACGATATGACGCTATATAATCTTCTAGGTCAGCCAATACTCGTTTGGAATTTGGAAGCGGTAAGCAATCAGCAAATTATAGGTTTTCTTGGATTACAGGGAGCCTATATTTTCAAGATAAGACAAGGAGGAGAGCAGATTGCAACAGGTAAACTTTTGATGGGCCAGTAAGTGCCAAAAAAGCTCTTTTTGGTATTAGGCAAATAGGCTTGTTTAGATTATCTTTGCCTCCTATATGTCACAAGCAGTATTTGATCTCAATCTAATCAAAAAAACATACCAAAACCTTGATAGTAAGGTGAAAGCAGCAAGAGAAGTGGTAGGAAAACCACTTACACTTGCTGAAAAAATATTGTACTCTCACCTTTGGGATGGGAATGCGACTCAAATTTTTGGTCGTGGGGAAGACTATGTAGATTTTGCACCAGACAGAATTGCTTGTCAAGATGCTACTGCTCAAATGGCTCTTCTTCAATTCATGCAAGCAGGCAAACCGCAGGTTGCTGTGCCTACTACTGTGCATTGTGATCACCTTATACAAGCCAAAATAGGAGCAGATGAAGATTTGCAAAATGCAATAAACACATCAAATGAGGTGTTCAACTTCTTAGAATCTGTTTCTAATAAGTATGGCATTGGTTTTTGGAAACCAGGAGCGGGTATTATCCATCAAGTGGTACTCGAAAACTATGCATTCCCAGGTGGAATGATGATAGGCACAGACTCACATACCGTAAATGCCGGTGGATTAGGGATGGTGGCCATTGGTGTAGGTGGAGCAGATGCAGTAGATGTAATGGCAGGAATGCCTTGGGAGCTTAAGTTCCCAAAACTAATAGGTGTAAAGCTTACAGGTAAACTTAGCGGATGGTCTGCACCCAAAGATGTAATTCTAAAAGTAGCAGGTATTCTTACTGCCAAAGGAGGTACAGGAGCAATTGTAGAATACTTTGGAGACGGAGCTAAGTCTATGAGTTGTACGGGTAAAGGTACTATTTGTAATATGGGTGCCGAGATAGGTGCTACAACTTCTACCTTCGGGTACGATGAGAGTATGGAACGTTACCTTAGAGCTACTGGCAGATCAGAAGTTGCTGACCTAGCAAATGGCGTTGCAGCTCATCTTACAGGAGATGACGAGGTCTATGCTAATCCAGATCAATATTTTGATCAAGTAATAGAGATAAATTTAGACGAGCTAAAGCCTCACATGAATGGACCTTTCACGCCAGATTTGGATACCAAAGTCGGTGAAATGAAAGAAAAAGCAGAAGCCAATGGATGGCCACTTGACGTAGAATGGGGACTTATTGGGTCGTGTACCAACTCTTCGTACGAAGATTTGAGTAGAGCCGCTTCTATAGCTAAGCAAGCAGTAGATAAAGGAATTAAAATGAAGGCTCAATTGGGAATTAACCCGGGGTCTGAGACAGTTAGATATACCGCAGCAAGAGATGGTCTTTTAGGGATTTTTGAAGACCTAGACGCCACCATTTTTACCAATGCATGTGGTCCGTGTATAGGCCAATGGGCAAGATACACTGATCCCAAAAATGCACCGAAGAATAGCATTATTCACTCATTCAATAGAAATTTCAGTAAGCGAGCAGATGGCAATCCCAACACGCATGCATTTGTAGCGTCTCCAGAGATAGTTGCAGCTATTGCACTTTCGGGTAGACTTGATTTTAATCCGGTAACAGATACACTTTTAAACGACAAGGGTGAGGAAGTAATGCTAGATGAGCCTACAGGATATGAATTGCCTCCCGCTGGTTTTGGTGTAGAAGATAACGGATATCTTGCTCCTGAAGAAGATGGAAGCGGAGTGAGCGTAGTTGTTAGCCCAGAATCAAAAAGATTGCAATTGCTAACGCCATTTACGCCGAATACAGGAGGGAATTTATTGGGACTAAGACTGCTAATAAAGACAGCTGGGAAGTGCACTACAGATCATATCAGTATGGCTGGACCTTGGCTAACGTATAGAGGTCATTTGGATAACATATCAAACAACTGCCTGATAGGTGCTGTAAATGCGTTCAATGAGAAAACAGATACCGTAAGAAACCCGTATACAGAACAGTATGATGGAGTGCCTAAAGTAGCAAGAGCCATAAAAGCAAGTGGAGATAGCTCCATTGTCTTTGGAGAAGAAAACTATGGTGAGGGCAGTAGTAGAGAGCATGCCGCTATGGAGCCGCGTCACCTAGGTGTAATGGCTGTAGTAGTAAAGTCTTTTGCCCGTATCCATGAGACGAATCTTAAAAAACAAGGAATGCTAGGCCTTACGTTTGCTGATACCGCAGATTACGACAAGATACAGGAAAACGATACGATAGATATCCATGGGTTAGACAACTTTACCCCGGGTAAGCCGTTGCAAATAAGATTAAACCATACAGATGGCAGTACCGACACCTTTGACGTAAACCATACGTACAACAAAGCACAGGTTGCTTGGTATGAAGCAGGAAGTGCATTGAACCTAATAAAGCTGCAAAATGCTTAGTTGCGTTTAGTAGATAGATAATATTAATTTTTATAAGAGGTAGTGATTCCAACAAAGAATCGCCACTCTCAGATTTTTACCATCACAAATAAAAAATATAAATTATGAGCGGAGGAACAAAAGATAAAAAAAGTAAGCGATTATTATTCTTAATGATATTCGCATTGTTATTAATAAATGCGGGGCTTATTTACCAATTGGTAACTAAAAATAACAAGTTAAAAATTACGGAAACGGAACTTGTGGATACTACAGCGGAACTGGATGAGCTGAAAGAAGTAGAAGAAGAACTTCGACTAAACTTAGCGGAAAAAACGGGTAAAAATGCAGAGCTAGATAGTATTATACAAGTGCGAGATGCCGCAATACAAACTAAGGTAGCACAATTGCGTAGAAGCTTAAGTAGTGGCAATCTTACCAAGGCTGAGCTGGCAAAGGCTAAAGAAGAACTTAGTGGGCTAAAAGCACAAGTAGTCGCTTTAGAATCTGAGATAGAAAGACTCAGCAATGAGAATAAATACTTAAAAAACGAAAAATATGCATTACAGCAGCAAGTAGATCGTGAAAAAGAAAAAGTATCTGAAATGGTAGTGGTCAATACGGACCTTGCCCAGCAAGTAGAAGTAGGATCGCGTATATTCTTAAAAGGGTTAGATGTAAAGCCACTTAGAGATGCCGTGTTTGGTGATTTTAAAGCTACAGATAGGATTAGCAAACTGAACAAAATAGACATCACGTATACACTGGCAAACAATGACCTAGCAGAAAAAGGAGAGAAGATGCTTTATTTTCAAATAGTGAAACCCGGAGGAGCTGTATTGGTCAATAAAAAGGCTGGCTCTGGTATTGGCAACTTCGATGGTGGGAAAAGACAATATTCTGTTAGAAAAGTAATAAACTTTCAGAATAGCAATGAGAAAGGAAGCCTATCTATTCCGAAAACCGAGGGCATGACCCAAGGCAAGTACGTTGTGAATGTATTTAGTGAAGAACATAAAATGGGTGCTGCGGAGTTTACCTTAAGATAATGAGTTTACGTACAGAAAAAATATCAAGGTCTATTCAAAGAGATATAGCACCTTTATTGTCTCGTGTTTGTCAACGCATATTGCCCGGGCAACTGGTCACCGTGATAGAGGTGAAAGCAACGGCAGATCTTGGTTTGGCCAAAATATACATCAGTATTCTTAATAGTAAAGACAAGGAAAAAAGCCTTAAAACTATTGAGTCTAAGAATAAGCAGATTCGCCAAGAATTGGCCCAAGTAATTGGCAAGCGTATTCGTAAGATACCCGAGTTGAATTTCTATTTAGACGAGACCATGGATCATGCTGAGCGGATCAATAGTCTTCTTGATAAACTGTAAAGTGCGAGAGTGAGACTTCCACTCTTTATAGCATATCGTTACCTTTTTTCTAAGAAAAAAATCAATGCAATTAACATTATTACGGGCATTGCTATGCTTGGTTTTGGTGTAGGTGCTTTTGCTATGATAGTTGTGCTTTCTACCTTCAATGGTCTTGAAGAGTTGGTGGAGGGGATGCTCAATAATTACGACCCAGAAATAAGAATAACTGCTAAAGGAAGAAAGACGTTCATCTATACGGATGACTTAAAGGGTAAAATAACGGCTGTAAATGACGTAAAAAGCATCTCTCAGTCGCTCGAAGAGAAAGTAGTAATAAAATACGACGACCATCAAGAGATTGCAAAAATACGTGGAGTAGACAACGCTATCGATCGTGAAAGATTTGACTCTCTAGTAGTCCTTGGAGATTTCAATTTGGGAGACTCATCCCGTTACTTTGGCGTATTTGGGGGTGGCTTGAGCCATAAGTTAAATTTATTCCCAGGCAGTCCAGATTTAGTTACCGTATTTGTGCCGCGTAGAGATGTAGAATTCAGTTCGCTCAACCCTATGGCATCTCTCAGTACAAAATATCTACGGGCTAGCGGCATATTTTTAGTACATGGGGAAGTAGATAATGAAGTCTTTATTACATCCTTAGATTTCGCACAGGATTTACTTTCTTATCCCAATGCTATTAGTTCACTAGACATAGCGTTAGACAATGAAGACAATGCTGAGGAGGTAAAAGAAGACTTAGAAGTTGCCCTTGGTGACGGATGGGAGGTAAAGACCAGAAGAGAACTCAATGAGTTGATTTATAAGATATTTAGTAGTGAGAAGTGGTTCACCTTTGCCGTATTGGTTTTGGTACTCATGATCTCCTCTTTCAATATCTTTGGCTCACTTATAATGTTGGTCTTAGACAAAAAGAAAGATATCAGTATACTGAAAAGCATGGGGGCCGAGGAAAATATAATACGTAATGTGTTTATATGGCAAGGTAGTTACATAGCTATTATTGGAGGTGCTGCTGGCGTTTTATTAGCTGTGGCAGTGGTACTGTCTCAACAGTATTTTGGTTGGCTCAGCATGCAGAATGCCATTGTAGAGGACTACCCCGTAAAATTACTCTTCAAGGATATTGCACTCACCTTTGTCACGGTAAGTGTTTTGGGTTATCTCATCTCACTATTCCCTGCATATAAAGCAAGTAAAACAGCGATAAGCAATATCAATTAGTATGCTGGAGTGGATTGTAGGATTGTTTAAGAAAAAGGAACTAGACCCAATGAAATTTTTAATAGTAGGATTAGGAAACATAGGCCCAGAGTACAATAATACACGTCATAACATAGGATTTGACGTACTAGATCAATGGGTAAAAGAGCACAATGCAGCGTGGGATACCGGCCGATTGGCCAATGTAGCTACGTTCAAATTCCGAGGGAAGCAAATTATTGCCATAAAACCTACCACTTTTATGAATTTGAGTGGGAAAGCCGTGAAGCACTGGATGAGTGCAGAACGCATTCAGCCTAAAAACCTACTGGTAATAACCGATGATATAGCCATAGACGTAGGTAAGTTACGGATACGTGGCAAGGGCAGTCCGGGAGGTCATAATGGTCTTAAAGACATACAAGCAGAACTCGGTAGCGATACGTATGACCGTATTCGATTTGGTGCAGGGGGAGATTTTCCTAGAGGCCGTCAGATAGAGCATGTGCTTGGCCAGTGGGATAAGAATGAAGAAATAGAGGTCGTTCTACAAAAAGACCGAGCCTGTAAAGCGATAGAGTCTTGGATAATAAAAGGACTTAACGGAGCCATGAATGAGTTTAGTGGCTAGCCACTATCGCCTTGCTACTATTTTATTAGTAGATAGCCCAAGGGTGTTTGAGAGAACAAATATCTGATTGGTAATTGCATGTGAGTAAATAAGTTATGATCTAACATTTCATCCTATATGTGTGTGAACAGTACCTTGGATTATTTAATCCTAATGGACCAACTCCTTATATGGCCAACCCTCCCCTTCAATTCGATTACTTCACCTTGAATAAAAGGGGTAAGAACCTGCGGTTTAAGACAATAAACTACCAACGTGTATTTTGAGTTCAGGAAGTACTTCATGTTTAAACCATTCGTTTTTAGCCTGCCATATATTATTGCGTGGGGAAGGATGAGGGAGTACAAAGTGATGGGGTAAATACGCCTTGTAATTTTTTACAGTCTCCGTTAGGTTTTTCGCTTTGTGATGAGCTAGGTAATAGTCTTGGGCATATTTGCCAATGAGTAGTGTGAGCTCTACCTCTGGTAGACGATCAAACAGCGGTTTGTGCCATCGGGGTGCACATTCTTTGCGAGGCGGTAAGTCGCCACTCTTTCCCTTGCCAGGGTAGCAAAAACCCATAGGAATAATCGCGAATATGTCTGGATTATAAAATGTTTGTTCATCTACACCCATCCATTCTCTCAGATTTTTACCACTTTGATCATCCCATGGAATCCCGCTCGCATGTACCTTGGTTCCGGGAGCTTGCCCGATTATAACAATTTTTGATTTTTGGGAGACTGAAATAACAGGACGCGGACCCAATGGTAAGTCCTTACAGATGGTGCAATTTGTTATGTCTTCAATAAGCCTATTCATGGACTATTTCGTAAACATCTTACGCTGGTTTATGCGTGTACTTCTGGTTTTTGGTGGGTTCCTATTGTAGTAGCACCCATCGCCACTCTTGCCACCAATGATGTATTCAAATTTTATAGAGAATATGTGGTAGCTATCGTTCTTGTCTGGATTACCACGCATTGTACCTGTAGTCATTCCATTCACACTTCTATCTGCTAATTCTACCGCAGGAGGTGGTGTATTACTGCTCAGCAGGAGTTCTGTAGGGTCTGCATATACGGTGCTCACATCGTCCAAGTAATCGGTAAATGTTTTTCTAAAACCCAAATCGAGTACGAGGGAAGTACTCTTGGTCAATCTAAATTTGTATCCCAAACCATACGGTATTACAACGTCTAGTTCTGAATAAGGACCGTTTCCATTGGCTAAATATTGACCTTCTGTACCGAGTTCTCTTAGCTTGTACCACTCGTCATTGAGCTTGGCTTTGGGTTGGTAGTACATTCCCCCTACACCACTGTAGATGTAGAATCTATTGAATCCTTTGCTGCGGCTAAATGGGCGATATTCTATGAGCAAATCTGCTTCGAGCAAATCGGTACGTACGCTTAAGTTTCGTTGTGATTGAAAAGCTAGTTTAGAAAAAGCATCGTCACCGTACAAGCGAGTAGCTAAGAAATTAAGCCCAAAACTAAAGCTCCCTGAGGTATGCAAATTGAGGCCCAATCCACCGGCAAGTCTGTTTGCCCGAAAGTTGTAATCAAATATACCGCGGCTACCAATAAAGCGGCTTCCACCTAGATCGCCCATCATATTGCTCGCTCCCAGGTATATATTTCCCGACCAGTTTACGCTCTTATATGTCTGAGCAGTAGTGCCAAGGGTACATAGTAGGAAGAGAATGGTGCAGATGATGTGGTGCATATCAAAAATAATTACTGCAATATAATGGAATAAGCGTATTTGGTCGAATAGCCTTAAGCCCTGTGCCCTAAAACCCAAGTGTATGACGTATATTTGATTTATGACGAGATACAAATTAAGCCTCATTTTATTGTTTTTTACAATAAGCCTCCTTGCTCAAGATCACCCTACTTGCAACACACAGCGGTATAGATTAGATGTTTTTGAAAACGTAAAAGCAACCAAAGGGATAAAGTTTGCCGATGAAACAACCATAGCCGGAAATGAGCAGGAACTCTTTATGGATGTATACGAACCAGCGGGCGATGTGGCTACCAACAGACCCGTAGTTGTTTTAGGTTTTGGTGGCAGTTTTGTGAGCGGCAGTAGAAGTGAGATTGCTCCCATTTGTGAGATGTTTGCCAAAAAAGGATATGTGGCAGTGACTATAGACTATAGAATCTACGACTTACCGCTTATTCCTATACCTACTAAGGAAGAAATGCAGGATGTAGTGGTACGTGCTATCAAAGACATGAAGTCGGCATTGCGTTTTTTGGATGATGATGCAAAGGCAAGCAATACCTATGGTATAGATATGAATTGGCTATATGTGGGAGGCATATCTTCTGGAGGCATTGCAGCCATTCATGCTGCTATGCTCGATTCTACAGATGTATATAGCCCAGAGATAGCGAGTGCTATAGCCTTACACGCACCTATCTATGGCATTACAGATACCGATACAAGCATCCAGATACGTGGTGTGCTTAACTACAGCGGAGCTTTGCATGATGTGTCTTGGTTAGACGCTGGAGATCCACCGTTTATCAGTTTTCACGATAATGAAGATCCTACTGTGCCGTACAAAGGAGGCTATGCTCAGATTTTTGGCCAAAACATAATCTATCTCGATGGAAGTTTTGTAATGGACAGTGCCGCTACGGCGAATGGTGTATTCAGCGTGCTCAATACGATAGAAAGTAACATACATGTAAGTTACTTCCTAAATGCGGAGAAGGCTGCAGAAGTAGTAGATATGAGTGCATTGTTTATGTACGACATGATCTGTAGTGAGACGGCAGATGTCGCTGAGCTATTGGTAAGCAAGCCGTATACTTTTGGTCCTAATCCTACTACAAGTTCTGTGGCTATAGAGGTCAAAGGAGACGCTGTAGCGTCATTATACGATCTTGCAGGTAGATTGCTCACTGTGCAGACCATTACGCACACAGGGACCCTAAATTTACGGGAATATGCCTCGGGCAACTATCTCCTCACAATAAAAGTAGGAGATGCGGTGTATACGGAAAGACTGGTTCGGGAGTAAATGCTCTTCTTCGCGGGATGCTTACACAGATATCCTAGCCTATGACTTTATTGTTTATGAAGGGTATAGAAAGACATTCCCTTTCGTGATTTAGCAACAGTACCCTTTTGCATTATTTTCCATTTGTGATGGAAAGGAAATGCTGATTCAGCATTTTTTAGAAAAATGGTGTTGTTTTTTACTTCCCAATTCCCTCTTATATTTATCTGTTTAGACCAATTTGATAAATCTTGGTAGGTAAAGGTCTTGTCTATGTTCAAGGTTAATTCAATTTTAGCGGGATCGTTTTCAGAAACGCCATATGTTCCAATAAAATTTGATTCTGTTGGTCCTGAGAAAGAGAAAAGAGTGAGTAAAAGAATAGCGATAATGGGTGACTGGATGATTTGTTTCATAGTTTATGTTTGTTTTTATTAGTGGGTGACGTGTTTGTATAAGATTAGTTGCGTGTTTTAAGCACTAAATTTAGCAAATAAATCACAGATAGAAAGTCCGCGAGGACTTTCGTAAATTGGCTAAAACCAGCAATTAATTTTATACGGTGTTGGCAACAGTTTTTGTTTTTAATTTCCTTCTCCAATATACAATATAAATTGTTCCTAAAATTGATGGTAAAGTCCAAGCAATCAGATTTCCAATTCCTAATCCAGCAACTATAAATGCGGTAATTGAGGCAATAAATGCTCCAATCATTTTTCCGATATGATTAGACAGCCATCCGTTTTTTGTTTTCTCAACATTTTTATAAAAAATAAAATCTCTAATTGTCAATGAAAGTCCAAAGCCACCAAAGAAAACAAATAATAGATATGTCGAATTTCCTTTAATCATACCATAAGTGCCAAATAAAATCATAAGTATTGATAGCGTTAACATACTTCCAGATATGATTTTATCAATCGGTTTTGCAAGTTTCTTGCTTTTTGATTTAAAAGTCAAAATTTGATTTCCAGAAATAACTAAATAAATAGTGAATAATCCAATTAGAAAAAGAAATATATTTTCGTGATTAGGTAGCCAAGAAATTGGCATTGAGATTAGAGAACTTATTATCATTCCGATTGAAAATAATTTTCCCATTTTTTTATGAGGTTTACTTCCTTTTTTCACAATTATACTTCCAATTCCTGTCACTAATCCAAGTCCACCAAAAAATGCGTGGATATAAATCAAAGTTTTTATCGTTTCTTCCATTTGTTTTTAATTGAGTTTAGCGATTCAAAATTCAGATTATAGTTTTGGTTTAGAAAGTTTAAAATTCCGAATTGTTGTTTTTTAGCGATGAGTTGTTCAAATTGTTGCCAACGCTGAGGCTAAACTACGTTTTTGTCCCCCGTGGGGCAAAAATGGAGTTTAGGTGATGTTGTATGCAGTAGACTAATCTTCATTTCTATCATATTCAAGAATATTACTTCCTTCTTTGAACTTGACAATTATGTGAATCGGGACGTAGTTGTTTTCTCTAAAATATCCTTCTCTGTAGAAATGATCCCTGTATTTATAATTAGTGGTAACAATCTTATTCCTTTCTCCATCGCGTCTTTCTTGCCACAAAATGTTACTTGTGCGAGAGATGTTAAAATCTTCTCCTTTTTTTATCTCATCAATTATACGTTGTGCATCCTTGATGGAAATCAATAATTCTGTTTTTTGAAATCTTTCTGGCATACCAGTTACTTTATTTTCTATTATCTCAAAATCATCGTTTAATTCAATATTGGCATATTCAAGATCTTTTCTTGCGTCATCTTTACTAAAAGAAAAACTAGCTATCGAATTTGTGAAAAATATACTGATGCATAAAAGAAAAATCCCTCCACATATTCCTCCAAATACTTTACGTCCTTTTTTCCAGAGAACAATTGAGCCTATCAGTGAAGAGATAAGTAGGATGAATGCTATGGCTGCTCCTATAAGTAATCCGACTCCCATCTTGTTTTTCTATTGCATACAACACTTGTATATGTGTATGGCACATATACCTCTTGTATGTTTTCTGGTTTTTTTGCCAGTGTAGGTGACAGTTTCTCGTTCAACTTAACGATTCGTTTCTCACTCTTTTTGAAACTGCATTTTGTGCTTCTGAAAACTAACTGAAATTTGGCTAAAGACAGGGTTCCTCATAGTGTAGGGTCAATGCTAAGAAGAAATTGAGGCAACTGCAACTGCTTCGCCTTGTTTTTGCAGGTAGATTGTTAAATTTTACAGCAATCTGACACAATGCTACCCGCCTGGTGGTGGGTAGTTGTTCGGGGTACAAAGTGGCTGTTTTTATTTTTCAAATTCAAACCACTTTTTGAGCATATATACGGTATCTATGACCATTCCATTTTTGATTAGTTTTATTTTTAAAAAGTCGTTTTCGGTTGCCATGTATTTCAGTTGCATAGTTTTCATTTCATGTGTGCCATAAAATGAACCATACTTACAACCAAAAGGATTATGTTCTACTTCGTTTGTGAATATTGATACCAGAATCATCTTTTCTGAATGGATGTCTGTAAGTCTATACCCGAAAATTCGATGATCTTTTTTCATAGTAGGCGTCAACCATATAGATCCATCATCTTTGATGTATGCCATTTCCATATCGTGTGAGTCAATAGCCTCAATGGTTTTTAACGAACCATTGCAAACGGTGTCTTCTTCTGTTCCGCTAACCCAAATATTCAGATTTCTAATTCGGTTGTCAGTTAATTCTTTTAGATAAAATGCTCTACAAGTTGGATGTATTGAGCCATTGGTTTTTTCTGGATATTTCATGGATATTTCAGCATCTCGGAATTGTATCCAAATTCGCTGCGATTTTTTTAGGTTCTCCAGAAAAATGGAGTCGGATTTATATTCTTACAATATCGTTTGATATATGGCATTCAAGTGCTTATCAGATTTATGGAATTCTGCATAAGCTCTTTTATTCATTTCCGCTTGTGTTTGCGAGAAACAACTGAAAGTCAATGTCAGAATAATAAATGTAAATAGGTTTTTCATTGTCGTTCTACACCTTGCTAGCAACGCTCTATGTACAAGAGCCCGTTTTGATGACGTTTATTTTTCAATTTT
>TARA_B110000902_G_scaffold88316_1_pt1 | contig 16986 bp, 19 predicted proteins | sample TARA_B110000902 | Tara Oceans TARA_B110000902 (sample SAMEA4398009) | marine metagenome | biome: Polar Biome; feature: [SRF] surface water layer (ENVO:00010504); material: water (ENVO:00002006), including particulate matter (ENVO:01000060) such as... | depth 5 m | reverse complement strand
GAAAGTATGTAAACTTCCGTTTTTGCAGTAGTACAGAAAAAAAACGACTCAGTTTGCCTTGTAGACACTGCAATGACCGTGGTATATCCGTAGAAAGCTTCGGTGCTGGATTAAAAAGGAAAGGCTAAATTCCTTCAACGTATTTTACTCGCCATAGGTATTATTCGCTCGCTCATATTTCACTTTGAGGTAGTGTACTTGTATGTCGTTTATTTTTATGGCTACGAAATAATATCCGTTAGGTAATGCTGCATTGGGTATCCAAGTAGCAGTATACTTCTCTGGTGTTTGCGAGCGTTTGGCCAATGTCGCCACCTCTTTGCCCAGCATATCAAATACCAAGAGGGTTACCTCCGCCGCTTGAAATACGCCATAGTTTATGTTGAGCTCTCGGGTAAAAGGATTGGGATTGGCAGCGTAGATGATGCCCTTATCCAAATGTAAATCGGTTGTACCTATTAGCCCTTTACCGCTTATGGCGATATCCCACGTTCCCTCTAGCACGCCATTGCCGTCATCTGTAAGCTCTATGATACGGTGCGTTGCATCGTATTGTCCGCTGCTGATACCTGCAGCGGCATCATCTGCTATGCTACTGTCTCCAGCAAAGTAGAGTTGGGTAGTAATGGTCGGAAAATCGGGTGGCGTTATCTTAAAATGGATGTGCGACGGACGAAATTTAGAACCGTTAAGGTATTTGCCTGGTTTGATAGTCTCGAAGACGTAAAAGCCTTCTGCGTTACTCTTTGTTTTTCCTCTCAAATGAAAGCCCTGATTGTCGTATTCGCCTGCATCATTGGCATGCCATATATCGATTATCGTATTGGGTATAAACTCGGTACAGTCTAAGTTTTGTACCCTTCCTGTAATTCTAATTTTGGTGCCGGTCTCATTAGCATTAGTGAGTTTTCCATCAGCTATTTCAGGAGGATTTTCCGAGTAGAATGGGCCTTCGCCGTAATAATCGCGGGTAGTCTCGTCACAATCTTGTTGTTCCAAGCGTTCGCTGGTTTTGGCACCAGCAGCAAGTGGAGATAGGCTAAAAGCCAAACCAGCCATGGATGCGTTTTTTAAAAACTGACGTCGATTTTTTTTGGACATGGGGTAAATATAAGCATTAAGGAATCAAAAATAAGCTGTGGTATACTAGAATTGGCCTATCTCGTCTATGGCATTTGTATAATGAATGCTCTTTTGCTTGTAGATTTTTTTAAGGGCTACTGTTTCTACAAAAGAGAGAAATGAGAGCACTAATAAAACACAAAAAAGGGTCCAATCAATCAACTCAAAACTGAACCCTACGGAAAGTCCATCAATGAAAATAAGGAGAATGCAAAATCCTGTTAAAGATCCAAAGACCAACGCACTAGACCAGTATACCTTCTTTACTTCTTTGAAGCGGAAGGTCTCCCCACGGGGTATTTTAGAAACCAAGTAAAACGTCTTGAAGTGATAGAGCGTATATATAAGTATGATGGTGATTACTACCGTCATCAATAGTGACGCCCCGTAACCATCTTCGCTGCCGGTTAAGTCCGTAAATAGGTAGACTCCCAAGGTGATAACCATTAAAAGACTGAATAGTACACAGAGGACGGCAAGCGATATTTTTAAGCCGTAAAGAATTTGTTGTTTCATGGGCCTATTTTTCGTTCTGTCCTATATACTGACTTTTTCATTCGTACAAAGATAGAATTAAAGGTATCCCTTCATTCTTTACAACTACCTTTGTGCCATCAAAAGGAGTGAGGTCGAGCGGTTTAACGCGGATTGTCATTTCGACCAAAAAAAAATAAATGACATTTAAAGAACTGGGCTTATCAGAAGCCCTACTACAAGCTGTGGCCGATAAAGGTTACGAGACTCCGAGCCCTATACAAGAAAAAGCTATTCCTAAAATACTACAAGGACTAGATGTACTAGCAAGTGCACAAACAGGTACGGGTAAAACCGCTGGTTTTGCTATGCCAATGATACAACTGCTTGCTCAGGAGCCTCCAAGACAAAGAAGACCCATACGAGCACTCGTACTTACACCCACTCGTGAGCTTGCATCGCAAGTGCAAGAAGATGTGGATACCTATAGTAAGCACGTAGACTTGAGGAGTACGGTCATATTTGGAGGAGTAAAACAAAACGCACAAGTTACCAAACTAAGAAATGGAGTAGACATCCTCGTAGCTTGTCCGGGTAGACTAATGGACCTGGAAAGCCAAGGATTTATAGACCTAAGCCAAATTGAATTCCTTGTACTAGATGAGGCAGACAGAATGCTGGACATGGGATTCTTACGCGATATCAAACGCATTATTGGGATGATGCCTGCTAAGCGACAGAATCTATTGTTTTCGGCTACGTTTAGTAGAGACATACGCAAGCTTGCAAATGGCTTACTTACCAATCCCGTTACGGTAGAGGCTACACCAGAAAATAGCACTGCAGAACGTGTAGATCAAATTGTATACAAGGTAGACCAAAGTCGTAAAACAGAACTCATTACCAAGTTGATATGGGACGGTAACTGGCATAAAGTACTTGTGTTTACCCGTACCAAACATGGTGCCAATAGACTGGTACAAAAACTAGAGAAAAGCAAAATAACAGCTGCAGCCATTCATGGCAATAAGTCACAAGCAGCTCGTACAAGAGCGTTGGCCAATTTCAAAAAAGGAGAGGTGAGTGTACTTGTGGCGACAGATATTGCAGCGAGAGGATTAGATATTCCACTCTTGCCCTATGTGATCAATTTTGAGTTACCAAACGTTCCAGAAGACTACGTACACCGTATAGGTCGTACCGGTAGAGCAGGAGCTGAGGGAATTGCTATTTCGTTGGTGTGTGCAGAAGAGTTGGAGTATGTACGCGGAATAGAAAAATTGCTAGGTATGGCTTTAAATCAGGAAGTAATTGAAGGTTTCGAACCAACGAAAGGTCCAGTAGATGGAGGTAAAAAACGGATGCAAGGTAGAGGTGGAAACCATAGAAGTGGTGGAGGCCAAAGTAGAAGTAATAACAATAGTAACCGTAGCAATACCAATAGGAATGGTGCTGGAAACTATAGAGGAAATAAATCTAATAACAACAGTGGAGGTAGTCGAGATTAGTCTTAACCACTTCTGATAAGTGCTTGTAAATAAGCGTCACAGTGTACCAAAATAAAATAGGTTCACGGTGATGAAAGTACAAATGGTATAGAAACACAAAAGCAGAAACGACGTTTCTGCTTTTGTGTTAATGAAAATGTGGTGTTCTTAATGCAGCACCTTGACGACGCCAACGTGCATGTAGTATCACATGTTATTTTATAATTAAGAAGGCCAAATTATCTCTTCACCATCTTCCGTATATTCTGGGAATAGCGTGATGCTTTCCACAAAACCATCCTGTATCCAGAAGCTGAGTCCTTTGCTTTCTACGGTGTAGTCTTTGGTATTTGGCTCCGCAAATTCGTCGTCTTGTTTTAAATCATCAAACGTGGCAGTTTTCTTAAAATCTTCCTCGCTCAATCCGGTATACGAAGTGCCTTCTACTGTGTATGTAGGAGCATAGCAGGTAATAAGTCCAAGGCGAAAATCGTCTTCTGACATAAAGCTAAGTTCTACCCCTTGCTCGCCGTATAGTAACGAGATATCATCGGTGCCGTCTTCATGCTTTTCTTTAGTAGAGTTAGTAGGTTCGCCCAATAGGCTTTTTACTTGTTCGATGGTTTGCCCAAATTGTATTTGACCAAAACCTACGAAAGGTTGTATCTCTATGTTCATCGTATTTTATTTGGGGCAAATGTCGTTGATTTAGTTGATAGGGGAGTTGTTTTGTATTTGTTGTCTTATTTGCCGTCAGCAAAGGAGACTGTCTACCACCAAATGATAAAGAAAGCGGTATATGAATCTCCACTCTTTTGCCAGCAAAGTGGAGCTTGATTCTTCTCTATGGCGGCGGTAATGCGGCCCTTTATACTGGCATATTCCGTCCAAGTTTTGTTTTCAGTAGGATCTATTCCCCATTCTTTATTGGATGGGAGGTAATACGTCTTGTTCTCATTGTCTAGGCGGTGAAATGTATCTATATCCAAATAATACCCTTGTATGGCTTTCTGGTATGCTGGACTAAAGCTGCCTGTGTATGCAAACGGTACAAATAGAGAAACCAACAGACACAAAGCCTGAGAGACGTGATGCGTGTCAAGATGGCCAAGTGCAGATGCTGTACACGGGTGATGGAGTAGGGGGAACTGCTTGTCCTTTAATTTAGTTAGTTTTTGATCGAGGGAATCATTTCTATTGGGGCCTATCCAGTTATGGATGGGCTCGTGAGATATACTAGGGTCATAGAGATAAAACTTGTAGGCCAACTCTACGTGTATGAGTTGCTGTGTAGCGACCTCTTCTAGTATAAAATCCAACTCACCTATGGTCTGCTTATTATCCAGTACCTGAATGTTGTGGAGCACTGTGTTGTAGTTGGTAGATGCTTCTATTGCATGCAACACAACCTTTTCTGCTACATGGCCTAGTCGCAAGTTGGTAGGTAGCAGAAAGTTCACATCATTGTCTACCTCCAATACAGCTAAATCAAATGTAGGCAAGCCTGTTATGCTTGTGTCTAGGCAAGGGGTTTGTAGTATAGATGTTATTCTAGGTGAAGTGTTCATTTGAGAATGCTCAACTATAAGAATTTAGCAAGGCAAATAGGAGTGAGTCGAGGTTCTCCCCGTTTACATTGTAATGCTTTCTTATAAGGCCTTCTTTTTCAAAACCAAAGATTTGCATCAGTCGCAGAGAAGGAATATTTTCTTCTCCCACAAAGGCTTCTATGCGTTTCAGCTTCAGGGTGCTAAATCCATAGTAGATTATACTTTTCATGGCCTCGGTCATTATGCCTTGGTTGTGGTATTTTTTGTTTAGCTGATAGCCTATCTCTGCTCTGTGGTGGTCCGTATACCACGTGTGGTAGCCACACCAGCCTAAGTGTTCGTTAGTTTCTGTAAGTCGGATAAAGAAGTATACAAATGTCTTATTAAACGTGCTCAGTCCACCGTTGTATCTTCTCTCTTGTTCGTGCAACTGATCTGCCGAATTGCATCCCAAGAATAGCATTCTTTCTTGCGGAGATAGCTTCTCAAATACATAGTCCATTACTTTTTGGTCTACACGCTGGAGTGTGAGTCTGGGTGTTGTGAGGGTTTGAATGTTCATAGTATGCTCAAGATAATTGAAAATTTAGTGCAGTAATAAGCTGTTACGTCATTATGTGCTCAGCTACTACCCGCTGATGAAACTCTCTGCTTTATCTACCATATCTGGACTCCCCATAAAAACCGGGTTGCGTTGGTGTATCTCTGTAGGCTCTATGTCCAATATACGTGTGCCGTCTCCAGTAGTGGCTTTGCCACCAGCTTGCTCCGTAACGAAAGCCATTGGGTTACTCTCAAACATAAGACGAAGCTTACCTTCCTTAGCATCACTTGTTGCTGGGTACATAAAAATACCGCCTTTTAACAAGTTACGGTGAAAGTCTGACACCATGCTGCCGATGTATCTGGCACTGTATGGTTCTTTTATTTCTGAGTTGCGGCAGTAGTCCAAGTAGTTTTTTACCCCTGAGTCAAAACGATCATAGTTGCCGTCGTTTATAGAGTATATAGTCCCGTCTTTTGGTATTTGAATATCTGGATGACTCAATAAGAAGTCTCCAATGGAAGCATCTAGCGTAAACGCATTCACACCTTGTCCGGTGGTGAATACTATCATAGTGCTACTGCCGTATATGATATAGCCTGCTGCCACTTGGTTGTCCCCTTTTTGCAACACATCCTCCATCGTAACCGGTCCGCCTACTGGGCTTATACGTTGGTATACGGAGAATATGGTCCCTATGCTAGCGTTCACATCTATATTGCTGCTGCCGTCCAATGGATCCATTGCTATGATGTACTTGCTATCTTGATTGAGGGTAGTTTCTATGTGGTGTATGTCTTCTTCTTCTTCAGATATGATGGCACAACAATCTCCGCCTAGGGTAAGCGAAGATTTGAACTCTTCATTGGCAATAATATCTAATTTCTTGACTTCTTCGCCCTGTACATTCACAGTTCCATGGGCTCCTAAAATGTCTACTAGACCTGCCTTACGCACATCACGGTTTACTATTTTGGCTCCAAACTTTATATCTCTAAATATTTTCGATAAATCGCCTGTAGCTTCAGGATGTTTATTCTGCTGATCTGCAATGAACTGGCTTAAACTTATTACTTGGTTAATTCTCATTACTATATTATTGGGTAATTTTGTACAAATTTAATATTTAATGAGAGTATTCAAGTTTGGCGGTGCCAGTGTGAAAAGTGCAGACGCAGTTAAGAACGTTTCAAAAGTACTGAATGACCATGGAAACGGTCCTTTAGTGGTAGTTATATCTGCTATGGGTAAGATGACCAATAAGATGGAGCAATTAGTAGATGCTTACTATCATAACAAGGATTCTAAGAAGACACAGCTAGAGGAAGTGAAGAGCTTTCATCAATCCATAATCAAAGATCTACGGATAAGTGAAAACGACTACTATGAGGTAGAGAATCTACTTATAGAACTGGAGTGTATCATAGAGAAAAAACGAGATGAGTCTTCGTCTTACGATACGGAGTACGATAGAATCGTTCCTTTTGGAGAGTTGCTAAGCACTAAAATAGTGAGCACATACCTCAATAGACAAGGATATAAAAACAGGTGGATTGATGCCCGTAATTTTATTATCACGACCAATAAAAATCGTGCAGCCAATGTACTATGGGAAGAGAGTGTAGCTCTTATTAATGGTAGCCTAAAGCCACTCATTGAAAAACAGACGGTTATAACGCAAGGTTTTATAGGAAGAGGACTTAATCATAAGAACACGACACTGGGTAGGGAAGGATCAGACTATTCAGCAGCCATATTTGCCTTTGCCTTGGATGCTAATAGTGTGACTATTTGGAAAGATGTAGACGGCGTAATGAATGCTGATCCACGCAGATTTGCTGAAGCAGAACTCATACCAAAGTTGAGCTACAACGAAGCGATAGAGCTAGCGTACTACGGTGCATCTGTTATACATCCTAAGACCATACAGCCGCTCAAGAGTAAGGATATTCCACTCTACGTGAAGTCATTCTTAGATCCGAGTAAACCCGGTACCGTAGTGTTGGAAAATGAGAGCAGAACACTCAACGAGACGCAGTGTTATATCGTAAAGGATCAGCAATCGCTTATCAAAATAGCTTCCAAAGATTTTTCATTTATTGTTGAGGATAACTTAGAGTTAATTTTTAGTGCCTTCAATACGGCAGGAGTGCAGCTTAACCTAATGCAAAACTCTGCCATTAGCTTCATGGCATGTTTCAATGCAGACGAGATGAAAAGAAATGCACTTGTGGCGTTACTGAAAGACAAGTTTGAGGTAGAATGGAGCGAGGGTTATACCTTGCTTACGGTGTTCAACTATTCAGATAGCAATTCTGAATTGCCGCGTGTTATCAATAAACGAGACATAGCTTTAGAACAACGATCTAGTAGTGCCTTGCAACTTTTGCTTGTAGAGTAATAGCTAGTTTTTTGGTAAAACTTCTATGTCGTTTTCGTAATAGATAATGCGTTCCTCGCCCAATACAAGGGCTGTGAATTTCCCATTTTTTTTGCCATTTTTAAATGGGCCAGTTATCGATTGTATATTGTCTTTACTCGTTTGAGTACACATCCCATTTGGCTTACCATCTTTGAAAATGCCTGATATGGTTCCGTCTGGAGTTTCAACTATGCCTTGCCCGGTGAGCTTATTTTGAACAATTTCACCTTTGTAGATATATCTGGTGCCCATAGAGTATACACCTCCACCGTGCATATTGTCTTGTACCCAATAACCTTGGTATTTAGTGTCGTCAGTGTACTGTATACGACCTTCTCCATGTTTAGAGCTCATAGCGTATGTTCCGGAGTACGAGTAGCCGTATGCTTTAGAGTAAAAATTTCCTTGACCCCAAAAAAATCCCAGTTTAAAATCGCCAGCGTACCTGTTACCAAAGGTGTCTAAATATTCGCCTCTACCGTGAGGTAGGCCGTAAGACCATTCTCCTTTATATACAGCTGTGCCATTGCCCCAAATCATGGTTCCCGTGCCATCTATCACGTTGCCCTCTTTTATTACGCCATTGGGCAACAACCTCATTTGGTTGGCTGCTTTCAGCTTTTCGGTGTGCTTTTGGAGTGCTTTTACCGATGCAGTAAGACGCATGTGAGAGAGTAGCTTATTGGTGAAATAGCACTCCATTTGATATCCTTCAGAAATCAATGTTGTGGCATACTCGTTTCCTTTCACAGCGTCATGTACACCTGTTAGTTCTTCTATTTCTAAGAGACTCATTCCCCATTTTATATTGAAAGGCAATGGTTCCGTATATCTCTGGTAAGTGTACCCACTGTCATACAGTGATATTCTGTAGGCTGCTATATCGGAGTTGAAGTCTATGGATATACCGTCTTGGGCATAACTTAAACGATACAATCTGAGGTAAGGTAGAAACTCTTCGTTTGGTTTGCTCGTGCTTAAATTGAGAAGAAAATTGGTGGTTTCCATAGCAACGTATGGCTGACCCAATATTTTTTCTGGAGTTTGTGCATTGGCTTGGAAGAGAAGTAAAAAGCTCCCAGCTATGAATATATTTTTAATAATTTTTTTAACCATCTTGTACGCTAAGTGAAAACAAAAGTATCGATTGAATAGTTTGATTCCATGTGTGTAGCTATGAAATAAACTATATTTCGGATATAGGACGAGGACAGTTTAGCAGAAGTTGTTTTGTATTACGAAATGTATAACGGAAAGATTAGCTTTGCATCACCTATATTAAATGAAGAAACATAAAGTTACTTTTAGGTTTGAGACCGAACCGGGTAAAGAACTTACCATAGAAATAAATGAGGGCGATACTATACTAGATGCAGCTCACGATAATGATGTGACCCTAAATCACAACTGCGGTGCAGTGTGTGCGTGCAGTACGTGTCAGGTGTACATAGATAAGGGTATGGATAGCCTCACCGAAATTTCTGAAAAAGAAGAAGATTTCATAGACAGAGCCATAAACCCACGTATCAATTCCAGACTAGGTTGCCAGTGCGTTGTTACTTCAGATATAGACGTAACCATTCCAGATCAAAGTACTATAATAGGACATTAAAAATGAGTGAAAATAAATTTTTTGAGCCACCAATGGCTTGGGGTGATTATGAAGACATTGCACTAGCTCTTTACGAGAAGTTTGGCGATGATTTTACAGAAAGCAAAATATACCGTATTCGTTTTACAGACTTGCTCAATTGGGTACTAGAATTGCCCAATTTTGAAGGAGTAAGAGATGATAGCAACGAAGGGCATCTGGAGATGATTCAGAGTAGCTGGGTATACGAGTGGAGAGACAACCAATAAAAATTCCGTCCATTGATTTTAGATAAATTTTCACAGATAGATACCTTCATACTTGATGTAGATGGTGTACTTACCCCAGGTACTGTACTCGCTACAGATGAAGGTGAAATGCGTAGAGAGTTTGATATCAAAGACGGATTTGCCTTACAGTATGTGATAAAAAAAGGATACAACATCATCATTATCAGTGGGGGTAATTCTGAGGGTGTACGCCGCAGACTAAAAGGTCTAGGGATTACACAAGTACACACCGCTGTTGCTGATAAGAGAGCATTGCTCAACCAGTTGGTAAAGGAACTGGATCTAGATTTGGAGAATGCTTTGTATATGGGAGATGATTTTCCAGATCTTAGCATAATGCGTATGTGTGGCATAAAAGTATGCCCGGCAGACGCTGTATGGCAAGTGCAAGAAGAAGTAGACATTGTAACACGAGCCTGTGGAGGCAAAGGTGCAGTACGAGAAATTATGGAGAAAGTACTCACCGTTCAAGATAGATGGGAAAGTACGGAGCACTCTGTATGGTAATAGGTACACCGCTACAAACCCCGTTATAAGTAAACCCCGTCTAGTCTTATCTTTGTAACCGAATGAAAGTTGTAGCTCACATTTCAAAGTACAAATACACCATAAGTCTTACTGTATTCTCTTTGTGGGTGTTGTTTTTTGATGGCAATAGTGCATTGTTTATGTACAAACAGTACAATGAGCTTAAGGACCTCAAGGCTCAAGAAGAGTTCCTTGCCAAAGAAATAAAAGAAATGCAACAGCAAAAAGAAGAGCTGTTTTCGGATGACGATAAGCTAGAACGCTACGCCAGGGAAAATTATTTCTTCAAGAAAGACAACGAAGATGTATATGTAATAGAGCGAGAAGACTGAAAGTCTTTACTGGCTATTATTGCTTTTATCTTGGTATAAGTGACTTGACTACTGCCCAAAATACTCTTTCCAAATACGTACTCTTCTCCACCCTCAAAATCCGTAACTACACCACCAGCTTGCTGTATGATGTATGCTCCAGCGGCTACGTCCCATGGGCTTAGGTTTAGTTCAAAGAACGCATCAAATCTTCCACATGCGGTATACGCTAAGTCTATTGCTGCACTGCCCATTCTGCGTAGTCCCTGTGTACTTTTCATAAGTTCTGTCAGTACTTCCATGTAGGCATCTAGTTCTTCAAAATTGTAATACGGGAATCCTGTAGCGATTAAGGTTTGCTGCAAATTGTCACGATTAGCTACATGAATAGGTCTGTCATTTAGAAATGCCCCATGCGGAGTAGCTACAAAGTTTTCGTTTTCTGTAGGTACATACACGCAAGCATATACAGGTTTGGCATCTGCATACAAAGCGATAGAGATAGCGTATTTGCTATGGCCAAAAAGGTAGTTGGTAGTGCCGTCTAAGGGGTCTATTATCCAATAAAGTTGTTTGTTTTTGTTGTCGGTTGTATTTTCTTCTGCGAGGTAACCTGCTGTTGGGGTTATTTTATTCAGACCCGATATGAGCATTTTTTCACTCTCAATATCTACATAACTAACTAGTTGGTTTAGGCTTTTTTCATCTATGTCTATAGCAGATACCTTAGTCTGATTTTCCTTTTGAAATTGACCTACCTCTTTTACGAGGGATTCTATTGATTTGAGTTGATCTGTTGTAAGCACTTTATTAGGATAATAGCGTATGTTTAAATTTAGAGAGGAGTACTTTGGCTACGCCAAGTTTTGTTTTGATGAAGTAGATTAGTCCAACTTCTGTAAGAATAAAGAATGCAGTTGAAAAAGCTTTGGTTATACTGCCTTTGAGTATAAGATTGGCAATGCGGTATTTGGCACTATGCACTATCCCGTTCTTTCCTATATATAGCTCCTCTTTTCTAAATATGTTTTCTTTTAGTAGCTTTTTTTGAAGGAGCAAATCTACTTGTAGTATGTCTCTATCACTATAGTTGCCAGTGTCATTTGTAGCATGATCGCGATAGATATGCAGTGTATCGGTGATATAGCGAGTAGGTAGAGATACGGCTATACGAGCCCACATATCCCAATCGCAAGCGTGTGGTGCATAGTCCCTAAATTGAAGTTCCTTAGCCGCATTGGTTTTCAATACTACAGCACTAGCTATTAAGCAGTTTCGATACTTGAGGTGTTCAAAAATTCCCTTTGTGTTATAGTCTGTAATGGGTTGTTGCGTGTAGTTCGTACCATCAAACGTGCGAGAAGCACAGGCGATTAGAGCAAGTTTTGGATTCAGAATAATTTCCGTGGCTATTCGTTGGTAGAAGGTCGATTCTACTATATCATCCGCATGTAGAATATGGACGTAGTCATTGGTGGCATGTTCTAGACATTTATTGAAATTGCCTACCAAGCCTAAATTATGCTCATTGCTATAGAATTTGATTCCTTTTGCCTCGTAGGTTTTTTGTACATTCGCTATCTCAATAGGATTGGAACCATCGTCTACTACATATATGTTTAACTCAAAAGGTCCAGTTTTTTGTGACAACACAGAATCCAAGGTATTTGTTAAAAATGGACTCTTGTAATTGGGTATTGCGACGTCTATACAAATGTGCTCCATGACGTTAACAAAAGTATATGAATAATGCGAAGGACATATCGTTGATACAAAGTATTTGTATTGTTATTCCGACATATAACCGTGCGGCGATTCTATGGCAATCGCTATTGAAGTATCAGGAAATCGCTCATATAAAAGAAGCAACTATCCTCATAATAGACAATAACTCTAGTGACGACACGGCCCATACAGTTCGTGAGTTTAGAGAACGTTCAAACCTCAATGTAGTCTACTATTTTGAAGCACAGCAAGGTTTATCCTTTGCTAAAAATAAGGCGATAGAATTGTGCGAACAAGACTATATGCTTTTTCTGGATGATGATTGTTATCCGCAGAAGGACGTACTTGTGCACTGTGCTCACCATATCGCATTAAGAAGGAAAGCCGTTGTGGGGAAAGTTATGAGGTGGGCAGAAATGGTTCCAACATGGAATTTAGATGAGTTTTTTATTCATAATCATCCGAGTAATGTTGCTGTAGACATCAATTCGTCCCTTTATTTTAAAGGAGGTATAGCATTGCTGTCTAAAGAGATGTTGCGAAAAATAGGAGGGTTCAATCTGTCTCTAGGTATGCGAGGGAGCGAATCTGCTTATGGAGAAGATACAGATTTAGCTATTAGGCTTATGGCTAAGGGCGAAAAAATATGCTATGACCCAGCTGTTGCCATGTACCACTGCTCGCATCAAAATAGTGTGCGGGGTTATTGTAAGGCGTATTATACATTGGGCAGGAATTCGTTTGAACTAAATAACGTAAATCACTCGTGGGTAAAACTGTCCTTGTGGTGTGTTAGAGCATGGATACATGCTCCGTTTATATTTGTGGGTGCATGGGTAAAGTATGCGAATATAAAAACAGCGTTAGTGAAAGCAGGTATACCCGTAGCTTTAGCCTTCGGAAGAATTAGGAGTGCCTATCTTCATCAAAAGTAGTCAAGATCGTTTTCTCAAACGTAGACCATGTTAAGTTCTTCGTGTAGTACGCGTAGGTGGATTTACGCAGTGCGGTGTATGCTTCGGGGTTCCCAATATAGTTTTCTAGTATAGCCACAGCATCGGCATTAGTCTCCACGATAAAACCATTCACACCTTCCTCTACAATGGAACTAATTCCTCCTACGTTGGATACGATTACGGGTAATCCTATACTATTGGCTTCGTTTATCACTATGGGTGTGCAGTCTGCTCTAGATAGTAATACGAAAAAATGTGCTGCTTTATAGTAAGCAGCCAATTGTGCAATCCCTTCTTTAGTCTGTTTATCAATCTTTACGTCTATGCCTACGATAGTGACCTTGCAGTCAAGAAGATTTGCGAGAGCAGTACTTTTGTCTATTCCTTTACGTTGGTAGTCTATTCCTATAGTGAGTAGAGATAACTGACCTATCTCAGATGGAATAGCGATGGAAGAAAATCCTTCATCTGGTATGTTGCTACCAAAGTTTATCAGTTGTAGTTTTTGGGTTAAGCTTGGGTAATGTTGAGCGGTATTTTGAAGTGCCCAATCTGAGGTGTAAAATAAATAGTCATATTTTTTTAAAATGGCTTTTTCCACAGTGGCTGCGTTTTTAGCTCCGTGAGTAGTGAGTGCTGTGTATAGGCTATAGTTATCTCTTAAGAGGTGAAAATTTGCATCTGCAACCAGATAGGTTGGGCATGTGGGATTAAAATGGAGTAGCTCAGACCCAGAGCCTAAGACCAATAGCAAGTCAGGCTTACATCGTGATGTCTTCTTGAAAAGGGCAGGAGTGTATAGGAAACTCACATACCGGTTGAAATATACGTTACTTCTGTTGCCCAATAACTTGTATCTAACACGTGATACCATCCCCAATAATTTTTGTAGTCTATGTGCAGCAGGCGAATAGCAGGTTTCTACCTCGTTATTTTTAGATAACTGACGAAGTACTGCGGCATTTATTCCAGACCAGTATGTCTCTTTATTGACGGGTAATATGCTAGCTATCAGTATTTTCACTATAGGATATTGGGTTCTTTTTAGTGTATTTTACGTATTGGTAAAGCAATGTTAAGGGGTAATTTTCGAAATGCCGTGGCAACCGTATTATTTATATCAACCGAATTATTTTACTTTTTAAAAGTATATGGGCTGAAAAAATTGCATTTTAGCACCCAAGTTTGACATTTAATCTAGTAATACCCGTATATAACAGGCTCCATTCTTTGCGTAGATTGATGCGTAGTATCGAACGCACAATAATCAAGGGCAATATGAATCTGTATATCAGTTGTGATGGCGGTGCGTCTCAAGATGTGGTCACATTTGTCAATAACTATTCTTGGGAGTATGGTAGGTGCGAGGTAATACAACAAGAAGTGCAACTTGGGGTAGATCAGCATAACCTGGCTTGTATGAAACTTGCAGAGCAATTGGGTAATGTCGTAGTACTAGAAGACGATTTAGTGGTATCTCCTGCTTTTCAGAGCTATTTGCTAAGTATGGAATCACTTGCAAAGTCAGAGAAAAATTTAGCAGGCATTAGCTTGTACCGTTATCCTATGGTAGAGCAAGACCATTTTTCATTTGAATTGATACCAAATGATGAGTTTGTCTATTACCAACAGCGGTCGAGTAGCAATGGCTGCTTTTATACATGGGATATGCTACAACCGTATTTTGTGTTTTTAGAGACTTTTAATTCTGATTTCAATAATTACGTACTACCTCAGAATGTAATGAATTGGGGTGATGAAGTATGGGAAAAGAGTTTTTACTGCTACGTACAGCAGGCCAATAAATACGTTGCATTTCCACGATATAGTCTTACTTCAGACTTTGCAGATATTGGCGTGCACATGAAAAAGCAAACCAATAAGTACGCACATCAATCCATGCTATTTCTAGGTAAGAAATTTAGTGCACCAAACCAACTGCAAGACAGCGACAACGTATATGACGCTTTTTATGAACTGGTAGGTAAAACCTATAAGAAATATGTGCCGGAGTTAATAGAGTACGACTTAGAGGTAGATATATATGGCAACAAAAATTTGCGAGATATTACGGCTAAGTATGTTTTATCTTCCAAGAGATGTGCCACACCTATCCTTGGGTGGGCAAGAAGACTAAAGCCAGAAGTGAATAATATCCTATTGGGAGAACAAGGAGATTTTTATAGTCTTGGGTTGAAAGAGCATTTCAGCCATAAAGCTATGAATGAAGGCTTGAGAGAAAAATTTCTGTACTACTACCCTGATACGCGACTGAGCACTTTAATAAAAATGAAATTTTCGGAGATTATTTCACGTTTTCGTAAATAGTCATTTTATATAGGCCGAGACTATCCGTTCTGTTCGTGTAGAGCGATTGTAAGGTCAGTTTCCCTTTTACAGGTTCTATTATCTTAGTTATACGAGTTTTATAGTCTTTTTTGTATTCGTTTATTTCTGTAGCAAAGAAATGAGCATCACTCATTTTGGTAAAAAAAGCTACATCCCCACTTTTGGGCTGAGTGACTATAAAGTAGTCTTCATTAGATACATTCATCATCATTTTGGCAGATCTAGATTTAGCATACAAAGGCAGTCCTATGTGCTGATCAATGAAGACAGTATGCGTCGGCTCTGAACGAGCTAAATCCTCTATTGCGGTATTTATTTCCGTTGCTTTTAGAGCATAGGTTGGGTTTTCTAGATGCACAACACCAAGGTGTATAATATTGGTGTATACATTGAATACAACAGCTACTGCTATTGCTGCTTGAGTAATCTTCCCTTTCGAGATAGAAGTCGTAAGTATAAGGGGTACTAGAAGAAAGACGTAGTAATAGTAGGGTCCAAGTAAAATACACAATAGAAACAGTATGCCATAATTGAGTATAAATACAGTCGTCCATATTTTTCGTTTGGCAATGGCTAAGGCTAAAAGGGTAATGCCACTATACACTAAAAATTGGCGAAAGTCTATGAGCGGGTTTCCCTCTAAAATTCTATTTTTTAGTATCGCGAAGTGATGTATTTGAGATGTTGAAAGGAGTATGTAGATAATCAGTACGATTATGCAGCTATATATTGCCAGGTAGAAGTTGCTTTTTTTGATAAGAAGATTTTTGCTAGCAAGTACGGCGGCACCCATTAGAACAGCATTTGGTGGGTGTATCAGAAAGAGAATAAAACCTAGCGGTATGAAGACTTTCCAATTTATTCTATTACCAATAAATAGGTAGGGGTATGATAAACATCCAATCAAAAGGATAAAAATTTCTGGGCGATGTGTAAGAATAATATAGTTGCTAAGTAGCAATAGTATGATCCCAATGCTAAGCCTGTATTTCTCTTTTCGTATGAAAAGCACAACAGCGAGGAGTGCCAATAGAATACTATAGAATATTTTGGGAACATAGATAGAAGAACTGAGAGCAGCTATTGGTGTAATTACTAGACCATAGAGATAGTCTGGCTTGTTGTGCAGATAGTCATTGTATGCTATACAATTACCTCCTCTTAGCATGGTGTAAGCGTGACCAAAGTCCCAAGCCGTATCCATAGCATTGAGGGGAATAAGAACGCGAGCAATACTCGCGATAACTACAACAATGGCAATCCAATAGAAACCTCTCATGTTACCTCATGAGGTATATTTTTCCGTATCCTTTATGAAAATATTTGTCGCCAGCGGTTTCTCTTTGTTGAATGTCTTCACCATTTATTCGGGCTGTTACCTTATAGAGATAAACACCATTTGCAAGTTGGTCGCCAAATTCGTCTGTTCCATTCCAAGTAAATTCCGAGATATTATTGCCTATTCGAATGGTACCTATTTCTGCTAGTGTAATTTCACGTACTACTTTACCCGTTACAGTAAGTATCTGTATTTTCATGTAGTCAGGCACTTGTTCACCTGTAAGCGTATACACAAATTTCATGCTGGTGGTGAATGGATTTGGATATGGATATACATTGGTGATTTGAGACTCTCT
>TARA_B110000902_G_scaffold47886_1_pt1 | contig 16990 bp, 19 predicted proteins | sample TARA_B110000902 | Tara Oceans TARA_B110000902 (sample SAMEA4398009) | marine metagenome | biome: Polar Biome; feature: [SRF] surface water layer (ENVO:00010504); material: water (ENVO:00002006), including particulate matter (ENVO:01000060) such as... | depth 5 m | reverse complement strand
GGATGAATACGATGTGGTAACGGCCGATATGGTCATCAACTCCATCTTAGGGCGCAGTGAAGGGAAACACCAGGGCATCATTGAGATCTACCAAAAGCAAGTCGATGAGCTTGAGTCCATCATTGGAAAGAATAGCTCCTATGCCCTATTCCAAAAGAATCGCACGGCGATGAACCATCTAAAGTCATTTCTAAAGTCTAAGCATAGCTGCTCTGACCTTCCCATCGTGCGATTCTCTCATGACCATGTGGTTGGATTCTATAGATTCTTGATCTCCGAGAAAGGACATTGTCACAATACTGCGGTCAAGTGTATGTCTATGGTTAAGAAGGTCACAAGCCGGGCTTTTCACTCGGGGTGGATCAAAAAGGATCCATTCATTGGATTCTCTTTGGGATGCAAGCCTGTGGAACGTCCATTCCTTGAGCAACACGAGATTGAGGCGATGATGAATCTAAGGCCTGAGTCCAAAAAACTGGAGCTCACGCGAGATCTGTTCATCTTCTCATGCTTCACCGGTCTGGCCTATGCCGATGTCCGCTCCCTGAAGGCTGGTGAAATCGTTAGAACCATCGATGGCGTGGATTGGATCAAGACCCATCGAACCAAGACCAAAACCAAGGCGAACATTCCCCTTTTACCCATCCCGAAGAACATCATCTCAAAATATGTGAGGCTCCAGGACCTTCATCCCGATGAACTGATATTCAAAGTCTACTCAAATCAGAAAATCAATGATTATCTAAAAGTCCTAGCCAAGCTTGCTAAGATTGAGAAGAAAGTCAGCTTTCACATCGCCAGGCACACCTTCGCCACGACCGTCACCCTTCAAAATGGAATCCCCATTGAAACAGTCAGCAAGATGCTTGGTCATACCAACATCAAGACAACCCAGCACTACGCCAAAGTCCTTGACTCGAAGATCAGCAAGGACATGGAGATTCTAAAGTCGCATTACTTGAGGATTGCTTGATAACAGTGGGGGACACTGGTACAAAAATGCATTTTCTACCAATTGCCAACTAATTGATACAAATCAATCAATTTAAAAAATTAAAACCTCAATAACTTCACATTATTCACTTCGAATACTTAGAAATCAGATTACTAGCTTTCCACCAAAACAAAGATTACATTGATACAATTCAAGATGCAAGCTGATTTTAAGAGCCACAACTTGAAAAAGATAAGTTTGAACTTATCATGAAGCCTTCCCCTAGTTATTGACATTTAAAATTAAGGATTTCCATTGATTTGGGTAATCGGTCAGTAACGACGCAGGTGCTTCGCTCCTGAGTCGTTGCTGAGCAAACTGCACTGGAGGCAGATAGCCCAGTGACTCATGAGGTCTTTCGTTGTTGTACATCCACACCCAGGCGAGAGCGAAGTCTCGAGCTTCTTTCAGCCGTGTGAAGCTGTGGGCGTCTAATACTTCTTCTCTGAATGACTTGTTGAAGCGTTCAATGAAGCCATTCTGGTAGGGACTTCCTTTTTGTATGTGCTTAAGTTCAATTTTATGAAGCTTACACCAGTCGGCCAGAGCTTGTGCGATATACTCTGGGCCATTGTCTACTCGAATCTTCCGTGGCGCACCGCGCCAGGCTATGATCCGGTTCAGCTCACGGATGACACGATGGCTATTAATACTCGTGTCAAGGGTGAGGGTCAAACATTCACGGTTGAAGTCATCAATGATGTTCAAGCTGCGGAACTTCACCGTGTTACTCAATGCATCCGACATGAAGTCCATACTCCATGTCTCATTAGCGTAGATTGGCTGCAGCAGGGGCTCCATGATGCGCGCAGGCACGCGCTTCTTGGTCTTACGTCGTAGGTTAAGGTTCATCTCCGTGTAGATGCGATAGACACGCTTGTGGTTCCACTTGAACCCCGCGTTACGCAACCTATGGAACATCATCCAAAAGCCCCAACGGTTATGGAGTTCAGCCAGCGCTGTCAGCTGGTCACGAACCTCCTGATCGTTATTGGGCTTTGGCTTGTAGTAATACACCGACAAATGAATCTCAAACGCTCGACAGGCCTGCCGCAGACTGGCGTGGAACTTTTGGATAGCATAGTCCACAAGCTCGCGCTTCTGAGCAGGCCTCAGAGCTTTTTTTCGATCACATCCTTAAGGATCGTGTTTTGAAGCGTCAGTTCCGCCACGCTGTTCTTGTATTGTGAAATCTCACCTTCCAGCTCCTTGAGCTTCTTGAGCTGGCTTACTTCCATGCCAGAGTACTTGCTCTTCCACTGATACATCGTACCCTGGCTCACGCCAGCTTCGCGACATAGGTCCGACACTTTCTCTCCGCCTTCGATCCGGCGTAAGTAGCCAATGATCTGGCTTTCACTGAATTTACTCTTCTTCATTGCTTCTCCGAAATTAGGTATCACCCTTTCAATTTTAGAATGATACAGTTTACGGGGAAGGCTTCAACAGAACCTGAAAACAACCCATATCAACCACAAATATTAACTAAGACCGAGAACCCTTTGGTCTGAATAATGGGGAGTATTACACTCCGGTTTTCTCATTCCTACCGTTACCAAAATTTGATTCTATCACTCACAACTCCCATCACTTACGGACTTAGTGCATTGCAATGTGTTAAAATAGCACCTCCATTTATCGTCGTCATCCCCAAAGAAAGACCTAGCCTTTGATTCACTTGGTGTTTTAGTATGAATTTTTCTAATTACTCCCAAATAAATTAATCCATTATTTGAAAACAAATATGCAGTTGCCTTAATAATTGTCACAGGATATCCTCTAGATTCAATAGTAATAAACAAATAATATCCAAATTTAGAAATACTCTGAAATTCTAAATTTGATAATTTTTCCTTTTCCCTCCATGAAACCGGAAAAAAAACAGTGTCATTGAAGTTATATATGGAATATAAATGAAGTGAATCTACATTAATTTCAAACACACTTGCCATTTCATTAATCAAGGAATATGCTCCCCCTTCATCTGAAGAATATATTTCAAAATATTCTTTGGACACTACATCACTCTGGCAGAAAACCGGAATGCAACGTGAGCATAGAATAAGCACAATAATTGCAACTCTCATCTTCTAAATGTATTTGGATGGACTACCGCATTAACACCTTCATTATTATGAAGATATACTTGTTTCGAACCCAATCCATACACTACACTGTTCCCGTTCTCCAAAGCATTATTAATATCGTTTTGCGAAGGCGGCTGACTTAATCTCACTCCATTTGATTTAACTGCATTATGTGAATGAAAATCTAGATTAATGATATACCCTGGGTCATTAACCAACTGCATGCCCAATACTTTTACCTCAGCACCTGAGCTAGTCTCTTTTCCGACATCTTGGTTTGTATGCTGATAACTTGGATCATTTACTGGACTAACTGAAATAGTTGCAGTTTCTAGATCACAATTTAAATCCGCATAGTCCATTGCATCGTTTCTCAATTCAGAACTTCCTGGTAATTCTGTGAAACAATCATATACGTTAGAATTATTTTCAAATGCTTGGCTATCACCATTATTATTACTAACAAAATTCATTGCTTCATTACTTACTTCAAGACTCTGTCCTTTTCCTTTAATTACATCATTCCCATTCTCAAACTCTGTTTCAGATGTGTTAATTACATATACTTTACCATCATCGATGCCATCAGAGCCTATTAAATTATCAAATTCATCGTAAAAATCACCATCTAATCTACCCGTTGGATCTAATTTCATCACAGGATTATTTACTGCGCCTCTAATTAACGAAAAAAGCAGGCTTACTTGGTGTGAACCCGCTCTGCGTGTTAGGGCTCGATGACCCCGATAGCGTCCAAACCTCTTAAAGAAAACAACTCTATGTAATGATTGTGGCGATGCGTGTGGTATGCACTGGACTCATTATTCTCTAACAATTTATCGGCATCGTATCCTTTGTCGATGCAATCTCTTGTGGCTAACTCAAATGCGAATTGAATTAAAAACCCTTCGTTTACGCAGTCCATGGTCTCTAGAATGATTTCGTCAATGTCAATATCAGGGGCCTTATCGTAAGAGTCATTGATTAGTTTATCCGCGAACGTAAAAATCTCTTTGTCAAAATCCTCTTCAATGGGCGCGTAAGGAGCATTGATAATGAACTGACCACTTGCGACCAATTTGATTAGCATCTTATATTCCTTCGTACTGAGACTTAGTTGATGACTCTCTTCCATATGCATAGTTTCTTATTGTTTTCTTAATGCTCTAAAATAGTGTAAGCATTTAGAAGTGATTCACATTATTAGAATTACTTCGTTTGTGGTACTTGTGATCAAAAAAAAAGACCGCTGTAAAAGGTCCTCAATTGCTAAATGCATGATGTTTGACTATACTAGAAGAGAGCGTCTCTTGAAGATGCGCGAAAGCGCCAACCGCTATGAACATATATTAAAAGGTGACTTACTGAAATGTACGATTATTTCGAGTATTTACCTGTATCAATGATTTTTTGAGACATATAAAGTTTGAATGATAACTGTGATCGTGTTTAGGTGTTCAAACACCTAACGAAAACAGAAAAACATGGTATTAGAAAATCTATTTGAACTAATTAATGAAATCAATCGATCCGAGATTTCCATAAATAACAGAAAGAAAGCACAGTCGCTAAGTCTAATCGACTTGGACTATGATCGCGACGACCGAATGCAATTCAATGGTTTCTATAGTGTAACTGAGTATCAGCAACATTTAATGAATGCGCATGAAAGTTTCAAGTATTTACTTCAAGAGCTTGATAATTATGAGTTTACCCGCGTTTTTGAAATAATGCGAGTGTTGAAATTGAAGATTGACGAATTAGAAACTCTTTTCGATCCTACTCATGAGGAGCTACGCTTTGTACCGGTAGTAATAAATGGTTCCATGCGTAATTTTCGTCAAGAGGACTATCTAGAACGGCTAAAAAAAAAACGAGCTTATTTCTTGAGGTAAAGTACCAGGCCGTTCAAATTCTCAAGAAGTCTTTTAAAACGTATTACGAATACTACATCCCAAAGCCGCTTAGAAAGGGTCGTAGGAAAAAGCCCGATCAATTGACCGCGCTTCTAAATGGCAAGCAGGTTCAGCTTGAATGGCGTAAAGGAGCTACGGCACTTGGTGAGCTCATCTTTGCGCTTCATAGGGTAGAGGCTTTTGGTAAGGGCGTGCCTCGATCCGACATCACCGCTTGGTTCTCTAAGAATCTTAATGTATCGCTTAAAAACATAGAAGGCTTAATGAGTCAAGCTAAAGCTCGTAAAATCAAAAGAGTACGGTTTTTAAACGAACTGTCTGAAGAGTTCGAGTCCTTTCTGGATGAGAAAAACTAGGCAATAAAGTGTATGGACTGTATATATACTCTATAGGACTAGAGCGTGGACCTCCATAGTCTTGCAGCGTAATAATTAATGCAAGTACAATGGATGTAATAACCTTCGAAAAGAATGCGTTTTTGACGCTGATTAAAAAGATAGACGAAATTTATAAGGAGCTCCAACGCTTACAAGACCCAGCGTATCATTTTAGTAAAGAATACATTGATAGTTATGCGGTATTAGAGATACTGCACATTAGCCGAAGAACCTTAACAAAGTATACTTCGAGCGGAAAACTTCCGTACGTAAGAATTGATCATAAGAATTACTTCAAGCTGGAGGATATACGCAACTTCATGGAGGCCAATTACGGGATTCATCCAACGGGTAAAAAAGAGAAGGCACATGGCGTTAAGTAAAGAAGACGTGCTACAGGCTACTGAAGGGGGCTTAGCCGTGTTTAAATATTTCTTTGGTTCCCGATTCCCTGGGTTGAAAAAGCCTTTTTTAAACCCGTTCTATGATGATACTAAGCCAAGCTGCTATCTCTTCGAAAATATGGATTCGGGTGTTATTTACTTTATGGACTTCGGGGATCAGGATTTTCAGCTGGACTGCTTTGGCTTTGTAGGCAAGGTGTTCAATTTACAGTGCCAAGGAGATGAATTTCTACAGATACTCGAAATCATAGATAGTGAATTGGTTCTTGGGTTATCGGAAAATCATGATAGAATCCGCGAGATACGCCGTAAGATTCCGGATTTGAATGTGGCGAGCGAACTAAAACCTCAAACGATTACTCCTGAACAGAAGGGAGTGTCCGTTCCATTTATTCCACCAGAGCAAAAAGACTTTAGTCATGAAGAATTGGCCTGGTGGCAGCAATATGGCATTCGGCCAGAGGTGCTGGAACGCTATCAGGTGGTTTCTCTTCAAGAGTTTAACGGAATCAATGCCAATCAGGTACCGTTTAAAATCATCAGCACCCCAAACGAACCCATGTATGGCTATCTAGGCAACTGCTATGTTAAAGCTTACCGCCCGTTTTCAAAACGTCGTTTTTTCTATGGCGGCAATACCAAGGAGGGTCACGTGTTTGGTTTGGATCAGTTGCCATTGCGCGGAGACACCTTGTTTATTACCGGAGGTGAAAAGGACGTACTTTCTTTGGCAAGCCATGCCTTTAACGCCATTTGCTTCAATTCTGAATCGGCCACAATCCCGAAAAGCCTTATCCGCCGACTTTCTTTTCGGTTTAAACATGTTGTAATGCTTTACGACGTGGACGCCACCGGACAAAAGCACATGGAAAAAGCGGTTGAGAGCCTCAAGGAATATCAAGTTAAAAAGCTTCTGTTGCCGTTAGAAGGCAGCAAGGAAGAGAAGGATATCAGCGATTTCTTTCGACTAGGACATCGACCTGAGGAGCTTTTGGAACTTTTTAGAGACATGCTTGATGAGCACTATAAAGAAACCATGAGTATGCTTGCGAGTTGTGAGATCCGTTATGGAAATCCGCCAGAACCGCCAGAATCTATTATTACAATAAATGATGTTCCAATTGGGTCCACAGGAAATTTACTGGCTATTACAGGATCTGAGGGAAGCGGTAAATCGAATTATCTAGGCGCTCTTCTCGCTGGTACGATTGCTAATCCCGAATCGGAAATTGAAACCTTGGGCAGTGATGTTAAGTCGAACAAAAATGGTCGCGCAGTTCTTTTTTACGATACCGAACAGTCTGAGGCACAACTCTACAAAAATGTATCTCAAATCGTTCGGCGTGCAAAGGTTAACCATCCGCCTAATTGGTTCAAAACCTATGGATTGATAGGAATGAATCGGTACGATCGTTTGACTTCTATTTTTCACTCTATGGATCGATTTTATTATGAATACGCTGGTATACACCTTGTGGTGATTGACGGTATCGCCGATTTAATTGATGGTGTTAACGATGAAGAATCGGCAGTTGCTCTAATAGATGAACTCTTCCGATTGGCCGGGATTTACAAAACGGTAATCGTTTGTGTTCTGCACCTGAGTCCGAGTGGATATAAGCTGCGCGGGCATTTAGGTAGTGAAATTCAGCGCAAGGCAGCCGGTATCCTCTCCATTGAAAAGGACGACGATAAGGTTAATTCGATAATCAAGGCATTAAAAGTCCGTGATGGTAGCCCATTAGATGTGCCACAACTGGTCATTGGTTGGGATGAGGCCCTAAAGTTCCATGTCCTTATGGAGCAACCCAGTGCTGAAATGATCCAAAAACACAAATACGAAGAGCTACTAAACAAGGCTGCTACAATCTTTGAGGGAAATGAGTCCAAAAGCTATTCGGAAATTGTATCAGCATTGGAAGAAGTCTTCAATGTCAATCAGAGCCAGGCTAAAAACTACCTCCGTGACCTCAAAAAGTTTGAAATTTTGGAGCAATCAGATGGACGGGGGAGTCCTTATCGGCTTAAACAGACCTTGTTTTCGGTTGAGAACGGGAAGAACAACAACGGAACATAGTTTTTTACCGCTTTTGCCGCGAGGACTCGGCAAAATGTGACACTAAAACAGTGCTGCATCGAATTATTTTAGTCCTCACTTCGCACTTTGAAAGACCTCAGGAGAAACTCTGGGGTTTTTCGTTTTTCTCAAGTATAGGTTAGTCTTCGCCTAAAAGAGTACTCAATCATCGGGCCTGGGACCAAATCAAGCACATGCGTGAGTATGGAATCATTGAAAAATCCAGCCAGTTCCCTGGGTTTTACGCCCTCATTCGTGAAGATTAACTAAAAAATTGCCCGGCAACCCACCTTTCGCCCTCTATTTCCAACCGGGTTGTCGGCCATTTTAATTGAAACCATGCTAAAACCAGGGCTAAGGATCCTCCATTTCGGGGGATTTTTGGTTTTTACTCGGGTATTATTCGAACTTTTTAGGGTGCGATTCGGATGTAATTCGGTTTTACTCGAAGAAAGTGAGACGTTTTTAGGGGGTATTTCGGTTACGGGCAAGGTGTAGTAGTTCGCGAATTTAATGGAATGCCTTAGTTATTTAATATTCAAGGTCTAACCGCTGGACCATATATAATGGAGGTAATTCACTCTGAGGGTGTATTCGATAGTCAACTAATTATTGCCAAATAAAAAGAGCCCGCTTTAGCGGGCTCTTTCAGTAGTGAATATCCGATGTTATTTTTTAAAGTTCGCTACGAGACCAACACCCGATTCTAACGTAACGGTTTTCGTTGCTTTATTCAATATGAGCCTTGCGTTTGGATTTTGTGTGTTAGTGTAGGTACTGGTCACATCACTGGAGTTACTTAGACTCCAATTTAAAATTTTTGAATTGACATCAGTTTGAATAGACCCCAAGGAGTAGGTCAACAGCAACTTTTGTCCGTCCGAACTGGTCCATTGTCCGTCCATTAGCTTGGGGCTTAGATCCACTGTGAAATCGCTGAGCTCCTGTAATTGTTTACTTGGATAGGCTTTGATTTGAGGGTCAACCCCATTAGCTACTTTAAAGAGATTCTCTTTTGTGAAAGTTTCACCAGCACGCAATACTCTTAATGCATTTAAGCCGTTACCGGTTGTAAACTCGCTTTCAGGCAAACCGATGCTCAGTGCAGCATTCCATCCGGTTGCATTCAGAATTTTAAGTTCGATGAATCCTTCAGCAACTAAATTTCCAACCCCGCCAATATGCTCATAATAGAGGTCAGTATTAGTTTTATTTGTCACGGATTGAATACAATTGTACTGTGTATTGTTTTTCCCTTCACTGACTAAAATGTTTTCGTAGGAAACAGAAATTAAATCATTGCTGTAGACTTCTGTTTGAGCATAGGTAACCATGGATGTTAGCATGCATAAGGAGTAGAATAGATTTCTCATTTGTTTGATATTGATTTGTCATAAAAATAAGTTGAATCTATTCCCTGGAGCGTTTGTCTTCGTTAATTTTTTAGTTTTAGTTCTCCTCCTGAATTGAATCTCCCCGAAGCTTGAGCCAATCCTGGCTTCACTTCAATGATCACATCCACTTCATGAGCCAGTTCATTGCCACCTCGAAACTTCCCGTCCTTGGTCGCATGGAAGATGAACACAAAGCTGGTCCGCGGATAGCGGTTCTTGAGTTTCACCAGGTCTTCCAGTTCCATACCGGCGCGGCTCACGCTGTCAATAAAGACGAAGTCGTAAGGGGCCACATCTTTGGGCAGTGATTCTGAAAAATTAAGTCTCGGGTGAATGGCACCAATGCGGGTAATTTTCTCTTTCAAGGTGTATCCATAGCCTTCTTCAAAGGCCACATACAAGACTTCACCGTGGTGCACGGCCAGGTGATGCGCAAACTCGAGCATGAGCGTAGATTTCCCGCTCTTGGGTTGCCCAAATACCATGGCCGTAAATCCTACCGATGGATCGCCAATGAGCTCACGAAACTTGCCCTTGAGTCCGATGGTGTCAAAGTCCATGCGCACCAAATCGGCGCTCGACATCACACTTCCCAGTCCCATGGGTTTTCGGGGCGAAGTATGGGGGGCATAAGATGGCGCCATACCCAATAGACCGTAGATGCCGTTTAGCTCTCCGGATTGTATCTCGGGCGTTTTCTTCTTCTCCCGGATGTAAAGCTTGAGCGACTTGTAGGCATCGTTCAGGTGTGCGGAATAGGGATCATCCTTAGACACTTTGCCGTTCTTTACCATGCGCTCCATGGCAGCAATGAGGCGTTTCGCCTTGTCTTGCACCCCTTCCCGGCCTTGGATGGTCACGAAACGCTTGAGCAAGGCAATAGAGTCGCTGATGCGCTGGGAGCTGGTGATTTCTCGGTAATGCGCTAGGTTGGCTTTGGTGATGTTGATCTCGGCGGCTTCTCCCATGCGGTCGGCAGCTTTGATGAGCTGGTCTTGCATCTGCATGATCTCCTTGGCATAGGGAGACGTTTTGCGGATGCGCTTTTCCATCATGGCCTTTTGCAAGGAGGAAAGCAATCGCACTACGGCAATTCGGGTTTTCACCTTGCCGTGCATGGCCACGTAGCGGCGCAGCAAACGTATTTCTTCGGGAATACGCTCCACGGGTTTGGCCACGGGTTTTTGAGTGCTCTTGCCCGGTGTTTTCGCCTTGGTTACTTTGGTCTTTGCTTTAGTTGGAGTCTTTTTTTTGGGTTTAGGGTCCGCTGAAGCGGCAGCATCATTAGAGGTTATTACGGCATTGGAGTTATTACTTAAGGGCTGAGCAATGGGCTCCTTAACCAGGAATTCATTTAAGGCGCGCAGATAATGGTCCATGCTGGTTCTAACGATGTCATTCTCCTTGTAGGCGGAAGCATTGTTATCAAAAGCCTTTAGCGCCAATTTGTGCCCCTTTTTTAAAGGATCAGGCAGTTTTGAAATGGGCACATTACAGCTTTGTGCGATATAGTTGGAAGGTGTGTAGGTCATAATGATGCGGCATAGTTAAGTGCGTCAAACTCCAACTCATCTCCAGGTTTGGCAGGATTTCCTAATCCTTGTGTTGCGCCATCCAATCCTGCGAGACTCCGTTCACCGTTATCAGCGAAGGAATAATAGCCCTCGTTGGTTGCAATGACGTGGTCTAATACGGAGATGTCAAAAAGCGCGGCGGCTTGCTTGAGTTTTTTGGTCATTCGCCGGTCTGCTTCACTTGGGTTTTTATTTCCAGAAGGGTGGTTGTGGGAGACAATCATGGCTTTGGATAAAGATTTAATCGCAACGGCCATGATGAGTTCGATATCAACTTGGGTGGAGTTAATGGTTCCTTTGGAATGTCGGTAGTAGCCAATGATTTGATTGGATTGCGAGAGAAAAAGTACTACAAAATGTTCTTGAACCTCCATGCCATCGAAAAGGACATCTTTGATAAAGTTGTATGCATCTCGAGAAGAGCGTACTTGGTTAAAAGCGATCTTTTCTTCTTTGAAGGTGATGTCAATTTCACGCACGGTGAATTCCTTTTGTAAGGTCTTCATCTTGGCATCGAGTTCATTTAGATCTACGCCGTCTAAGACAATTGTTCCGTGGTGTTGGGGGATTACATAAGGTTTCATAGTCAATGGATGATTTCTATTTGTTGGGTGTAGTGAATGTAGGCGTTCGGGTTTTTCAGGCTCACGCGCTGCATGAGCTTGCGGGGAGAAAAGATCCATAGCCAGGGGCGCTCACGCGCTCCGCGGTAGACCACTTGGACCAGGGTATCTTGATAGCTGAGTTCTAGGTGCTGGGTGTTGCCGATGGCCTTTCCCTGAACGGAGAAGAACCCGTCTCGGTAATCGAACGCGCGCACGTGCACCGTATCGTAGATGACCGAATCCCTCAAGCGCACAGCGGCCGGCGTTTGCACGGTAAATCCTGTGGCGTTTACAGACTGGACTTTACCCAGTCGAACCTTCAACCCTCGAACCTCTGCGGCCAGCTCCGGCAACAAGGCCTCCAGTTCTTTGCTTTTAAGCTGGAGTACTTGGTTTTCACTGGCAAGCTGTCCGTTTTCAAGACGAAGCGTGGTGATCTCTTGGCCTAGGGCTTCACCTGCCTTAAAGATGCGCTGGTACTTGTCTTTCTCAGTGGTCCACAACCGCCAAAAGGAGAAAGATAGGATCAGCGCAAGCGCCAATCCTATCCCTAAAACCATTGAAATTCTGCGCCGGATCATCTACTGCTTGGGATTACTTGGTCGTTTGGTTTCCGCCCAGATGTACGTAGACAGCACTGTCATGACCCCGGCAATGCATGTGGTTGCCACCGCTTCCATTCCTTTGAAAATGGCCACGTAGGTGGTCACCACCAAGAACACAGCAGCTGCCAGGGTGATCTTGAGTCGCGTGCGTTTGTCTTTTATCGGCGTATCCATGCTCTTCCGTCGTAGAATTCAATGGTTAGCGTTCCTTCTTGGGCTCGAATGCGGGTATTTCCAAGTTCATTTAAGCGCCCTTGGTTTTGGCACCAATAGAGGTAACCGTTAGCAATGGTCATTATGAGCTCTTCGCTAGGGAAGTGTTGGGGAGCGGCAAATACCTTACTCCCCGTCACTACTTGCTCGGACTGTGTGTCCAGAGCACCCTCTACTTGCTTTACCTTAATTCGATCCATGGTTTACCTACTTATCGTGTTGCGTAGTGAACAGAAATAGTATCTGTTGGCTCTGTGATGTAAGGAACGGTATAGCTTACGTTATTCGCCCCTGTTGTAAATGAAACGGTCTTTACACGAATTCCGTTAAAGAACACCGAGGGCGTAAAACCATCGGCGATGTTCTTGGCGAGTGTTAGCGCTACCGGAACGGTTGCTTCTCCAGACAACGTAGTAAAATCTTCTACTATTTCCGTGAAAGCTAACTCGCGAGCATTGGCAGCATTCAATGCAGAGTTTGCGGTACTTTGAGCTGCAGCGGCCTCGCTGCGTGCCGTGTTGGCTGTACTCTGGGCAGCGTTTGCCTTGGTAACGCCGCTGTTGGCAGTAGTTTGTGCGGCCTCTGCTGCTGCTTGGGCATCACTAGCGCCTGCTACTGCAGTGTCAGCAGTGCTCTGTGCGGCGGCGGCGTCACCGGCTGCTTTGTTTGCCGTACTTTGAGCAGCAGCTGCATCGCTTACGGCTGTGTTCGCTGTGGTTTGTGCAGCATTCGCTTTAGTCGTTGCACTATTAGCGGTGTTTAGTGCATTAGTAGCAGTAGTTTTTGTGCCAGCCAAGTCACTTTCCATCGTATCGAGATCAACAGCTTGACTAACCGAAAGGTGTCCCACCTTGGTTTTCTCCGCATCGGTAAATGCGTTGGTATCGGCATTGCTCTCGTAGGCGCTCTTTACTGCTTCCTTGCTGAGGGCGTTGGTAAAGAGGTCTTCGTCGGCCACCTTGGTAAACTCCGAGGTAGAGCCTTTCCCGTCGGTTACCGTAGTAACGATGTACAGTGCCCACTTGCTGTCACCGTCGTTGCTGACAAATACACGGTCCGATACTTTCAGTCCGGTCAACGCTCCACGTGCGGTAAGCGTAGCAACGCTGTACGCATCTTCTGCGCCGGCTACCAAGTTTTGCACTTCTGCTTTCGAGTAGACGTTTAAGTTACCGCGCGCGGATGCGGCGTTCACATCTGCAAGGTTGTTGGCCTTTTTGACTACTGCGGAGTCTAGGGCTTTGGCGGCCAAGGCACTTACTAAGCCTTCGACCTGCTTTTGTTTGATGAATTCACTCATACTAATTGATTATTAATGATTGGTTTTATGATGTTGGGGTGGTTTTGGGGTAGCGAAGCACCACGCGGTCGGTCATCTCCAGATCAAAGCCACCGTGCCAAAACAGGCGGTCGCCTTCGATGTGAAAGTCACGATCTACACCGTACTGATACAGTACGCTGTTGACCGTGAGAAAGACCGAGTCCGTATCGTTGATGACCTCAGGGTTGTAAAAGACCGTCTCACCGTTGGATTCCATGGACAGCTCCAGAGTGATCCAGTCTATGGTACCCGAAGAGGTACCGCCACCGCCTCCGAGGGAGAAGTCCACGCAGGAAGAGATGCGGTATACTTCATCGCGGATGATGATCTCATCGTTGATACGGTCGCCAATCAGCTCGAGGATTTCCTTTGCTGAAAAGGTGCGCAGCTGTCCGGTGCGTATTTCTTTGAGGGTAAATGCCATAGTTTCTGTTCTACTTTTTCTTCTTGTTTCTTGCTAGCCAAAACCAGGCGACGATTCCTGAAACGATCAAGGCGCCGATGGAAAGGCCTGCCGGGGATTGGATCACTGCAAGTCCTTTTTTTTTACGATGTCACTGATGCTGTTGAAGGTGGAAAGGACGCCTTTGCGGTATCCTTCTCGGGAGTCTCCATTAGATTCCGAGATGTAGGGGCTGTAGGCAATGGCCTGCGCGTAGGCGGTCGAATCGCTGCTTACCGCATGTGCGGTTTTGTACTTGCTCGAAATCAAGCGCGCGAAGTCGTAGAAGCTGTCCTGCTCGGTTTTGTACACCCGAAATTTTAGGGCGTACTGGTTTTGGCCGACGGAGAAGCTTCCGTCCCAAAATTCATTGGGCGACCCTGCGGCGGTGATGCCGAAAAAGTTCTTGCGCACCCGGGCGCCATAGCTCGATCCCCAGCCGCTTTCAATGGCCGCTTGGGCCAGGATGATTTCGGGGTTCATCCCAAATCGGTCACCGGCCTTCTTGGCCAAGGGGTAATAGGTGGTGGTAAATTGTTCTTTGGTCATGTCCTATTGGGTTTGAATGTCTTTAGAGGCCAACCATCGGTCGTGGCCTTCGAGGGTTCGTACCAGGGTAAAATGGGCATCGTGACCGTCTAGACTCATCACGGGATAGCCTATGAGCACACCGGATTTCACGTGGCCGATGGTTTGAAATTGCTCGTCCATCACGCGCGTACCTGCTACGGTCACCACTCGCGATCCCGGCGCGGACAACCAACCCAATCCGCTGATGGGCAGGTAGTACTTAGTCACGCCCCTGGTTGCGGGGTAACGCGCTTCCATGGAGGCCACCGAGCTAAATTGATCGGTGTAGCTGGCCGAGGCGGAAATCCACAACAGGCGGGTGACACCTATCTGGGATTGCAGGCTGGCAGGGGCCAGTGGACCAATTTTGTAGGCCACTTCAATGAATTTGACGTTGTTCTTGGCGTCGTAGTGCTGCTTACCCGTCGCATAGCCGATAAACTCGCCAGCTTTGGCGGTTTTGAAGATGTTTTTGTTTTCACCGACCTCGTACCAAGCGCCGTGGTAGGAGGCATCCGGGGAGGTGCGCACATACACACTTTGTTTCGCCACGACCAACCGCTGCGGGGCGGTATAGGCTCCCGTAGAGGATTGGCCGCTCGGATTGCCGCTCTGTCTGTTGATGCGGTTGTTGGAAACCGTCTGCAAGAAGGAGTTGAACAATGTCGTCGAAAGCTCACTCTGCAAATCCTTCAACAGGTCGTCGCTATAGAGGTTTCGGTAGGCCGTGGCCACGGTATCTAGGTCTTGGACCTGTGCTGCAATTTGCGCAATGGCGTCTTCGTTCGTGCCGTCGCTCCACATCAGCCAAGAGATTCCGCTGGGGTTCATTGCCGAGCGGAGCCCCATGGCTTGACGCACTTCGGCACGTTCATCGGCCAAGGCAGAGGTCTGCCGCTGGCGCCTACTTTTAATGGCTTTGCCGGTAATGCGTAACCCCACATAGAGTCCTCCCGCGATCAATAGACCGCGGATGACCTTCTGCTGGTTTTCGGATGATATGGGTAGCGTTGGAATCATTGAATCAACAGGCGGATGCGCATTTGTACAATCTTGTTTTGAATCTTCTTGGCGATGGCCTGCCACTCTTTGCCGTTAAAGACACCGGTCGCACTGCTCATCGCATCGGCAATCTGCTGGGCTTCCGCCTCAGAGTTGGCCTTGATCGTTATGGTTTTCTGGTAGTTCATTGGGCGCTTGTTGTTTCAGTGGGTTCGTGGATTTTAGCAAGCAGGGTTCCGATCAGCGCAGGGTTGTTGCTCAACTCGATAAAGACCAAGTAGAGCTGCCCCAAGGCCTGATCGTCCAGGCTAGCCATGAATTCACTCACCAGTTCAATAATGGTTTCACGTTGGCTTTTTTCTGTTTCGCTGGAAGGGCTGTTTGCGGTGTCTAGTCCGGCAAGAGCTCCGAGGGTGCCTCCCAGTGGTGTGGTGCTGAGCATCTTTGCTAATCCTGGAAAAGCAAGCCCCAGGATGTTGGCGTAGTACTCCACCTTTTTCTTCGCTTCTACGGTTTCCTCAAGGCCATCGAGCTGACGGCGCAAGGCCTCGTTCTCTTGGCTAAGCTGTTCGGTTTCGCTGCGTAGCTGCTCGAGCTCTTCTTGCTTGCGCAGTTCTGCCATTTTCTGATTGAGCAGTTCACCGATTTGTGCTTCACCTAAACCCTGAAATTCCCTGTCTTTATCAATTTTTACAGGATCTACTTCGAATGAAAAGGTTTTGCTCCATAGTAAGGCATCGCTACCAGACCTGAGTTCAACGCGCAACTTATCCGGCTGCTCCGATTGGATGTACTGATGCATCAAGCGGGTGAAGTTCTCTTTCGGCGAGCGGTCGATGCTGTTGAGCTTTTTCCCGCGTCGCGACAAAATGGCGCTACATACCACGTCCTGGTGTCCGAGCATGGCTTGGGCATGGATGGCTTTGCGCACGGTGGCGGCAATGTTGTAGCGTTTGCTTTTTTCGGTGCTCATGGTCTGGGTATTGCTCTTATAAACTCTAATTGGTACACATTGCCCGGTGAAGGGAAGTGCACGGCGATTTGACCGCCAAACTCTTGGATCTTGGTGATCCCTCTGGGCCACCAACTTGAATCAATCTCGAGGATGTTGGTTTCGCTGGCGATTCGGGTGCCTTCCGGCAGCTCATGGGTAAGCAGGTACAGAAAGCCTCGATTGGCCTCGGTGTAGAAATCCGTTTTCAGGGGATCCAACACCAGGGAGTACACGTCCAGGTAGTAGTCGGTGATGCCTCGCGTGGCGAGTAACCGTTCGATGTATCCTATGGCCTCTAAGGAGATCATACGCGGTAACAGTGAAAGGTGAAACGAACGCTGTAGGGCTGAAATACCGTATCCTCTTGAAGGTCGCTGGTGCGCGGCGGCGCATCCAATCGCTGACGATCCAGGTC
>TARA_B110000902_G_scaffold251434_1_pt1 | contig 17133 bp, 16 predicted proteins | sample TARA_B110000902 | Tara Oceans TARA_B110000902 (sample SAMEA4398009) | marine metagenome | biome: Polar Biome; feature: [SRF] surface water layer (ENVO:00010504); material: water (ENVO:00002006), including particulate matter (ENVO:01000060) such as... | depth 5 m | reverse complement strand
AATGCAAAATAACTTATTAAGCTACTCTTGATTCCTTGCCTTTGTATTACTCCCATAAATTCATATTTGACACCTTAAAACTCCAATAAATTTAAGCGAATATAAATATAACTATTCAAAATTTCTGAGCTTATTTATATTTCTCATTTTTTTATTAAAATCTTTACTAGATAAATGTAAATATGTACATTTATTTTTAAATATATAATATGAAACGATTTTTGATAAAAACTTTTTGGTTTGGACTACCTTTTTTATTCTTAATTACAGTTCCTTCAGTAATTTCATATAATTATTCAGAAAATTTTTGTGAAATTGATAATATAGTAAATAACAAAAAAAAATATTTAATTGGTTATGCTCACAATGAAGAAAACTATAAGTATTTAAAATGGAAATCTATTACGTCAAATAAAAAAAAAGACATTTTAGCTTTGGGTTCATCTAGAGTATTACAATTCCGTTAAAGTATCTTTTCAGCATCATTCTATAATGCTGGATATACAATAACTAGTTTGTTTATAAGCCATTTATTAAAAGTTTACCAAAAAATAAATATCCAAAAATTTTAATTATTGGATTAGATCAGTGGATATTTAATAAAGATTGAGATAAAACAATTGAAAGAAAGGATTCAACTCATTGGTCAAATTCATACACATTAACTCCTGAAAGTAAAATTTTAGTTAATACATTTTCGGACTGGATTTCAGGTAAAATTAGTTTTTATCCAAAAAATGCTAATGATGAAATTGTTAGAATTGGTATGAATGCTAATGTTAATAATAAGGGGTTTAGAAATGATGGTAGCATGTATATTATGGTACACAAATAAAAAAATTATTAGTAAATGATAAAGAAGCAAATGATTTCGGATTTAAAGACACTTATAAAAGAATAAATGATGGAAATCGAAGAATGCAGCATGGTGAAAAAATAAACCAGAATGCAGTAAATGAGATGAGTGCTTTTTTGCAATTTTTTTTTAATAATAAAATTAAAGTAGTTGGATTCTTACCTCCATTTGCAAAACAAGTTAAAGACAAAATGAAATATTCAAAAAAATATTTGTATATAGAAAAAATAATGAAAAATTGTACGCAAGAATTTGATAAATATGATTTTGAATTATATGATTTGTCTGATATAACTCAATTTGGTGTTAGTGATTCAAATTGTATTGATCGAATTCAAGGAAGTGAAATGACTTACATAAATATGTTAATATATATGTAAGAAAATGGGTCAATTTTGAATAACTATTCAAATATTACCCATTTAAAAAAAGATGTTTTAAATCCATTTAATAGATATCTTGTTTACCTATAGAAATGATATTAATTATTCTGTTAAATAAATAATGTTGATATTTTTTAAAATAAAATGAAAGAGATTATTTTTTGTTTCATCTTATTTATGTTTATTTCGAAACATTTAATAGTATTAATTAAATCTTTCAAAGATATAATAGGATTATTTTATTAAATTTTTATAAAAAGACTAATATATAATATGTTATTTAACTCTATAGATTTTGCTTTGTTTTTACCAATAGTATTTTTACTGTATTGGTTTGTTTTTGGAAAAAAACTAAAAGCACAAAATATTCTAATAGCAATTTCAAGTTATGTTTTTTATGGTTGGTGGGACTGGAGGTTTTTATCATTAATTTTATTTAGTACTCTTGTAGATTATACAATTGGGAGATTATTATTAAAAGAAAATGACCAATTTAAGCGAAAAGTATTTCTATGGATAAGTATTTTGGTGAATCTAGGATTTTTAGGGTTCTTTAAATATTACAATTTCTTTTTGGATAATTTCATCCAAGCTTTTACTTTTTTAGGTTATGAAATAAAGGGAAATTCACTCAATATAATACTTCCTGTAGGTATTAGTTTCTATACATTTCAGACTATGAGTTATACTATTGATGTTTATAAAAATAAACTAACCCCAACCAAAGATTTCATTTCTTTTTCGGCTTTTGTAAGTTTTTTTCCTCAATTAGTAGCTGGTCCTATAGAACGTGCAACAAATTTATTGCCTCAATTCTACAAAAAAAGAGAGTTTAATTATCCGCTTGCTGTTGAAGGAATGAGACAAATATTATGGGGATTATTTAAAAAAATTGTAATTGCTGATAATTGTGCTGAGTATGCAAACATTATTTTTAATGGATCAGAAGATTTATCAGGTAGTACTTTGATATTAGGAGCATTGTTTTTCACTTTTCAAATTTATGGGGATTTCTCAGGTTATTCTGATATTGCTATAGGTACTGCAAGATTATTTGGATTTAACTTAATGAAAAATTTTGCCTTCCCATATTTTTCAAGAGACATAGCAGAGTTTTGGCGCAGGTGGCACATTTCACTTTCTACTTGGTTCAGAGATTATCTATACATACCTCTTGGAGGAAGTAGAGGAGGACTTTGGATGAAAATTAGGAATACATTCCTCATTTTTATTGTCAGTGGTTTTTGGCATGGAGCCAATTGGACTTTTATTATTTGGGGGGCGTTAAATGCACTTTATTTTCTTCCCTTATTACTAAGAGGGAACAACAGAAGCAACTTAAATGTGGTAGCCGAAAATGGTTTTCTCCCTTCTTTCAAAGAGATTTTACAAGTTCTTTCGACTTTTAGTTTAACAGTCTTAGCTTGGATTTTTTTTAGAGCCGATTCAGTGACACATGCAATTGGAATTATCTCTGAAATTTTTTCTTCTTCTGTTTTTAGTATTCCAGATTTTACAAATCGACACATTGCCTTTTATTTTATGCCATTAATCTTTATATTTATTTTTTTTGAATGGATTGGAAGAAGAGAGGAGTTTGCTATTTCTAAAATAGAATTGAAGTGGAATAAACCAATTAGGCATATCGTTTATTATACAATTTTATTAGCAATTGTCGTATACGGAGGAAAAGAACAACAATTTATTTATTTTCAATTCTAAAACATGAGACGGTTTTTAAAAAATATATTATTTTTCACTTCACCTATTTTGTTGATTTCGGTCATCTTATTATATTCTGATTTTTTTAAAGTATTTAAAAGTTATGATTCTTATACCGAGGATACTTTTGTTGGACTTAATAGGGAATTTGTATGTATGAAAACATTTGAAAAAAATGTAAGTAAAGAATTAAAGTCAAATTCTTTTATTTTTGGAAGCTCTAGATCACAAGCTTTTAAATGTAGGGACTGGGATGGATATTTACCTAATGAAGATGTAAGTTTTCATTTTGATGCAAATGCTGAAGGTGTAATAGGAGTATTAAAAAAGTTAGAGTATTTAAAAAATAGAACAGAAATAAAAAATGCTTTAATAATAGTAGATATGGAGCTTCTTTGTCAAACCAATCTTAAAGAAAGAGAAGATAGTCATTTAACAGTTTCGCATCCAAACATATCTAATTCTTCTTTTATTGCATTTTATAACCCTTTTGTTAAAACAAGTTTTACACCAAAATTTGCTTTGTCATATTATGATTTTAATATTTTTGGTAAATATAGACAATACATGAGAGGGATGATATCTGAATCAAAATACCCATGGATAGTAGATTCTATCAATTGCGATATAAACTATGGTATGGAACTTGAAATAAAAGAAGACTCTGTTGGTTATTACAACAAAATGAAAATGTTAAATGTTTTTTCTGAAAGTAGAAAAAGAAAACAAAAAGTTGATACATTATCAAATTTAACTTTTGAGATTCTTAAAGAAATATCAAAAATATTTAAAGAAAACAAAACAGATTTTAAAATAATAATTTCACCCTTGTATAATCAAGTTCCATTAAAAAAAGAATATTTAAATAAAATGGAACAAATTTTTAAGAAAACTAATGTTTATGATTTTTCTGGTGTGAATTCTATAACCTCTAGTTTTGGTAATTATTATGAACAAAGCCATTATCGACCTCATGTTGCAAGGTTAATTTTAAAAGAAATAAATAATTGAAAAAAGTAATAATGTTATATTTGAATTATTAAAAAAAATATATGAGTGATTTAAGAGATGAAAAAAGTACTGACATTCAAGAAGATAAAATTTCGGATATCTATAATGATGTAATCAAAGTTGAAGAATCAAAAGATTATTTAAATTTAAATCATAGATCAGAAAAAAGTGAGATTAATTTCAATCTTTCAGTTAAAGAAAGACACTTAGTTTCAGATTTAATATCAAAAAAACATCCATTTTCTTCAGTAACTAACAGTCTGAAAAAATCAATTACATTATCTGAAAATGAGAGTAAAGAAACTGTTGCAAAACAATTAAATGAAAAAGGATTTTATGTTTTGGAAAATAGGCTCTCTGAAGATGTTTGTGAAAAAATTAAAACAGAATTAGAAAAAGTACCCTATGAAATTAGAGGCTTTAAAAAAGATTTAACTGGAATAAATGAAAATAATATTTCAAAATATAAATCTAATGTTTTATGGGTAAAAGATATAAACTCTGTTTTGAAAATTCCTGAAATTCAAAATATAGCTTTTGATGATAGGCTTTTAAATATTGTAGGTGAATTTTTAGGCTCAATACCAATTTTAACAATAACAAGTTCTTGGTGGAGCAAAAATCATTCAAATCACAGATCAAATTTAAGTGGAAATGCCCAAATGTATCATCAAGATTTAGATTACATTAAATTCTTAAAAGTATTTATTTATCTTAATGATATTGAAGAGGAGAATGGTCCTCATAAATATGTACAAGGTAGTGCTAAAACAACTGAGGATAAACTTGGTGATAGATATAAAATGAATACTAGATTAGATGAATCAACAGTAAAAAATTTATTTGGAGAAGATAATATTGTAACTTTCACTGGAAAAAAGGGAACTATAATTATTGAAGACACTTTAGGTCTTCACAGAGGAACACCAGTTATAAAAGGATCTAGGCTACTTGTTCAGCTTCAATATACGAATTCTTTATATTTTCATTCAAATCAATTTTTTGACCCTAAATTTTTATTACCTGAAGTAAAAGAGATGAAAATTGAACATCCAAGAGTTTTTTTGAATTTCAATTCTAATGCTAAAATCCTAAATAAAGAAAAAAAAGAAAAAATAAAATTAAGCTTGAAACAAAAGTTAATTTATGGAATTAGAAAATTTATTTAATTTAACAACTTTTAAAGTTAGCTTATTCTTTTAAATCAATTAGTCTTTTTTATTGTCAACTAATTGGTTATTTTTGTTTAAACAAAAATTGAATAAAAGCATATGTCTTATTTACAGCTAATCGATAGAAAAGAAAAGCTTTTTACAAATGATATTGAAATCAACAGTAAACAGTTGTTTGAGAAAGTTTCTTCATCAAATTTTTTGGTCTTAGGAGGAGCAGGTACTATTGGTCAAGCAGTCACAAAAGAGATTTTTAAAAGAAATCCAAAAAAACTTCATGTAGTAGATGTTTCTGAAAATAATTTAGTTGAGTTAGTTAGAGATTTAAGAAGTTCTGAAGGGTATATTGATGGAGATTTTAAAACATTTGTTTTAGATATTGCATCTATTGAGTATGATGCATTTATAGAAAGTGATGGTAAATATGATTACGTTTTAAATTTATCTGCATTGAAACATGTTAGGTCAGAAAAAGATCCATTTACTTTGATGAGAATGATTGAGGTGAATATTTTAAATACCATAAAAACAATAGATCAATCTATTGCTAATGGAGTTAAAAAATATTTTTGTGTCTCAACAGATAAAGCAGCAAATCCTGTAAATATGATGGGAGGGTCAAAGCGAATTATGGAAATGTTTCTGATGAAAAAGAGTAAGGATATAACGATATCTACAGCTCGTTTTGCAAATGTTGCCTTTTCTGATGGTTCTTTGCTTCATGGATTTGATCAAAGAATAAAAAAACAACAACCCATAGCTGCACCTTCTGATGTGAGGCGTTATTTTGTCGTGCCAGAAGAGTCTGGTGAACTTTGCTTGATGTCTACGATTTTTGGTAAAAACAGAGATATTTATTTTCCAAAACTGGATTATAGTTTACATTTAATTACGTTTTCCGAAATTGCAAAAAGATATTTAAAAGAAAGAGGTTTCGAACCTTTTTTGTGTGAAACAGAACAGGAGGCAAGAGACAAAGTAGACGCTTTATCCAGAGAAAAAAAATGGCCCTGCTTGTTTTCAGAAAGTAATACTACTGGAGAGAAAAGCTTTGAAGAATTTTATACTGAGAATGAAACATTAGATTTAGAAAAACATCAAAACTTAGGAGTTGTTAAAAATAGCCCCACATTTGATGAAGATAAATTATCACATTTTTTAGAAACAATTTCTGGATTAAGAAATGCAAGAAAGTGGAATAAAGAAGATATTGTTAGTCTTTTTCATACCATGATACCAAATTTTGGACACGTGGAAGAAAATAAATATTTAGATAGTAAAATGTAACTGCATGTATAGTAATTTAGTTTCCTTTATTAGAAAAACATTTAAAGTTGAAAATGACTTTATTCCTTTGCATGAACCAAGGTTTGTTGGTAATGAAAGGAAGTATGTTTTAGATGCTATAGATTCTACATTTGTCTCCTCAGTAGGAGCTTATGTGGATAAGTTTGAAAAAATGATGTGCGAAATTACTGGAGCTAAACATGCTGTTGCTCTTGTTAATGGAACTAATGCATTGCATTTATCGTTACTTCTTGCAGGAGTAGAGCCTGAAGACGAAGTGTTAACACAATCTTTGACCTTTGTAGCAACTGCAAATGCAATATCCTATTGTAATGCTACTTCTCATTTTGTAGATGTAGATAAAGAAACTTTAGGATTGTCACCCAGTAAATTAGAAAAATATTTAGAGCAGATTGCAGAAGTAAAAGACGGGAAGTGTTACAATAAAGTCACAGGTAAAAGAATTGCAGCTTGTGTCCCAATGCATACTTTTGGATTGCCACTTTATATTGTTGAATTAGTTAAGGTCTGCGATAAATATAATATTCCAGTAATAGAAGATGCTGCTGAATCACTAGGGTCATATTATAAAGGTAAACATACTGGTACATTTGGATTAATTGGGACTTTTAGTTTTAATGGAAATAAAACGGTAACTGCTGGAGGAGGAGGAGCAATAATTACAAATGATGAATCTATAGCTAAAAGAGCAAAGCATTTGTCTACACAAGCTAAAATTGCTCATAAATGGGAGTATAAGCATGATCATGTAGGATATAATTATAGAATGCCTAATTTAAATGCAGCATTAGTTTGTGCGCAATTAGAACAATTAAATTCATATGTAGAAAATAAAAGAGAACTTTCTGATTTATATTTTGAATTCTTCAAAGGTATCAAAAGAATTTCTTTAATAAGGGAGGTTGAATTTGCTAAATCTAATTACTGGCTTAATGCAGTTTTATTAGAAAATAAGAAAGAAAAAGAAGATTTTTTGGATTTCACCAATTCAAATGGAATAATGACACGTCCTATATGGGGATTAATGAATAACTTAGAGATGTTTAAAGATTGTCCTAAAGGAGACTTATCAAACTCAGAATGGCTAGAGGATAGAATAGTTAATATTACGAGTAGTGTGAGAATAAATTAACAGAGATACTGCAAAATGGAAAAAAAACAAATCATATTGATAGGAGGAGGAGGTCACTGTGCATCTTGCATAGAGGTTATTGAATCTACAAATGAATTTGAAATAGCAGGAATTGTTGATATTCAAGAGAGGGTAGGGGCTTCAATATTAGGTTATAAAGTAATAGCAAGTGATGATGAACTACCAGAATTAAAGAGGAAGTATGATTTTGCTTTAATCACAATTGGTCAGATAAAAACTGCATTATTAAGAAAGAAATTATTTTTGGCAGCAAAGGAGGTTGGATTTGAATTTCCTGTTATTGTAGCTTCTTCAGCTCATGTATCAGCTCATAGCAAACTAGGAGAAGGTACAATCGTTATGCATCAAACAATGGTTAATGCAAATGTTGAGATAGGAATAAATAATATAATTAATACAAAAGCATTAATAGAACATGATGCTATTATTGGGGATTTTAATCATATTTCTACCAATGCTATTTTAAATGGGAACACTAAGGTTGGAAACGAATGTTTTATAGGGTCTAACAGTACATTTGTAAATGGTATTTCCATTGAGAATAATGTATTTATTGGAATTAATTCGGTTGTAAATAGGAACTTGAAAGAACCAGGAATATATGTTGGAAGTCCAATAAGAAAAATTAGATAGTGGATAGAACTTTAATCATAGCAGAAGCAGGTGTAAACCATAATGGAGATATTGATTTGGCAAAAAAATTAATTGATGCTGCTTCAGTTGCAGGTGCAGATTACGTAAAGTTTCAAACTTTTAAAGCAGAAAATTTAGTTCAAAAAAAAGCTAAAAAAGCTGATTATCAAATTGGAAATACTGGGAATGATGATTCTCAATTTTCAATGCTGAAAAAATTAGAACTTAACTATGATAGTCATCAATTATTAATAGACTATTGTGAGACTAAAAAAATTAAATTTTTATCTACAGCATTTGATTTTGAAAGTATAGAATTCTTAAAAGATAAACTCGATTTTTACAAAATTCCTTCTGGAGAAATTACAAATTTACCTTACTTAGAAAAAGTTGCAGGATTGGGTCTTTCTATTGTAATGAGTACTGGGATGGCAACAATGCAGGAAGTGAAAGATGCTTTCGATATTTTAGTTAAAAACGGGATTAAGAAAGATGATATAACTATATTGCATTGCAATACAGAATATCCGACACCAATGGAAGATGTAAATCTTAATGCAATGCTAACTATTGAGAAGGAATTAGGTGTTAAAATTGGCTATTCTGACCATACTTTGGGTATAGAAATTCCGATTGCAGCAGTTGCAATGGGAGCTACAGTGATAGAAAAACACTTTACATTGGACCGAACAATGGAAGGGCCAGATCATAATGCTTCTTTAGAGCCAAAAGAATTAACTGCAATGATATCAGCAATAAGAAACATTGAAGTAGCTTTAGGGGATGGAATAAAAATACCAAGTGAGAGTGAAAAGAAAAATATTGACATAGCAAGAAAAAGTATTGTAGCCTTAAAAGCAATAAAGAAAGGTGAAGTATTTAGTAAAGATAATTTAACAACAAAACGTCCGGGAACAGGAATTTCTCCCATGAAATGGAATTCACTAATAGGAACCAAGTCTCTAAATGACTACAAAGAGGATGATTTGATATGAAAATAGGTGTTTTAACAAGCTCTAGAGCAGACTTTGGTATCTATTTACCTTTACTTCAAAGATTGAAGGAAGATTCATTCTTTAAGCTTGAAATTATAGCTTTTGGTACACACCTTTCTAAAGAACATGGTTACACAATCTCTGAAATTGAACACTATAATTTAGGTGAAATTCATGAGATAGTTACTTTGCCAGCTTCTGACTCACCAGAGGATATTACCAAGAGTATTGGAGAAACAACAAAATCATTTGCAGGTTTTTGGAGTAAGCAAAAATTTGATTTGGTTTTTTGCTTAGGAGATAGATATGAGATGTTTGCAGCAGTTTCTTCAGGAACTCCTTTTAATGTTAAATTTGCTCATATCCATGCTGGTGAAACAACTTTAGGAGCTATAGATAATGCTTACCGACATGCGATATCACTTTTTTCAAGTTATTTATTCGTCAGCACAAATGAGTATAAGAAAAGAGCCGAAGAAATAGTAGAAAAGTCCCTTCCTGTATGCAATGTTGGAGCATTGAGCATTGATAATCTTTCTAAAATAAATTACTTAACCAAACAAGATTTTAAAAGTAAATTCGATATTGATTTATCAAAGCCGACTATCTTGTCTACTTTTCATCCAGAAACTGTTTCTTATGAAAGAAATGAAGCTCATATTCGTGAGTTGTTAAGTTCATTTGATGAACTTAAGGAGAAGTATCAAATTGTAATCACAATGCCAAATACAGATACTATGGGGCAAATGATTAGAGATGCAATTAATGAGTATAAATTGAATAATCCCGAAATCATATTAATAGAATCGTTTGGGATGTTAGGATACCTTACTTGCATGAAATACTGTAGCTTTTTGTTAGGTAATACTTCAAGTGGATTTGTAGAAGCTTCTTATTTTCCTAAATTTGTAGTAAATATTGGAGATAGACAAAAGGGAAGGATTGAAACTAAAAATATTTATACAATTCCAATATCAGAGTCAAAAATTCTTGAGACAGTAAAAGAAATAGAGAATAGTTCTTTTCTTGAAAATGAAAAGGTTTATGGAGAAGGGAATTCATCAAAAAACATCATTAAAATTCTCAAAGAAATTAAAATATGAATAGAGAGGCCATAATAAAGAAAGATTCTACTATAAAGGTTGCACTTCAGACAATAAACAATTTGTCTGGACAAACTTTATTTGTTGTAAATGAAGAAGGTAAAATGGTTGGGACTATTTCTGATGGAGATATTCGAAGAGCATTAATTAATGATTTTACGACTAGCTCAAGTATAGCAGAAGTAATGTCTACTAACTTCAGGTTTTTAAGAATTAACAGTTTTTCATCAGAACGACTTGCTGAATTTAAAAAGTCTAACATTCAATATGTTCCATTATTAAATGAACAAGATGAAATAGAAGATATTATTAATCTTAAAAATCTTAAATCAGTTTTGCCTTTAGAAGCAATTATTATGGCTGGAGGGAAAGGAACAAGATTAAAGCCTCATACTCTTTCGATTCCAAAACCACTTCTGGAAATTAATGGAAAACCAATTATTGAATATAACATTGATAGATTAATTCAATTTGGAGTGATGAAAATATACATTTCTGTAAATTACCTAAAGGAACAGATTAAAGAATATTTTGGTAACGGTAGCAGCAAAGGTATTTCTATTGAATACATTGAAGAAACGGAAATAACAGGAACTTTAGGCTCTGCTACTTATGTGGATAAATTCCATACAAAAGAAGTATTAGTTATGAATTCTGATTTACTTACCAATGTAAATTATGAAGATTTGTATAAAACTTATCTGGAGAAAAAATCGGAAATAGTTGTTGCAACAGTGCCTTACGAAGTCACAATTCCTTACGGAGTAGTAGAGACAGAAGATTCAAAAGTAAAATCTTTAAAAGAGAAGCCGACTTACACTTATTATTCAAATGCTGGAATTTATATCATAAATTCAAGTTGTTTTAGAGAAATCCCCCAAAGGGCTTTTTATAATGCAACAGATTTAATAAATAAACTATTAAGCGAGAAGAGAACAGTTACAAATTATCCAATAATTGGGTATTGGTTAGATATTGGAAAGCCAAAAGATTTTGAAAAAGCTCAAGAAGATGCAAAACATATTCAATTCTAAATGAAAAATTTACTAATTACAATTTGTGCTAGAGGAGGTTCTAAAGGAATTCCTATGAAGAATATAAGAGATTTAGTAGGGATACCTCTTATTTCTTATACTTACAATCATGCATTGCAGTTTAGTAAATGGCTAGAAAAACAATATGGTTCCAAAACTAAAATAGAACTTTCGACAGACTCTGGAAAAATAATTAAGGTTTGCGAATCATTGGGGTTATTTACAAATTACCTAAGGCCAGATTTTTTGTCAAATGACACTGCTGGAAAACTTGATGCAATAAAGGATGTTATACTTTTTTCTGAAAAAGAAACTAATGTTGAGTATGATTATATTTTAGATTTAGATGTTTCTGCTCCAATGAGAACTTTAGAAGATCTGAAAGAGGCTTGGGAAGACTTTCTAAATAACAAAGAAGCTAAGAATTTATTTTCTGTAAGTAATGCCCAAAAAAATCCATATTTCAACATGGTAGAGAAAAATAAAAGCGGGTATTATGAACTTTCAAAAAAAAGTAAAGCCGTGTTGTCTAGACAGTCAGCTCCCAAAGTATATGAACTAAATGCCTCATTTTATTTTTATAGGAGATCTTTTTATAATTGCACTCCATTAAGCCTAATTAATAATTCTCTCATTTATGAAATGAAACACATTTCTTTTGATTTAGATGAAATTATTGATTTTGAATTTTTAGATTTTTTGATTTCAAATAACAAATTATCTTTTACAATTTAGAATGAAAGTATTAATTATAGGTCTTGGGAGTATTGCAAAGAAGCACATAGCTGCATTAAAAAAAATAGGTGGGACAATAGAAATTTTTGCATTAAGATCTTCTAAGAATTCTTCTGTTTATGAAGATGTGAAAAATATTTTTGAGTTAGAAGAACTTACATACATTAAATTGGATTTTGTAATTATTTCTTCTCCAACTTCAAAACACTATGAAAATATAAAAGAATTGATATCTTTAAATACTCCACTTTTTATTGAAAAACCTTTGTTTCATAATTTAGATGTTGAAAACCTAATTTCTGAAGTGAAAAACAGTAAAATAAAAACTTATGTAGCTTGTAATTTGAGATTTTTGGAAAGTTTAAATTTCATAAAGAATAAAATAAAAAACGAAAACCTAAAAATAAATGAAGTAACGGCTTATTGTGGTTCTTTTTTGCCATATTGGAGAGCAAACAAAAATTACAAAGAAATTTACAGTGCAATACCTGAATTAGGTGGAGGAGTGCATTTGGATTTGATTCATGAAATAGATTATATCTATTGGTTATTTGGAAAACCAATAAATGTTCATAGTATACTTACAAGCAAATCAACATTGGGTATTAAATCCATTGACTATGCACATTATAATTTGGAATACAGTAATTTTAATACTTCAATTACTTTAAATTATTTTCGAAGAAAACCCTCTCGATTTTTGGAGTTAGTTTGTGAAAATGGAACTTACAAAGTAGATTTAATAAATAACAATGTATCTTTTGAGGATGAAATTTTATTTGAATCAAATCAAAAAGCATTGGATACTTATTACAACCAATTAAAATACTTTATTAAAAATATTTCTAATCCAACTTTCAATGATATTGAGGAGGCGTTTGAAGTATTAAAAATATGTTTACAAAAATAAAATTATGCTAAAAGGTAAAATAATCATTGTTACGGGAGGAGAAGGACTATTAGGAAGGGAAATTGTTGCCGACATTAGAAGAAAAGGAGGGATAGCAATTAGTGCTGATATTTCTGTAGAAACCGATTTAGCAAATCATACAGTAAAAATGGATATCACTTTTGAAAAATCTATAAAAGATACTTTTCAGCAAATTGTGAATCATTTTGGTAAAATAGATGGATTGGTAAATAATGCTTATCCAAGAACAAAGGATTGGGGTAATAAATTTGAAGACATTGAATTTGAATCTTGGAAAAAGAATGTTGATTTACAGATGAATTCAGTATTTACTTGTGTTCAACAAATCGTTCCTTTTTTAAGAAAATCTAAAGGTTCAGTGGTTAATATTGCTTCAATTTATGGAGTGGTAGGGAATGACTTCACAGTTTATGAAAACACCCCGTTAACTTCTCCTGCAGCCTATTCTGCAATAAAAGGAGGGGTTATAAATTTCACAAGATATCTTGCATCTTATTATGGTAAGGAAGGTATGAGGTTTAATGTAGTATCGCCAGGAGGAATTTTCGATAATCAGCATCCAACTTTTGTGGAACAATACGAACACAAAGTCCCAATGAAAAGAATGGGGAATCCTGATGATATTGCACCTTCCGTATCTTTTTTGCTTTCGGAACAATCAAAATACATTACGGGACAAAATCTTATTGTAGATGGGGGATGGACTTGTATTTAATATAATTAGTTACTTATGAATTATGCTTTTTTAGATATTGCCCATCAATTTCAATTAGAAACAATAGATAGATTTCTTGATTTGACGAACTCTAATGTGGTATATTTAAATACTGCTACGGAAAATAATTTTCATGGGGATTACATGATTTCATCTAAAATTCTTTCAAAAATTAAGGATGAGAATAAATCATTGGTTCATTCTAAAACTTCGGATTTTTTATTTCTTAAAAATTTAGAAAATTTAATAGAAACACCTTGGACTATATCCGAAAAGGATTTAATTAAATTAAAGCCAATAGAAAGTATGGCAATGAGATTAATGGATAGATCCTCTTTAATACCTATTAGCGGTTTTTCTAGAAGAAGAATTTATCTATTGTTAGTAAACCATTTTCATTTTTTAATTGATAATAAGCAGATTGAAGGTCTTGTTGTTTATGATACCCCACATTCATTTCATTCTCATATTTTTTATGAGTTATGTAAATTAAAAGAAGTTAAAATAATAAAAATGGAGTATCATTTCTTAACTGATTACTCTATAATGTTAAATCAAGATGATTGGCCCTTGATTCCTGAGGATTATTTAAAAGAAAATACTTTAGAAGAAATTGGTGAAAGAATTCCTCAAGAACTTAAAAATTCATTATTTGAGAATTCTACATATTTAAAGAGCTATAAAAAAAGCGAAAGTAAAAAGATAATTAAACAAAGTATTTTTTCCACTTTGAAACTGAACATTAGATATTTAGACAAGTGTTTAAAAAATCTAATTATGGGTGTTTTTCCATTTTTATTTAAAAAAGAAATTCTACACTTTGCTTCTTTAAATGGATTAACTAATAGGCTTAAATATCGATTAATACTTAACATTCAGTTGTATAAATTAATTAAATTAAATGTTTTTTATAATAAAATAGCAAACCGTTCTATACATTTGAATGATGATTATGTTTTTGTTGGATTACATATGCAACCTGAAAAAACGAGTCAGCCAATGGGAGGAGAGTATGATAATCAATTAATGATGATTAAGATCCTTTCTGATAGTGTACCTAATGGATGGAAAGTGTTTGTAAAAGAGCATCCAAATCAATTTAATGTTAAGAAAGTACCAAACAGGCACTATAGAGATAAATTGTTTTATCAATGTCTAGGTAAATTAAAAAATGTTGTAATTGTTCCTCTTGAGATTGATTCAGTTGATTTGATTCGAAACTCTAAAATGGTAGCAACTCTAACTGGAACTCTTGGATGGGAAGCAATAACAAAGAATATTCCTGCATTAGTTTTTGGAAATACTTATTATATTGCCTGCAGAGCTGCTAAAAAAATAACATCTGTGGAGTCTAGTAAAAAAGCCATTCAAGATTTATTATTACTAAAACAAGAAGAAGATTTTAAGAAGGAGATTTTTAGATATATTTCATATTACAATGAAAACAATTACATTGTTAATTCTGCAAATTGGCAATCTTTATTTAAATTAAATTCATTGCCTTATTTAAAACAGGTTGATAATATTGTTGACAAGCTTGTATATTTCCATAATAAAAACAAAATATAATGAAATACCTTGTTTACTCTAATACTGGATTAAGTTCAAAACAAATTGGATTAACTGCTCAGTTTGTTAATGATTCTTTCAAAGAAGGAGTTGATTTAAAAATTGTTAAATGCGATAATGTTTTAGCAAATTGTTTTTTTAATCCCATGCACAATCAAATTGCATGCGCTACTTGTCAAAGTAGGTCTCAGGTATTATATAATCAAATTGGTTTAAAAAAGGATAATTTCATAAAATTGAAGCTTAAGAATTTCAATTTTTCAGTTCCCAAATTTAATAATCTAGACGAGTTAATGGAATATAGTTTTGAAGGAGTTAATTTAGGAAGAGGGGTAGCTTCATCTATATTATCGTATTACAAAGATTATCATATTGATTCAGAAAAATATGGAGATTTAATAGAACTAGAATTAATAAAGGCAGTTAATGTTTATTTAAACTTTAAAGAAATAATTAATGTTGAAAAACCTGACAAGGTTATTTTGTTTAATGGAAGATTTAGTGAAGTTATGCCTCTGTTTGATTATTGTCGTGTAAGTAATCAAGATTTTTCTGTTATTGAAGCTGGAGCTAAAAATAATTATGAAATGTACGATAATTGTTTTCCTCATAGTATTGATTTTCGTACCAAGACAACATTAGAACTTTGGAACCAAGAAACGGATATAAAAAAGAAGGAAGAAATTGGGCATAATTGGTTTAAAAAGAAAAGATTTGGAGATGAATCTTTTGAAAAATCCTATACTAAAAATCAAGAAAATGGATTACTGCCAGAAACTTTTGATACTGGAAAAAGGAATATACTAATTCTTAATTCTTCGGAAGATGAGATGAAGGTAATTGGTGAATGGAAAACAGATTTATATAACAATCAAAATGAAGCGATAGAGAAAATTTTAACTCATTTTGAAGGGAATGAATCTATTCATTTTATATTAAGAGCTCATCCTAATTTAGATGTTGAGGGCAATATTCAGATGAATGAGATTTATGATATGAATTACAGGAATTTCACTGTAATTAAACCGCACGAAGATATAGATACATATGCCTTGATGGATGCCTGTGAAAAAACTATAACTTTTGGGTCAACATCTGGTATTGAAGCAACTTATTGGGGGAAACCCTCAATTTTAATAGGGAAATCTTTTTATTTTTTATTAAAAGATACTGCTTATAAACCAAGTTCTTATGATGAAGTATTTCAATTAATAGAGAATAAAGAATTAACTCCATTAGGTCAAGATAATTGTTTGCCATACGGGTATTACTATTCTAAAGTTGGAATTAAATCTAATGACTTTATATACAGTGGACTAAGGAGCTCAACTTTTAAAGGAAAAAAAATAAGAAAATGGTATCCATTAACTTTTGTTTACTTTATTAAATACTTATTCCAATCTCATAAATGGATAAAAGCTCACCAAGTGGTTACAAGTAAAAGATGGAAACTATCAGATTTTTTCCGATACAAGATTTAATTTTTCTCTGTATTTTGCAGGGATAATAAAATAAGCAACTAACAAGAGTAATAGTAGAATGGAGGTAATTCCAGAAACTGCTGCATATTTCACTGGAGGATCCAATACGAATTCAATATTGGTCGAGTTTGCAGGGATTTCTAGTCCTCTAAGTAAATAATTTACTCGTACAATCTTTGCTTCTTTCCCATCTATATAAGCTTTCCAACTGTCGTTTCTACCATACCATATTTCCGAAAACACAGCAAATTGATCAGTTGTATTAGATGCCGAATAAGTCATTTTGTTTGGTAAATAACTTTCCAGAGAGATTGTACCAGTTCCATCACCTA
>TARA_B110000902_G_scaffold113567_1_pt1 | contig 17158 bp, 11 predicted proteins | sample TARA_B110000902 | Tara Oceans TARA_B110000902 (sample SAMEA4398009) | marine metagenome | biome: Polar Biome; feature: [SRF] surface water layer (ENVO:00010504); material: water (ENVO:00002006), including particulate matter (ENVO:01000060) such as... | depth 5 m | reverse complement strand
TCCTCTACCTGTATGCCATTAGAACAGTCGAATAACCTTTTCATCTGCTTGAAAGGCATAGTAGGGTAAATAACAGGATTAGATTTCTCAATATATATGCTGCAGGTGCTTCTAAGCCAAAGATTTCTATGAGGAGAAACTAAACATTTTTGACCTATACATCTTGAATAACCCAAAGTTAGTGGAGACGATGAAGAAGTGGACTGGGATGTAAAAAACTAGCGCTCCCTATGCGAATGGCTACTCATCTCCTTTTATAAGTCTTTACACTGCTCCTCGTAAGCCTTGCAAGAAACGAGTATTAAGAATGCCTGTGAGATATTGCAGATACAGTAGTGGGTTCAACTAAGCTAACATTTATAACCGCCCTGCCCTGGCATGCCACTTTTTGTGAAGCTAATCTTCAGACTCCCCACCCTTCCAGGGTCTCAACCAGCACCTTTAAGAATTGATTAGTCTGATACGCGTCTAAAGCGCGGTGATCAATCGTTAGCGACACATAGCACATCGTTTTGATTGATATTTCATCGAGCCCACCAACTGCTCGAACCACCGCCCGCTTCTCCATCTTACCGACTCCAAGAATGGCAACCTGAGGCTGGTTAATGATAATGGGCGTAGCAAACAGGCTGCCACTAACGCCATGATTGGAAATAGTAAAAGTACCGTTTTGTATATCTTCTGACCTCAATTTACCACTGCGAGCTTTTTCGATTTGGCGCTGCAGCTCACTGGCTATCTCGAGTAAAGTTTTATTTTGTACATCTCGCACCACAGGCACAACCAGTCCGCTCTCTCCAAGCGCGGTACCCACGCCGATATTGATCTGTTTAAACACCTCCAAAAATTCCTCATGGAAACGAGCATTTATTTGAGGGACTTCGCTAATAGCTTTGACCGCAGCGGCAAGAAAATACGCGGTGTATGTCAAGTTAACTCCCGTCTCGAAAAATTCTCTTTTATGGCGGCGGCGATGTTCAATGACATTGGACAGATCTAGTTCAAAAACACTGGTGACATGCGGTGCCGCATGCAATAGGCTGTGCACCATATGCTTCGCGATACTCTTCCGCATTGGGCTATGAGGTAGTTTGGTACCCAAAATCTCGCCGCGGGGTAACTGCTTGTTAAAGGTATTAGGACTCGACTGCTTGACTAAAAATTCCTGAACATCGTCACGGGTGACACGACCATCGCGGCCGGTACCTTTAATTAAATCAATATCTAAATTATGCGTACGCAATAAACGCCTTACTGCTGGGCCCACTAAAAGGCGTGAGTTGTCCCTAGAGACTTTTGGCTGCGGTGATATCTTCGGAGAACTAGGGCTTTGAGTCATCTGTCTATTGGATGTGCATGCCTGCGCTGAACCTTCAGTCATCAGTTGGCCAATGACGGTATTGGGCTCAATATTATCCCCAACCTGTTTAAACACCGACTCAAGGCGACCAGAAACCGACGCGCATAACTCCATAGAAACCTTATCTGTCTCAAGTTCCAATAATGGCTCACCGGCGTTGACCATCGCACCTACCTCAACTAACCATTGGGAAACCATGGCTGTAGTACCTTCTAGCTGATCAGCCAACAATACGATATCGACCTTTACCTTAGAATCAAGATTCATAATCTATACCTCTAACAGTCGCTTTATAGCGACTGTTATTCCCGCCTTAGAGGGTAGCGCGGCTTGTAACAGATGAATATTATGCGGGCTTGGAATATCTGGCATGGTCAGGCGTTGGATCGGTGCATCTAGGTCAAAGAAAGCCTCATCAGCTAATACTGCGGCAATCTCCGCACCGAAGCCTGCAGTCTGGTTGTCTTCGTGAACAATCAAGCAGCGCGAGGTTTTCTTCACTGAGGCTAGTACCGCAGTCTTATCCCAAGGGCTAAGGGTACGTAAATCCAGTAATTCTATTTGCTCGGGGAAATTCAATGCGGCCCCTTCGCAATATTCGACCATAGCCCCCCAGCTAATCAGGGTTAACTTATCGCCCTGCAACAACTGCTTGGCTTGGCCAAAAGGAATTACGTAGTCATCGCCTGGATAAGTCCGTCGCCCCCAGCTGTTATCGAGCAGGTTACGATGTTCAAAGAAAATAGTGGGGTTATTATCCCGCAGGGCAGTGCGAAGCAGGCCTACGGCATCTTCTGCATTGGATGGCATGGCCACTTGCCATCCAACTTTGTGTATCCATTCGACTTCGTCTGACATGGAGTGCCAAGGATCACCCCGCTTAGCAAAGCCACCAGGGACACGCACCACCATGGGTGCGGCATATTGGTTAAAAGTTCGCCACCGCATAATGCCGGTATCTGAAATTTGTTCGGCTGCTGGTTCGGCATATTTGCGAAATTGAATTTCTGGTACCGGCATTAGTCCGGCCAGCGCCATGCCCACTGAACGACCTATAATGCCCTCTTCAGATAGACTGGTGTCAAATACTCGCATGTCACCGTACTTCCGATTTAAGCCTAATGTAGCGGCATGCACGCCACCCTTAGCGCCAACGTCTTCACCGAACACCAAAACTTTGGGATTGGTTTCTAGCTCGTAATCCAATGTTTTACGGATAGCGGTAATCATATTAAGACGGATACCTTCTGGTCTTGCTTGCTCACTGGTAATTAGAAACTCGTGGCCTTCAGCAACAAGCCCACCACGCAGCTGTTGCGTCCCTTTCTCGGCAAAAACATAACGCTGAAGATTTTGGACTAGCGGTTCAGGCCGACGTTTAGCGGCAGCTACAGCAATGCTCACGTCGGCAATAGCTTTAGTTTCCAATTTATCCCAATCGGCACTGTTTACAATACCCTGCGAAGCCAAAAAGCGCTGTAACTTGGGCAACGGATCACGTGCCTGCTCTTCTGCAATTATAGAACCTGACTTATAGGTCTGGGTGTCTTGGAATGTATGGCCGCAGAGCCGCGGTACGTGTAGGCGCAAGAGACAGGGACCTATACCTGAGCGCACATGTTTGACCGCCCGTACTAGTAAATCAGACGCTTCCACGGGGTCGGTTCCGTCACCATCGATAATCTTTAAATTCTTATAGGCAGTTAGATTAGCCACTTGATCGCCGCCTGGCGTCTGGACTGTTTGCGGCACCGAAATACCATAACCATTATCTTCAATACAAAAAAGCTGCGGAAGTTTATTGGTCGTCGCAATATTTAATGCAGACCAAAACCCGCTAGTCGACATGGAAGCATCGCCGCCCATAGAAACGCCAATAGCGCCTTGATAGTCCCGGTCTTTAAGTTCGTCCCGACGGTAGACAATTGACTGCGCCCAACCAGAAATTGGTGTGTACTGGGCACCAACGCCACCACACACGGGGAATAGCATTGCCCCAGTGCGAGCGACATTAGGGTAATTACTCACGACGCCAATATCACGGCCATCACTGTAGCCGCCTGACTTAGCCATGGCCGACGCCATCGCCTCTTCGATATCCAGCCCTAAGGACAGTACAAAGGGTCGGGAGCGATAGTAGCCGCTTGCAGCATCATGAGGATGAGTTAAAAGTGAGCCAAGAAGAATCTGTGCTAAGTCATGGCCCCTAGCTGAAAATTGGTTAAACACTAATTTTGTCGGTACTAAATCGCTCTCTTCAATGGTGTCCATTGCGCGCGACAAGAGCAGTAAATAGCTTATCCGCTCCCAGTCAATTGACTCTCTCGAATCTGACGGAGGTAAACTTAACTCGGAACCGCCCAACTGGTCCTCGTATTGATTTTTTAGAGCATCCATAACTTATCGATCCCTCTACATCAAAAGTATTTAGGCCAGAAAACAGTTAACTGGGCAGGATTAAACTTCTGCGCCACGAAAAACTGAGAAAACCATAAAAGCTGAAAAGGAAGTTTATCGCTAAATAAAGGTAATTTACTTGCTAAAAAATCATATTTTCTACTATAATTAAAAGGATAATTCAGTAAATGCTAGTAATAAGAAAGGAAATTGCCGTGACGATTGATCGGTATGATAAAAGTATCCTTAAAGCGCTACAAAAAAATGGCCGACTCTCAAACCGCGATCTCGCCGATCAGGTCGGACTGTCAGCAGCCCCTTGCTGGCGGCGCGTGAAGCGCTTGGAAGATCATGGGTTTATACGCAACTATATCGCTCGACTAGACCCAGAAAAAATCGGATTGAAGTCTATCGCCTTTGCAGAGGTCGCCTTGGACAATCATCATCCAGACACGTTGGAGTCTTTTAGTCGCGTAATCGCAGGCTGCCCAGAAATACTCGAATGCCACTCAGTTAGCGGTAAGTGTGATTACCTATTAAAAATAATTACCATGGATATGGAGTCCTATGAACGGTTTCTCAGCGGTAAACTATTGCAAACACCAGGTATTCGCTCGGTAAGTACTATGTTTTCATTGCGTGAAACTAAGTTGACTTTAGAATTGCCGTTCTCTAGCGAAGGCTTAGCTACAAGATGATATGGTAAGATGCTTCTTAAAAGGCCAAATTATTAATAAGCATATGAAATAAGCTACAGATAATTTACTGTCATTGACGTCAGCTAAGTAAACGAAAAATAAAACCCACCTGCTAATTCATTTGAAGCAATCAAACTAGGGCGTGACAGAAGTTAATTTGGCAATCCCCAATTAGGTAAGGTTTTGACTATTCGTATTATGTTAATCACTATAATCTAGGTAACTACAGTGATTATTATTTTAGATATTAAAAATACAACCATCATATTAATCTGTACAAAAACTTGAAGTTATAGAGGTATCTCTTAAATTTCAGCAACCGTTACTTGCTCTTGTTTCACTTTAAGCAGAATAATACCTCCGATCACCATCAATATGATAAGTGACGCAAATCCTGCGCGTTGGGATTGGAAAACGGCCGTCATGGATGCTACCAATAATGGTGCAAGAAATGCTGTGACGGATCCACTCAAACTATACAACCCGAAAAACTGAGTCACTTTCTCCGGCGGTGATATGCGCGCCATCAACGTTCGTGATGCAGACAGCGCCGTCAGAAAAAATGCGGCAAATAGCTGGAAAGATATAAAATAGATTATTTCGGCAATAGTGCCAAAGTAAGGGGAGGACCATGCCGGTTTATCACTGACGGTAACTAGGAAAAATAGTGTATCACTCTGAATCGAGATCAGTATCAGTAACAGCAGCGTCATCATGCCAAGAGCAATTTTTAGTGTAGCCAGAGAACCAAACCTGTCGTCGAGTAATCCTCCGAGAAATACTCCGAACATCGCAAATATCGTTGTACACAGCCCCAAAATCAGCATTGAGGTGGTATCCCATCCAAAAGTACCCGAGGCATAAACGCCACTAAATATAACCACGCCCACCATGCCGTCATTAAAAAACATACGGGCCAACAGGTATCGGCCAATGTTGGAATAATGTTTCAACTGCCGTATGGTGGTCAATACGTCTTTTAGCCCCTCCCTAATATCATCAGAGAATGGCCTCTTTGATGCATCACCATCAGGGGTGAATAACAGCAGCGGTAATATAGCTAGGAACAGCCAAATCCCCCCAATGGGTCCTACAATTCGATCATGCCCATGGAAAGAGGGATCAACTCCGAAAAGTGCCTGACTCGGTAAAAATGCCCAATTCTGCGTGCCAGGTAGTGCGAAAGCAAAAAGGACTATAAGCAACAACATAATCCCCGCTAGGTTGCCAACGGAAAACGCCATCCCCGAAATCAGTCCTGTCTTATCTGCCGGCGCTACGCTTGGTAACATCGCGTTGTGGAAAACTTCGGCATACCCAAAGGCTATTAAGAATATCAGTATCAACACTGAACCCCAAGTCACGCCAATGCCTCCGCCCGCAGGAAGAATCCACCAAAGAGCTATTCCAGCTGCGCCCAAAACACTGTAACTACCGATAATCCATGGTTTACGCCTTCCATTTTTGTCAGCGATTGCTCCCAGGAACGGAATCGTCAATGCCATAAACATACCTGCACTCGCATTGAGGTAACCGATCAGAGTCTGCCCATCAACCGGATCCCCAACCACAACATTACTGAAGTAGGGGAAGAATATATAGATGACCACCATCACATAGAGTGGTTCGCGCGCGGCCTGTCCGAGCATCCAGCTGGAATATCCAAGCGAAGATGCCGCCGGTGTTCCTGCCAAAGAAAGCGGTGGAGTTGATTCAGTCATCGTTTTTCCCTAAATTATTAGTAATTGATATCCTCATTTCTGCTCATGATGTTTGACGATCGTCTCCTCACTTAGCTTTAGAAATCTGGCAGCATTCCCGTAGAAAATACCTTCCTTTTCCTTAAGGGTAACAAAATCAAGTGACTGCACCTTTGCAACTGCCATTTCAATGGCCTCTGGCCATATCATTTGATCGGTACCAAACATGACTCGATCCAGTACATTGTACTGTTTTGCTAATTTTAAAAATGGAATAAGGAAGGTTTCAGCGTTCGTATACCAATTTAGTATCGCAATGTCAGTATACAAATTTGGGTATTGCACCATTAGCATTGCTGTACGTTCATAAAAATGTGAACCGGAGTGCATTAAATATACCCTCAATTTTGGGTAGGTTACGAGAATATCTTCAACCAGAAATGGATCGCCATTGCGAAGGCGAAAAGCTGGATTATGTATATGTATTCCTGGGTAACTGCCGCCGGTATGGATACCGACAGGAATATCGAATTTTTCACAAATTTCTAGATAAGGCGCTAAAATAAGGTCCGCAGGTGAATAACCAGCGTAGGTGGTTCCAATCTCTCCAAAGAGATCTATTTTTCCTTGTTTGACCCACTCCCTGAAAATGTCTAATTCTAGATCTTCCTTAGGGTCCTCAAAGCGCAGCCCCCTTATTACCTTATCTCCCAGAATTGTCTCCCATGGATCGAGAGTATCAGGGGATGTGCCATCGACTACACTTAATACGATATTATTATTTTTCATAGCCATGATCGTTTGTCGACGATGTTCAGTCGCATTGTTGACGGACATCTCTCCTGTGGAGGGGTTTGGAGCAGGTCCCATAAAATCCTTACTTGTATATGCGTGTAAATGCATGTCAATGATTGGCCCCCGATACTGGGTTTCTATCTGACCTAATCCACTCGTTGTAACAAGTGAAAGAAGTAGCGCTAGAGTAAGGTTGGTGACTATTCCAAATTGTTTAAACATTTTTTACTCCTAAGAATTAAATGTTCTAGATTCTGTGATAGTGATTTTTAATTGTTTTACTTGTCGCTCAAGTCATCCCTATACGAAGGTTCCAGAATCTGTATCTTAATTGATTTACAACAGTGATCATTTATCGCTGATTGATCATCTGGGCAAACGGAGACAGCTACCAATACATCCATCTCGGCCTCAAATTCAATATAGTCGCCCTTCTCACTGCGTGGAGGCTTAACATGTAATATGCCATCGCCTTTTTCGTCAATAGTCACATTTGCAAAAGCATTTAATACACTAGGGCTATAGATATCTTCAAGCTGCAAACCAAAGGTTTGCAGTGCGTCCGAAAAGTTATCACTGCAACTCCTATGGCCGGGGACGCCCTGAATTTTCATAGTTTTTTTGGTGCAATGAGTTCCAAGGAAATGATCGCCCAGTTTATTATCAGTTACCCTTAGCATCAGATTCTCATAGGGAACCTTCGAATAAAGTTCACCCAATCTGTAATGACTGCCGACACTGCCCAGATTAGGCGGCTGAAAGTAATTTAGGCCGCCGGAAAACTCAGCCATAAATTGTTCTTTGTAGTTATCGGCATTAAAAAACATCAGACTGGCCACCTGCTTCCCCTCATATTCTATGACTCGTAGCCGCTGTCCGCTATTGACCTTAAAGGCCTTGCCTGTACATTTTGGAATTACGAATTCATTAATAAGATTTTCGACCATTCTCACTTACCCCTCCTCTAAAACTTGAAACCTTAGGGCCTTCGCCTTAAAGTCATTACAAGGACTTGTTTCATCCGGGCATACAGAGATCACCGCAATAAGATCCATCTCTGCCAAAAACTCTATAGTGTCATCCCTTTCAGCGAGTGGCGGAGCCGAGCACATACCACCATCCTCGCCGATCCATGATTGCATCCATACATTGAAGATAGTTTGGTCGTAGGTATCTTCCTGATTCAATCCAATCTCTCTAAAAGCATCGGCAAAATTATCGCTACATGTCCGAATGCCTGGTTTGCCAAGATGTTCCAGCAAGCGACTTGAACAATGGCACATCATGAAATGTCCGGCTCGCTCTCCTCCTCTGGCTCCGTCACCCACGCGATCATTAATGACCGTTGCCATGACATTCTCATAGGGCGGTTTGGAATAAAGTTTACTCAGTCGGTAGTAACCACCGGTCCCCTGCATACTATTGAGAACCGCAGAGTGCTCTCCGGCGAAGTGCTCTTTATAGTTACTAGCGTTTAAAAATGTAAGGTCGGCAACCTGTTTCCCTTCATTTGCGATGACACGAAATACTTGTCCCTTGTTGACTTTCATCGTCTTACCAGAGCACCTGGGTACTACAATATCTTCAATGATGTTGCCTGCCATCTTCTTAAACTCCTATTTTTTTCCACTCAAATATGGTCCTCGACGGCGGGCCGGGAGGGGGCTGAGAGAGATCCATGCCCAGCGTTTCATTAAGAAATCTCTTCTGCATGACCGGCAGTGGCTCCTGCGAGTCGGCGAACGCCCTAAGCATTGCGTTAGGGTCGTCGCACTCGAACACCAGGATCAACAGATCACCCTGTGGCGTTGCCTGTAGATGCCAAGTCTCTTTCTCAATACCAAAACCCATTAAGGTTTTGTCAAAATCTGGGTGTTGAGACACTTCTGCAATATGTTGCTCCAACACTGTCGATTTCCCGAATGGGACGGGAACTGCCATAGCAAGTACAGGCATGGGTATCTCCTATCGCAATAGATATGAAAGTTTTTATATTTCTGGCGGGCCTGCGAGTATCTGCGCTCGAGTCTGCTGTAAAGTCCCCGGCCTACCACAGTCAAGCCATTCCAGCCACCAGGTCGTACCGACATCCATGTAAGCCTGTAATTTATTGCTTATGGCCTGCTGATCCAGCCCATAACTGACAGCGGAAACGACCACATCAAAAGGGGCATTCGTATCCCGTAATTCCGAAGTAAAGGCAATTACTTCCTGAATATGTTCAGGGCTGGGGGTCATTAAAATACGCATATCCAAACCAGATATATCCTGCGTTTCATCCAGATGTTCCGGCATGACTTGGGGCATAATGCCATCCCAGCGGGCTGCTCGGCGCTGACCGGCTTTAAAAGGCAGCATAGCGGCTACCCAAACAGGAATACGCGGACGTTGTAGCGGCCGCGGAAGCAATCTGGTCGCGGTCATCTGATACATCTCACCGTCAAAGCTTACCGACTCCCCCGTGTGCAACTTCTCCATGATGGCAAGACCTTCATCAGTTTTCTTTGCTAGCACTTTCTTGTTGGGATCCTCTCCAAAGTTTGCAAACTCCTGATCCATTCCACCCAGTCCCACCCCTATTCGCAGACGACCGTTGGATAATTGATCCAGGCTGGCGAATTCCTTGGCCAGTTTCCATGGTCTCCTTCGGGGTATAGGCGTGACCATTGATCCGATAACCACTTTTTCCGTTACGGCCGCAATCGCTCCTAGGACAATACTGGGGTCTGCAAGCCCGAGATAACCCTCGGGGTCGAGCAATAAATGATCACAAATGAAGAATCCATCCCAACCTGCCTCTTCTGCCATCTTTGCAAGATCGATCAGATTTTGGGGGTCGGAATATTCATGGATGGTAGGTGCGACAAATACCGCTTTTTTCATAATTAACAATCCGTTTACTTTCGTTCCGTTTAGCCTGTTACTTGCCTAAAGTCATGATATCGGTCGGAAAGGTTGGCAATGGATCGCATCCATCCCTCGTGACGTGAACATAGTCTTCGCCGCCATAAACCCTATGGTGGCCATTAGCATCCGTTTCAAACGTCCAGCACTCAAGAGCCAGAACCATGTTCTCTTGTACCTCAAACGTTTCACCTAGTGCAATTGCCGGGGGTTCCTGGCCATCAATTCCGACACCGTGCCCACCTTGATCGAGGGAACACTCTAGGCCACCCTCCCTCAGTGTGTCGTTGATCGCATCCATGATGTCGCCCGTTTTGACACCTGGCTTTGTCATGTCGGCCGCGACTTGTCGGCCACGATCAAGAACCCTCTGCTTGCGGATCTCTTCCTCCGGTGCCTGACCCATATGAAAGGTGCGCCCAGAACTTCCCCAGTATCCCTTCACCTGCGGTAAGGGCTCCAGTACCAGGCGATCTCCATGCATCAACGGGATGCCTTCGTCCCAGGCGGGGATGTCTGCCATAAACACCTCACGTCGACTCGCCATACAAAGGTTTGGGAGACATTCATCTGCGTAGTCAAGGAGTTTTTTACGCACAAATAGTCCGACATCCTTCTCCGTCCAGCCCCACTCGAACTCGGCAATTAGATCATGAAAGGCTTTGACGTCAGCCTCACAGGCGATTTTTAGTGCCTCTACTTCAAGCATTGATTTAATCATTCGAACGTTCCAAATCTGATCTGCGGCATAGACAAATTCTGCATCCGACAGTTCAGCACGAAAAACATCAATGTCATTGAGAGGTCGTGGAATAGTCATGCCTCCTTTAATTCCACCTTCAACACCAATGCGCCCCTTGCTACCACCCATGAGTTCTTTGGTCACGTCCGCTACATCTTTTGGCATCCCCCGCAGGTTTTTTGTCACGTGCGGATTATGTTGGATACGAATGTCATTTATGAAGGTATAACCCTCTACAACACCCTGAAAAAAATTAGGGACGATCATCGTCGGCTCTTTATCAACACAGACAATTAATACGCCGGGGCACACCGTGACCGGGGGGAAATGATTCGTCAAAAATCCGGTAAAATAACGGATGTTATTCTCACCCCACATCACGATGACATCGAGCTCAGCCTTGACCATTTCCTCTTTTAGGCGGCGAATACGATCCTCAAACTCGTACCTAGGAAATGGTGCGTAAGGAGGGTGTTTATGTACACGTTGCGTTTTATTAAGCATGTATCGTTTTCCTCATAAGGACTCAGCCAGAACCATTACAAATCAGTTGAAAAAGCAATCAGTCATTATATTTTGACTAAAATGAGTAACTTAGCTGCACACCATAGCGCGCTCCGCGTTCTCGACCCACACCATTGGCATCGAAGACCAAATCCGCACTTGTGCTTAGAAACTCGTAAGCATCATTGTGTTGGAGTCGTTCATCGGTCACGTCGCGGCCATAGAAGGCCACTTTCCATTGTCCATCGAACGGTGTGACCGCAATCCGTAAATCTATGCGCTCCCACGAATCCACATTATCTAGTGGGTCACCAGCAATACTGAACAAGGTGTATCCATCACTAAAAATCATGTTAGCGCTGGCAGTCACCTCGAAATCACCTATATTCATACGGTATTCGGGTTGTAAGTTTAGTGACCATTCCGGCGAAAATGTCAGTGATTTACCAGCCCCATCAATGAAACAAGGGGCCATGGGGTTACCGCCGGCGGCACCAATTGCCAATTTCATGTCGAAAGAATTACAGGGTGCACCATCGTAATCGTCATACTCAGCTTTACCCAAGCTCCCAGAAAAACCCAGCGTAAATTGATCGGTGACGGCTAAGCGGCCATCAAACTCCGCCCCTTTGGAATTTGCAGCGGCGGCGTTCTGAGTAATAAACTGACCGTTGGCATTATTAAACACAGTGACCTGTAGATCGTCAAAGTCAGTGTTATAATACGCCGCATTCAAAGCCAGTCTGCCATCAAATAAAAGGGATTTGAAACCAATCTCTATGCCCTCCGCATGCTCGGGATCATAGGAGAAAGGGTCCGGCGCGCGGCCTGTGACCGGCGGTGATTTCACGAAACCGCCAGCCTTTAGTGCTTCCGAATATTTGGCGTATACCATGACATCAGCAGTCATATCCCATTGAACACCAATTTCCGGAAGGAACTTACTGGCATTGGCTTTACCCGCTACTGGCGGGCCAAGTGGAACTGCCGCTTCGAACTCCGTTGCGCCGATAGGTAGCAGCGATCGTTGCGGGTTCTCGGTCCCGTCTTTACTGATATCCACATAGCGTCCACCAGCATTTACACGAAAATTATCAGTCACATTAAAAGTCGTGTTGAAAAATGCAGAGAGCCATTTGGAATTTTCAACCAAAGGACCACCAAAACCGACAGCGCTGTGTACCCTTGGATCCAATGCCGGATTATTAGGAACAGCACCCATAGAGAAGAAATTATCTAGGTCAAACAGCCATGGCAGATGTACATCAATCTGTGTTATCAGATCATGCTCCTGATAATAGGCCCCTACCATCCAGGCGAAACGTTGGTCTTCCGATGATGTTAAGCGAATCTCCTGCGCTAATTGCTCAAAGCTTTCCGCACGGTGACCGGCAAATATGGCAAAACTACTCATGTCCGGATCCAGAAAGTCTTCTTTATCATATTCCACATAGGATGTGATGGAATTGAGTTTTAGGCCGCTGCCACCAATATCCCAGTCAATGGCCACCAATCCAATATCTGCCTGGTAATCACGTCGCTCCTCCTCATTAAATATCCGCGCGGTATTCAAACCCCGAGATACGGGACTCCAAGGAGCGCCCCAGTAGTTCGGCTCGCCAAACGTAGCGCCACTGGCGATGTTCAATGCATCCATCGCTGCTCTCACATCAAGCGCTCCTCCCGACCCAGCCACACCGTCCAGTTTGTTCAAATCAATCCCATTAACCGCGGCATCCAGAGCACACAAAGCCCCAATGCCAGGCGCAATTGCCGGATGAGAGGCGCTAAGAGCAGGCCGTGTTTCACAGCGCGTATATTCAGTTGGAGTACCGATCTGAAGAACGTCCTGATGCTCAACTTTAAACATTAACTCAAAATTATCAGTCGGTGTAAAAACGCCAAGAATTCGGGCGCCCCAGTTTTCCTTAGTACCCAAATCCTTTCCAGTCAGTACATGTTTATAACCCGCATCCCCGAGCTCGTAATAACGACCGGAGGCGCGAATAGCAAAGGAGTCTGATACCGGCCCACCAAAGGCAGCCTCGACGCTGAGTTCCTCATCGTTGCCGTAGGCTGCAGAAATATTTCCTTCCCATTCATCGCCAGGACGACGACTGTAATAGCTTAAGGCGCCGGCCGTGGCACTCTGTCCAGCAAATATCGGCGCCGGGCCTCGTATGACTTCGACTCTCTCTAGGTCAAAGAAACTGTTCTGACCCAGGTTGTCCCGGCCATAGTAAACCCCATCGTGAAACTGCGCGACCGCCTGCTCAAAAGCCTCATTTGCAACGGTTGTACCGATGCCTCTAATCACGAGATTCTGACCAGTGAGCGAATCGGACATATATACATTGGGCAAAAAGGTAGCCATATCCTCCATATCGGAGAATCCACCGTCCTGAATATCATCGCCGGTGACCGCCAATATCGAAATAGGCACATCCCGTAAGTTCTGCTCTCTTTTCTGAGCAGTTACTATAATTTCTTCCAATGCCAGCGCATTGATGGGTGATGTAATAAAAATAAAGCCTCCTAAGATAACGCTAAGAGCTGTTTTTTTAATCTTATACATTTTCAATCCCCTTATTAAATATGGTGATGAATAAAATAAAACTGATGTGCCTAAACTGTCTTCCTTGGATTTATTTGACAATGACATGGCCGAAGTCCATCGATCGCTTTACCAACACCTCACGCGGACTCTGAAAAAATTCAACTACTAAAAGCTTACCAGTAAACTTTTATCGATAAACTAGCAATAAGTCTAGCTTGCAGCACTATCATTAACAATTTCTATCTCCGATATTATTTGCACCTAGACTTAGGTATAGGTTGTCATGAGGTCAGCGATGCTCTACGTACCCTCTATAGTAAAAGCAAAGCCATGCTGGGAAAGACATTAAAACCTACTGCAAGATTTTTTTTCTGCCTAGATTGAAATTCCTAAAGCCTGTTTAAGAATAATGACTACAATCGTATCGAAATCTCCGTCGAACCATTCAATACGCCAAGTAGATTGGGATTAAACCTACGAATAAATTGATCTTTCGAATAAGTGGTGCTGATTCAGTTACACTAAAAATCTAAAATATTTATTTTTTATCTCCTATAAGATGAATATATTCTTTTATTCTGCGGGCCTTAACGAATAATAATCATAGAATTATTTAAAGTAGAGGTTATAGATGGCTTTATTGCAGGAGATATTAACGGTGGTAGCGAGCGACATAACCTACTATTAGACACATTTTTATAGGGAACTAGGTAAGTAATTAACCAAAAATATAGATCTTCGACAAGCTCGAAATGCGCTGAATGCATACATGGATATACCAGTTCAGATTCAGCTTATCAATCCACTATTTCTTGCTGTCGCCACAGCCAAAGTCCGGTTGGTGACATTGAGCTTGCTGAAAATATTGCCTACATGAAACTTTACAGTTGCTTGAGCTATATGTAACTGCCCTGCGATTTCGATGTTAGTTTGACCAGTGGTCATCAACTGCAACACCTCCAGTTCACGGTTACTCAACGCTTCTACCTGGACTAAATGGCCTTTCACCCTAGTAGACATACTTTTTGCTGTGAAATCTTCTCCTAACACAGTATAGATATTCAGTATCTCATCAATATAAGATGCTACTTGCCAATTGATTGATTTAAGTTTTGAACATTCCACCAACAATTCTTTGATCGTTTGTCCTTCATCAACGAAGGTACGCAACAATCCTGACGATTTAGCTAACTCGACAGCTTGTTGCAAAATGCCAACTGCCTGGATGTGTGCATCCTGAAGTTTCAATACCTTTGCCTCCAGTAAAAGGCTATCCAAAACCGCCTGCGTAGCTCTATGCTTCTGCGCATATTCGCGTAGTGCCACAACGTACATTCGGGCGCCGTCGACATTATTTTGCAAAATGCCGATTCGGACCTGATTGGCCAGTGAGAAGTAGTCAGCAATATCCCAATATTTAGGTATGGCATCAATATTAAAGACGGGGTGATTGTCCAAATTGGAATAGGTCGCGCCGCTATCGAAGATTTTAGTACCAAGCAATAAACGTTCTCGCTCAACCCAAGCGGTAAAAAAATTACTCAGGCAATGTCTTGAACGAATTAAACAGCGGTTAAGCGCATTATTGGCGGCATCCCAGTCTCCCTCGGCACTATAACAACGAGAAAGTGTGACATAACCGTAACATGGGAAAATGGGTGGACCTATTTCTTCAAGAAGCGAAAGATTGGAATTTAATAACAGCTGCGCCTCCTTAAGTCTATTCCATTCATAATAAACTGTGCCGCGCATCGTGCTTGCCAAAGCAGATGCAAAAATATTGCCGCTGCCCGTATACAGTCCAGCTTCTTCCGCTCGCTCAAATAGTCGATACGCCTCTTGGTAATTTAACAGCTGAAAATTGGCTATCCCTGCGTAACAATCAACAACAGCCATGCCATAGCTCTGTTTATTAAGAGAAAAATATTGCCATGCTCGTTCAAGGAGCACTTTACTATCCGTAAAGTGACCCTGCCTGAATTGTGCATACCCTCTGAGATCGCTCAAGACGGCTACCATGAGATTATTTACAGGCTTATCACCCAACGGTTCAGTCAGTTCCAGCAAGTGCGTGTAATCATCCTTCATTGCCGCTATAGACGCTGGCACAACGACGGCCTCTACCTTCAGCGATCTCAACTCCTCAGGGTCCACATGACCAGAATTGTTCGCCAACTCCGCAAGTGCTTGCTCAAGCCTTGAATTAACGATTTCTGCATTCTGAACCTTGTTCATCAGGCACAGGGCGAAACCCTCTAGGATAAGAAGACGCGGGAATTGATCTTTGACAGCTTCCGGAAGATGTCTTAGCCACGTGTATACCTGTGGTGTAGTCCCCATCAGTGACATGATAGCAATAGCATCCCGATGGATATTTTCTATTATCTCCAAATCGTTTGAGAGTAATGCGTAATCAACTGCTTCCTTAACGAGTCCTTTCTTACGAAACCAGCCGGCCGCCTTGTGATATAAGCTAAATACTTCATAGGGGTATTGGCGCCTAAGTCTGCTAATAAGGAAGTCCTGGAATAGGTGATGGTAGCGATACCAATGCCCGCCCGCATCAACGGATAAGGTAAATAGACCATCGCTTTCCAATTGCTCAAGAATACTTTGAGAGTCATTTCGTCCGGTTAATAAATTACATATATCCGCATTGAATCGAGACAAAATAGAGGTTTTGAGTAGGAAATTAGTCAAACTCAGAGATTGTTGTACTAAGACATTGTTGGTTAAATAATCGGCGATCTCATAAAGATTACCTGAAAACGAAGCAATGAACCCATCGCGTTCATCGTGATTTTTGAGGCCAAGCGCCACTAACTGTAGGCCCGCAGCCCAGCCCTCACTCTTATCAATAACAAGGGAAATCTGATCTGGAGTAAGCTCGAGTTCATGTTTACGTTCCAGAAATGTCGTGGCCTCTACTACGTTAAATCGAAGCATACTGACATCCACTTCAATCATTTCCTCTCTGACACGCCATTTGCTTAGCGAAATAGACGGCACGACGCGGCTACCCAGAACCAATAGGAAAGTCTCTGGAGACCAGTCAATGAGTCGATCGATAAATTGATGGATATCAACTGAATTTATGTGATGATAGTCGTCTATAAATAAAATTATAGGCTTATCAAGCCTGAGTAATTCATTTATTATATGGTTTAATGTGACTGTAATGTCTGGCTGTAAACGGCTCTCCATCCATCTATCAGCATCGACCCAGAAATCACTAAGCGCCTCCTGAAATGCACATAACACATATCGAACGAAGATTGTCGGATCATCATCAAGCTCATCAAGCGAAAGCCAACAGGTAGTTTGCCCGTTATCCAACAACGACTTATGCCATTGGGATAACAATGTGGTCTTCCCATAGCCGGCAGGAGCGTGCACCAATGCCAACTGTTTTGTACGGATCGAGCCCAATACTTTGGGCAGACTCAAGCGCTCGATCAGGCTTATCCTGCTTGCTGGAGGAAACAACTTAGTTTTTATAAT
>TARA_B110000902_G_scaffold47997_1_pt1 | contig 17185 bp, 13 predicted proteins | sample TARA_B110000902 | Tara Oceans TARA_B110000902 (sample SAMEA4398009) | marine metagenome | biome: Polar Biome; feature: [SRF] surface water layer (ENVO:00010504); material: water (ENVO:00002006), including particulate matter (ENVO:01000060) such as... | depth 5 m | reverse complement strand
CACCTTTGGCAATGTTGTAGTACTTGCGTTTGCCGTTTTCAGATTTGCAGAAAGAAGAATTGCCTTTTGCTTTGAAGTCTGCAATCCATTGTGGAACTGCATACCCTGCTTTTTCAATGTTGCTGAGCACCGTATCAAAACCAATAAGATCCCAGGTCTCGAAAGGACCAACGTCCCATCCAAAACCTGCTCTAAGAGCATCATCTATTTGATATAAATCGTCGGCTATTTCTGGAATTCTGTTACTTGAATAAGCAAGAATAGCTGTAGTTACATCTTGGTAAAAGTCTGCTGCTGCATCTCCCCCATCGTAGAGTATTCCTAGTTTGCTGCTTAGTCTATTTGCTTTTCTGGCTTTACCTATTGAATCATACCTAGGCTTGTCCTTTGGCTTGTACTCCATGGTGGCAAAATCGAGAGTTTCTATCACTCTACTGCCATCTGCTGCTTTGCCTTTCTTGTAGAATCCTTGCTTCGTTTTGTCCCCAAGCCAATTGTTCTCGAGCATTTTGTCCAAAAAATCTGGGATAACAAACCAATCCTTCATTTCGTCCTTTGGGCAGTTTTGACCAACTCCATTGGCAACTTTCACCAAGGTATCTAAGCCTACAAGGTCTGATGTACGAAAAGTAGCCGACTTGGGCCTACCAGAAACAGGTCCTGTTACAGAATCTACGGCCTCTATGCTCAAGTTGTGCTTTTGCATCATCCTGAAAATAGCCATAATGCTATAAACTCCTATTCTATTGGCTATGAATGCCGGTGTATCTTTTGCCTTTACGGTAGTTTTTCCAAGGAAAAGATCTCCATAATGCAAAAAGAAATCGACTACTTCTGGTTTGGTTTTGGTACTCGGTATTATCTCTAAAAGCTTGAGATAGCGTGGCGGATTAAAAAAGTGCGTGCCGCAGAAATGTGCTGCAAAATCCTCACTTCTACCCGCTAGCATCATCTCTATAGGGATGCCGGAGGTATTACTCGTAATGAGCGTTCCTGGCGTACGGTATTCCTCTACTTTATCAAAAAGTGATTTTTTGATATCGAGTCGTTCTATAACTACCTCTATGATCCAATCAGCATCTTTTATTTTAGGCAAGTCATCTTCAAGATTTCCAGTCTTTATTCTATTCGCAAATTTCTTGCTATAGATAGGGCTAGGGTTGCTTTTTAGTGAAGACTTGAGTGCATTTTCAGCTACGTGTGCATCTATCCCTGCTTCATTTTCCTTTGAGTTTGGAAAATTTTTGAGGTCGAGTAAGAGTACGTCTAAACCAATATTAGCAAAATGACAAGCAATACGGCTTCCCATTACCCCTGAGCCAAGTACGGCTACTTTTTTTATGTGTCGTGTACTCATTTGTATATTTTCTCTTTCTCTAATTCCCTGTATTCCTTCAGCAGTCTTTCGTTCGTTCTGTGTAAGTAATTTACATCATCTAGCAGTTTCATCATAAGCACAGAACCTTCTATCTCTGCTACTATGAGCTCTGCCTTTTCTTTAGATTCTACCTCATCCAACACATTGGAATAGAGGTGCTGCATTGTTTTTATCCATGCTTGAAAAAACTCCTTTATGACTTCGCCAAAAGCCGGAACACTATTTTTGGTTTCCAATCCTATATTGACTAAAAAATCTCCCCCTTCTTCAAAAATGAAAATTTCTTCTGCTCGCATAGCTAACTCTCTTAATCTGTCATACGGTGCCAAAGAATCATCGTATCCTTTAGAAAATACCTTAGTAATATAATGCTCCTTTAGTGCGGTTAATACTTCAAGCATCAAAGACTCTTTACTCTCAATGTAGTGATACATACTTCCCTTGAGTAGCCCATTAGCATTAGCTAGGTCATTCATAGAGGTTCCATTGTATCCTTTCGTTTTAAATACCGAAAGTGAATTTCGCAGTATTGTGGTTCTATCTAACTTGGGCTTCGCCATTTCTGTATGGCCCCAAAGTTAGCAAATAAAATGCAAAAAACAAACGGTCGGTAGATGACTCGTCGATGACAATTGTCCTCAAACCATCTCAAGACAATATTACTGGCACACTAGCCGTTCTCTCACTACCAAAACATCCATATGCAAAAAGTGATTTTAATTATTCTAACTGGCTTAACCCTACAATCCTTTTCCCAGTTACCAGCCTTCGAGCTACCTTCTTACCACCGGGCCATACCCAACGAAGGAAGACCTATGCCACACCGCTACCTCGGCGAGTCTCACGTAAAATTCTCTAAACGAATACACCGCATAATAGACGGGAGGCAAAAACAAAATAAGAACATCACTTGGCCCAAAAACCCTTTGAATACAATCATTTGGACGGCGGTGACCAAAGGATATCCGGAAACAGGACAACCCGTAGCCTACAAAAACGATTCACTTACCAGCACTATGACCGTACAAGAAGTGTACGCCAAAGCATCCGACTCCATTATGGTTCCTATATATGATCCTGTTACGCAATCTACAACCAATACACTGGTGCCCAACCCGTTTGATCCCAGTACCGTCAAAAAATTTAGACTTATGGAAGATTGGATTTTTGATGCTCAACACAGCGACTTGAAACCACGCATCATCGCCATTGCTCCTCTTTACAATATGACGAGCCAAAGTGGTGTGCCGCTTGGCGAAGCAGAACTGTTCTGGGTAAAAATGGACGAACTGCGACCTGTACTTGCTCAGCAAGAGATTTTCAATAAACGTAATGACGCCGCACGCTTGAGCTACGACCACTGGTTTGAGATGCGACTCTTTGCCAGCCATATCGTAAAAGAAAGCAATGTGTACGATCTTGACATCGCCTACCAAGAGGCTTTTAGAGATGACGGTGTGGAAGCACTACTGGAATCTGACCGCATCAAAAACGATCTTTTTGTTATGGAGCACGACTTATGGGAGTATTGAAATATTGCTAAAAAGTGCTCTATTTATTCTACGAAACTTCCTTACTTTTGCCCACTCAAAATAGAATAAAACACCATGGCATATTTCTTTACATCAGAATCCGTATCAGAAGGACACCCAGACAAAGTTGCTGACCAAATATCTGACGCACTTATAGATCATTTTTTGGCTTTTGACCCGAGCAGTAAGGTTGCTTGTGAAACATTGGTAACTACTGGTCAAGTATTTTTGGCTGGCGAAGTAAAGAGTAATACCTACCTAGATGTTCAGAAAATAGCACGTGAGACGATCAACAAAATAGGTTACACCAAAGGTGAGTACATGTTTGATGGCAACTCTTGTGGTGTACTAAGTGCAATACATGAGCAGTCTCCAGACATAAACCAAGGAGTAGAGCGTGCTAACCCAGAAGAGCAAGGTGCTGGCGACCAAGGTATGATGTTTGGCTATGCTACGAATGAGACCGAAAGCTATATGCCTTTGCCACTTGAGCTAAGTCATATGCTGCTCAAGGAACTTGCCGAACTAAGAAGAGAGAATAACGAAATCACGTACCTAAGACCAGATAGCAAGTCTCAGGTAACTATAAAGTACGATGACAACAATAAGCCTATTGCCATAGACGCTATTGTGGTATCTACACAGCATGATGATTTTGATACCGAGGCAGTTATGCTTGCAAAAATAAAAGCAGATGTAATAAACATATTGGTGCCGCGTATCAAAAAACTATTGCCAGCAGAAACGCAGGCATTATTCACAGAGGATATTACCTATCACGTAAATCCTACAGGAATTTTTGTGATTGGTGGACCACACGGAGATACCGGTCTTACTGGTCGTAAGATTATCGTAGATACCTACGGTGGTAAAGGTGCTCACGGTGGCGGTGCATTTTCGGGTAAAGATCCAAGTAAGGTAGATAGAAGTGCGGCATACGCAACACGACATGTTGCCAAAAACTTGGTAGCTGCTGGTGTTTGCGATGAGGTATTGGTACAAGTAGCTTACGCCATAGGTGTAGCAGAACCAATGGGTCTTTATGTAAACACATACGGCACTTCTAGAGTAAGTCAAACCGATGGCGAGATAGCCGATATGCTTATGAAAATGGACAAATTTGATATGCGTCCTTACTTTATAGAGCAACGATTTAATCTGCGTAGCCCTATTTATTCTGAATCTGCTGCATACGGCCATATGGGTCGTAAGACGGAAACAGTTACCAAAACTTTTGTAGACGGTGGAGGTAACTCCATAGACGTAGAAGTTAAGCTTTTCCCATGGGAAGAACTTAATGGTGTAGAGGACTTGAAATCAGCCTTTAGCCTATAGATTATTACAGGTATCATTTATTTGGTACAGTTTTTTTTGAAAACCTAAAATTGTGAACATCAACGAATGTTTGCTTACTAAATTTGTATATCTAATAGAATAATTTTATGTGTGGAATAGTTGCTTATTACGGTCCAGATCAGGCTTACGATTTTTTAATAAAAGGACTGCAACGTTTAGAGTACAGAGGGTATGACAGTGCAGGAATAGCCTTGCTAAATGGAGACCTTCGTGTACACAAAAGCAAAGGGAAGGTATCAGACTTGCAGCAAGTAGCCGAAGGCAAAAACATAAGCGGAAATCGAGGAATAGGTCATACTAGATGGGCTACCCACGGTGAACCAAACACCGTAAATGCACACCCTCATCTCTCGCAAAGCGGCGATATTGCCTTGATACATAATGGAATCATAGAAAACTACGCTACGATCAAAGAGGTCTTAACAGAACGAGGTCATGTTTTCAAAAGCGATACAGATACAGAAGTACTTACGCACCTAATCGAGGAAATAAAAGACAAAGAACAAGTAGACTTACTTGAAGCCGTACGACTTGCCCTAAATGAAGTAGTAGGTGCTTACGCTATAGTGATACTAAGTAAGAATGACCCTAATACACTTATAGCTGCTCGCAAGGGTAGCCCACTGGTAGTAGGGATTAGTGATAGACCAGGAGAATTTTTCCTGGCAAGTGATGCTACACCAATCGTGGAGTACACCAAAACAGTTACGTACCTTAATGACAATGAAATAGTTGCTATCCAAGATGGGGAAATGACTGTAAAGACGATTGACAATGAGGCAATATCTCCATTCATACAAGAATTAAAAATTAGTCTAGAAGCACTAGAAAAAGGTGGATATGAGCACTTTATGCTTAAAGAGATTTTTGAGCAGCCCAAGTCCATTTATGACAGTATGCGTGGTCGCTTCGATCCTCAAAACCTAACTTTTGCTATGCGGAGTTTGACGGAATATGCCAGTAAAATAAAAAATCTCGACCGCATCATTATTGTGGCTTGCGGTACTTCGTGGCACGCCGGATTAGTGGGCGAATATCTTATAGAAGAGTTTGGCAGAATACCCGTAGAGGTGGAATATGCTTCTGAGTTCAGGTACCGAAACCCGATTATTACAGAAGATGATCTAGTGATTGCTATCTCACAGAGTGGTGAAACTGCAGACACACTTGCTGCATTAGAGATGGCAAAAGAAAAAGGAGCTACAATATACGGCATTTGTAATGTAGTAGGAAGCAGTATCCCAAGAATGACGCACGCAGGTGCATATACGCATGCAGGTCCAGAAATTGGCGTTGCCTCAACGAAAGCCTTTACTGCTCAAGTAACTGTACTCACCCTACTAGCACTTGGCATTGCGGATATACGTGGTAAAATCGCAAGCGAACGATTAAGAGAGATGTTTGCAGCGTTGGATACTATCCCTCAAAAAGTAGAAGAGTTGCTTATCAAATGTAACGACAAGTGTAAGGAAATTGCAGCCATCTACAAGGACTCACCAAACTGTCTATACTTGGGTCGTGGATACAACTTCCCTGTAGCACTAGAAGGAGCACTCAAACTAAAAGAGATCTCCTATATACATGCAGAAGGATATCCTGCTGCAGAGATGAAGCATGGTCCAATTGCACTAATAGATGAAAATATGCCTGTTGTGGTAATTGCAACTAAACGCAATTATTACGAAAAAGTAGTATCTAACATACAGGAAGTAAAAGCACGCAAGGGTAAAATAATAGCCATTGTGACCGAAGGTGATGAAAAAGTTGCTGAAATAGCAGACCACTACATCGAGATCCCAGATACAGAAGACTGTCTTACTCCTTTACTCGCCACTATACCACTGCAACTTCTATCTTACTACATAGCCGTAATGAGAGGATGTAATGTAGACCAACCTAGAAACTTAGCAAAGTCGGTTACAGTGGAGTAAATCGTCTTTTAAAATATACAGTTTTCTAAGTGTACTATTAACACACTGAAAATTTACTAAAGCCTAACATTCAAAGTGTTAGGTTTTTTTGTTTTCTGCAGGACCGGTTTTTGAAAAGCTCTAGTCAAACAAATAGAGAAATAGTATGAGAAAAACAATTACACTTTTAGCAGCAGCAATGATTCTAATGATAGCCGAGGCACAGGCCTCTAGACTATTCTTAACGACACATTCTTTGAGATCTACGGCCTATATCTCTGGCCAACAACACTTCTCTCACAACGGGGCATTCCAGATAAACAAACTAAGACCAGGAGCACACTTTGTACGCGTGACTCAGCAACACACCGTAAACAAAAGTAACGCACAGCGTAGGCACAACAGAGGGCACATTTTCAAAGGGAACATAATCATACCAAAACAAAGTGATGTATATGCTCGAGTATCTCCCAGAGGCAACCTTATTATAGACCGAATAATACCCCACAGACGCAACACCCGCAGAAATATAACTACCCCACAACGAGGTCGTGGAGTAAACTACAATAGAAATGGTCAGGGGTATACGAATAGAGGGGGAGCACGAGCTCCAGCATTGAGAGGCGGTCGAGCAACGAATAACTTTAACGCAGCACTTACAACGATTAAACAAGCCTCCTTCCAGAGCGAGAAAACACTAATTGCAAAGCAATACCTACGAAATAACGATGTAACCAGCAGACAGGTCTTACACATGATCAGAGCATTTACTTTCGAAAGTAGTAGGTTAGAAATAGCCAAAATAGCTTACCGCAGTACGGTAGACCCACAAAACTATTTTTTGGTAAACCAAGGCTTTGCCTTTAGCAGTAGCTCAAGAGCGTTGGATAGATTCATTCGATCATAGTTGCAATTAGTTCTTTATGTGCAGCGGTTATAGCTAACTGCTGCATTTTCTTTGTCCAAAACACGTTATTATCTATAGTCACTTTAGCGGCAGATAGCAAAGAGAATATGTTTTTGGTACATTCTTTCGAAAAATATAACCTTGCATAATCAGGGCATACATGTTTTAATCTTCATGAATTTAGACCTAAACTTGCACACTGTAAAGTAGAATTGGTCACTAGCCTATATGCACATTAAAAAATCTGTCTTCGAAAATGCCTTAAAACACATGTTTACTGCCAGAGCAATGGCAGATATCTATGAAGCAAATAGGCCAATAACGAGCTACGTACATTCTACCTCGAAAGGGCACGAAGCAATACAACTTGCTACGGCTTACCACCTAAAAGAAATAGACTGGGTAGCTCCCTACTATCGCGATGAGTCTATACTGTTGGGAATGGGATTAAGTCCATATGAGCTCATGCTACAACTATTGGCAAAAAAAGATGACCCTTTCTCAGGTGGCAGGACGTACTACTCCCATCCTTCGCTACTGCGAGCAGACAAACCAAAAATAGCTCATCAAAGCAGTGCCACAGGTATGCAAGCCATACCAACTACTGGTATAGCACACGGCTTGCAGTATTTGAAAGAAAATAAGCTAAACGAACCAGGGACAAATGGGTCTATAGTAGTGTGTTCCATTGGGGACGGCTCTATGACCGAGGGAGAAGTGGCAGAAGCGTTGCAAATGGCTGTACTGCACCAACTACCAATTTTGTACTTGGTACAAGATAATGACTGGGGAATATCTGCAAGCGGAGACGAGATGCGGGCAATGAACGCCTATGAATTTGCTGCAGGATTTAAGGGTTTACGCAGGGGAAAAGTCGATGGTAGTGATTTTGCAGAAAGCTACAATGATGTAGGTAAAGCCATAAAGTGGGTTCGTATGAATCAAAAGCCTATGCTGCTACACGCAAAAGTGCCGCTACTGGGGCACCATACGAGTGGAGTACGAAGCGAGTGGTACCGTGATGATTTAGAAGAAGACCAAAAAGAAGATCCGCTTATATTTTTGCTGGAGCAAGCACTGGAAAAAGGGTTCAAACAAAGCACCATAGACCAATGGAAAGAAGAGGCAATTGCCCACGTTTCTGATGCCTTTGAACGAGCCGTTGCAGCCGAATCTCCTGCACTAGATACAGTAACTGATTTTGTGCTCGCACCAACACCCATTACAGAAGAAGTGGGAGAAAGAAGCCCAGCAGGTAACGAAATAATAATAATGGTAGATGCTGCATTGCACGCTGTAGATGAAATCCTAACAGACCATCCCGAAGCGTTGCTGTATGGACAAGATGTAGGTCATAGACTCGGCGGTGTTTTTAGAGAAGCAGCTACTTTAGCCCAAAAACATGGAACACATCGTGTATTCAATACACCCATACAAGAAGCCTACATTATAGGCTCTACTGCTGGTATGAGTGCCGTAGGTTGCAAGCCTATAGTAGAAGTACAGTTTGCCGACTATATATGGCCGGGAGTAAACCAGCTTGTAACAGAACTAAGTAAGAGTAGCTACCTAAGTGGAGGCAAGTTTCCTATACAAAGTGTTATACGCGTACCAACGGGGGCTTATGGCGGCGGCGGCCCATACCATAGTGGGACCAATGAGAGTAGTATTCTTCCCATTAAAGGTATAAAAATAGTCTACCCAAGTAATGCTGCAGATATGAAAGGACTTATGAAGGCTGCTTTCTATGATCCAAATCCTGTAGTTATGTTTGAACACAAAGGTATATACTGGAGTAAGGTGCCCGGAACCGAAGGAGCAAAAAGCATAGAACCGAGTAAAGACTATGTGATACCCCTTGGTAAAGCACGCATACATTTAGAAACAAGCGATGAGGCTCTAGAAAACGGAGAAACCATATCCATAATAACCTATGGAATGGGTGTATGGTGGGCAAGCAATGCCGCCAAAAATTATCCTGGTCAGGTAGAAGTAGTTGACTTGAGAACCTTGAGCCCATGTGATGACGAATCTATCTATGCCAGCGTAAAAAAGCATGGCAAAGTGATGGTCTTAACAGAAGAAACATTGAATAACTCCTTTGCCCAAGCAATAGCTGGCAGAATACAAGAGCATTGTTTTCAGTTCTTAGATGCACCCGTAAAATGTGTTGGTTCGCTGGATCTACCGGCTGTACCTCTCAATGTCGCATTGGAAAAAGAGATGCTACCAAACGCTGACAAGGTCGCAACTGCCATAGGCAATCTATTGGATTATTAATGAAGAGTATATGTTTTGGGAGAGTCCCAGAACATGAAATCTGTAGGGTAGCTATATTAAGCTCTGCTAAAATTCGAAGCGTATATTAGCTTCTAGCGATGGTTGGTAACCACTGCTCTCGTATAACCGTGATTGCTCATTGAAATTAAGATCATCCAGAATAAAACTGGTCACTTCTAGCTTGATATTTTCTGTAAATCCGAATCCAGCTGATGCAATAAATCCAGTGCTTCCGTTATTAAAAATACCTAGACCTAGACTGTGTCGTTTGTTGAATTCTGCAAAATTTTGTAAAGCAATATACGCTACGCCAGCTGCATTGATATTTGCAGCATGCAAAGAATGAGTTATACTAACATTCTTGCTGGCACTCCAAGTGTACATAAGGTTTATACCCAGTTCTGGACGAAAATTGCCTTCAGAGTAATTGATAGTGGTATCTTTAAACTGTACCATCGAATCGCCAGATGATGTATATTGGTTCTCAGGGAATGGGTATCCCGATGGAGTATTCATCTTACTTATATCCAACCCCCCAAAAAATCCATTGTATGCATAGGCAAATCCAAGTCCAAAATCAAGACCCACAGTCTCACCTACACTGCTAGAATCCGTACCAAAGGTAAATTTATTAGGCCCTAAGACTTTATTGAATTCATTGCTTTTAATTGCGTATGCGTATCTTCCTATATCCACACCCAGTGACAGATAGTTACCTTTATCCAGTTCTAATCTATACGATCCATAAAGCATAGTAGAACTAACCGACCTGAGCCTGTTTTCTGTACTGCCACTGTGCAAGCCGATTCTAAAATTTTCAGTTATCTTATACTCTCCTATGGCTAAGTACGCTACAGGAACTTCTTCCTCAACAAATGGATTCAGTAACCCTGAGATGCTTACTACACCATTATCTGTATCATAATTTTGAAAGGCTGGATTTAAATATCCAAGTGGCTTGTTATTGCTCAACATGTTTATTTGAGCCTTGACATGCATAAAACCTATGCTCACAAATACAACTAATATTATTCTCTTCATCTCTTCTTTTTACACATTGGACATGCTAACAGACTGTATGTTTTCTAGCATATTGATTACTAATTTTTCTACGTTATATTTTTCGTTCCAACCCCAGTCTTGTCTAGCCGCAGAATCATCAATACTATCTGGCCAACCGTCTGCAATATTTTGGCGGCTATCAATAGCATACTCCAGAGTGAACTCAGGAATGTGTTTTCTGATTTCTGTAGCCAACTCCTCAGGGTTGAAGGATGTGCCTGCTATGTTGTAGCTACTTCTCAGCTTTATTTGATCCATTGGAGCGTTGGTGATTTCTAATGTAGCTCTTACTGCATCTTCCATATGCATCATAGGCAATGTAGTACTCTCATTGAGAAATGATGTATAGCTTCCTGTTTTGAGTGCTTGGTGAAATATGTCTACTGCGTAGTCTGTTGTTCCTCCTCCTGGGAGCGATTTCCAACCTATAAGACCCGGATACCGAATAGAACGAACATCCAAACCGTACTTTGCATTATAGTATTCGCAGTATCTTTCGCCAGCAAGTTTTGTGATTCCATAGATCGTATTGGGCTCCAAAATAGTACTCTGTGGTGTGAGCACAGGGGGGGTAGTAGGACCAAACACAGCAATAGAACTTGGCCAAAATATTCGTTTCACACCGTATTCAAGACACGCATCAAAAATATTGAACGTGCCGTCCATATTGAGCTCCCATCCAAACTTTGGATTTGCCTCTGCTGTAGCACTGAGTAAAGCTGCAAGATGATATACAATGGTAGGCTTATGCTTACCAAAACTGTTTGCTATTTGAGTCTTATCCAAGACATTGAGTATTTCAAAATTGCCATTTTGAAATACAGGATTCTCAGATGTACGAATGTCACTCGCTATTACATTCGCGGCACCGTGTATTTTTTGTAGATTCTCTACAAGCTCTGTCCCCACTTGTCCGCAAGCCCCTATTACTAGTATTTTTTCAGCCATTGCTTATGTTACAAAAATATGTATTCCTATCAGACTTAATGCCAGTTCTTTTCTCCTGCGGGTATTGGTACATTTAAATGGTTTTCTACTGGCGGAATAGGACATGAGTACTCCTTATTATACGCACAATACGGATTGTATGCATAGTTAAAATCAAGTACAGGGCTTTCCAAATCTGCTAATTGAAAATCTAAATACCGGCCTGCTCCATAGGTAGATTTCGCATTGGTAAGGTCCTTAAATGGACAAAAGAAATAATCTGGTTGCTCCACATTTTGGTAGAGCGTAAGTGCTAGATCAGCATCGCCAAGTTTGAAACTGAGTGTGCCATATCGTTTGTATTCTGGCAATCTTTCTGTACTTGTTTTCATTTCAAAAATCGCTCCATTTCGTATTGGTGCAAAGGTTGCTTTTACTCTAAAAACCTCGTCTGGTGCGAAGTAGTTTAATTTCCCTGTGGGAGAAAGATCACTCTTTGGTAATATCCCATTGGCTCCACTAAGGAACATAGCACTTGTGCTGTCTCTGTGCCTCATCACTCGCTTGGCATAGTCAGAAAGAGTTGTGTACTCTTCTCCTTCAGCCACCACCTCTTGGTTTGGCTTCCACTTCTTAGAAGTATCACAAGCAGTACCCAATAAGGAAACTAGTGCTACGCCTAACAGTATTGTATTTCTCATTTATTAAATAATAAAAAGGATGCTCCGCAATTTACAAAATTATCTGGTGCTGCCTCATTAAGGCCAAATCCACCCGTAAGATCAATTTGAAAATCATCATTTATTAGGTAGGTAAATCCACCATTTATGAGGTGCAGTTCTTCTCCCGAATTAGTGAGAAACCCATAAGGCTCTATATAGAAGCTCAGTTTTTCGGTTATACCGTAGCCTAGTGCTAAGGTGTAGCTTGTAGTAGGACTAGGAGTAAAACCGTCCCAACTCAGCCCGTACTGTATGGCTATTCCAAATCTACTTGTGATGTCGTATGTGAGCGGAACAAGAAATTCTGGGGCTATTTTCTGCCCGCTCGCTTTTGCAAAATCTCCAGATGTTAGCTCAGGAATGTACAAGTGGCCCAAGAAACCAATACTAATTTTATCATTTTTATATAGGTTGGTTTTGAAACCTATGAAAGAAGAAGAGAAGCCTACTCTGTCAGAAGTAAAATCTTGACCACCGGTAAAGGCACTATTAAATATTTCTCCATTATTATTAAAACTAGTATTAAACCTTAACTCTATGTTGTTCGTCAGTCCGTAACGGAGCAGAGTTGTATTTACTGTAATATTCCTTTCAGATAAATTATTTAGTACTCCTAGACCTATAAGACTTTGCTTATCATTCTCTAAAATAAAGCCTGTCTCCACTTGCAAAGCACCTTTGGGTACCACGTTTGGACTCTCGGTAAAATCTGGACGGTCTGTTTCTATCTGTGCTACGAGTGATGTACTCACTAAAAGTAGCAGTATGACAAGGCTATTTTTCATGGTGCAAAATTATTCTTTTATTCCCTCGAGCATAAATAAGAAAGCAAAGTCCTTCGCTGTTTCTTTCAACGCTTCGAAACGTCCGCTAGCTCCACCGTGACCTGTTTCCATGTTGCAATCCATTATGAGGATATTATCATCCGTTTTCATGTCGCGTAGCTTGGCAAGCCATTTAGCGGGTTCCCAGTACTGCACTTGGCTATCGTGTAGACCCGTAGTGATAAGCATATTGGGATAATCCTTAGCTTCTACTTGATCATACGGTGAGTAGCTTTTGATATAGTGATAGTACTCCTCCTGGTTTGGGTTTCCCCATTCATCATACTCGCCTGTAGTAAGCGGTATAGTATCATCTAGCATGGTAGTGACCACATCTACAAATGGGACTTGTGCTATCACTCCTTTCCATAACTCTGGACGGTAGTTAATAACTGCACCCATCAGCAACCCGCCAGCACTTCCTCCTTGAGCATACAATTTATCTGCACTCGTTACACCTTCGGCTATGAGGTAGTCTGCCGCATCTATGTAATCAAAGAATGTGTTCTTCTTATTGAGCAGCTTTCCGTCATCATACCATTGCCTTCCCAAATCTTCTCCTCCGCGTATGTGAGCAATCACATACACAAAACCTCTATCTAGCAATGACAGCCTGATAGAGCTAAAATAAGGGTCTAATGAGTGTCCGTATGATCCGTATGCGTAGAGCAGAGTTGGTCTATTCATTGGTACCGCTTGCAAGTTTCCGGTCTCTCCGCTTTGCTCTTTTTTATATACCACACTTAATGGCACTTTAGCCCCATCTCTAGCAGTTGCCCACATACGTTTGCTACCGTAGCTACTTTCATCATAACCACCAAGTACTTCTTGTTGTTTAAGGAGTACCTTATCCTTGGTATTCATATCGTAATCGTAAACGCTGCTCGGCGTGGTCATACTCGTATACCCAAAACGAAGCGTCTCTGTATCAAACTCTGGATTGGTACTGCTCCAACAGTCGTACGTCTCAGAATCAAATTTCATATAGTGCTCACCTTGTGTAGTTTGGTTGATGATGCGAATATGATTTTGTCCATTTCTTCGCTCTTCTATTACCATATGATTTACAAAGAGTTCTACCCCTTCTAGGAGTGTGTCTTCTCTGTGTGCTATCACTTCTTTCCAATGGGTACGTTCGGTCAGTAACTCATCTGTATACATTAGTTTAAAATTAATAGCATCCCAATTGGTAACCACGTACCAGCGGTCTTGGTAGTGTGTAATGCCATACTCCAACCCACGTATTCTTGGCTGAAAAAGCTTGAAAGCATCCTCTGGTTTATCAGCAAGAAGTATTTGATACTCTGAAGTAATGCTCGCTCCACTACTTATTACAATATACTTCTGGCTTTTGCTTTTGTATACGCCACAGTTGAAGGTGTCATCCGTCTCTATATATCTTTCGGTATGTTCTTTAGTAAGAATATTATAGGACATGATCTTGTAGCTACGCAACGTGGTCTCATCTTTGAGCGTATAGAAAATAGTCTGATTATCTGCAGCCCAAGTAGCTCCACCAGTAGTTCCTTTAATTTCCATTTCTAGCTTTTCCCCCGTCTTTAGGTTTTTCAAGTATAGATTGTAAATCCTTCTACTTACGGTATCCTCAGCGTAAACACACAGTTCATTATTGGGACTTACCGTGTAGCTTCCTAATTGGTAATACGCATGCTCTTTGGCCATCTCATTTACATTGAACACTATCTCCTCTGCACCTGCGTCTTCCAGCTTTCCCTCACCTTGCTTGCGGCAATAGATTGGGTATTCACCTGTTTCTTCAAAACGTGTATAATACCAGTACCCACTCTTGCGAAACGGCACACTAGCGTCATCTTTTTTTATGCGTCCTACCATTTCCTCGTAGAGATCATTCTGTAGCTTTTCGGTAGGCTTCAATACCTCTTTGGTGTACGCATTTTCAGCATTCAGATAGTCAAGCACTTCCTGGTCTTCTCTTTCATTGAGCCAAAAATAATCGTCTACTCTAGTGTCTCCGTGTATATTGAGTTCCTTTGGTACTTTTTTAGCTTTAGGTGCTTGCATGGTACAATGATAGAAGTATTGTGCAGTAGAATGAAAGAATAGTTATGCCAAAATACATCACTAGCCAATATGTGAAACGACACATTTTCAACTTATCTTTGTTCCACTTCTAAACAAGTGCTTCATTATACTACACATATACACTCTAGCGATGGCCAATGGGTCACCTTCATACATGGAGCTGGTGGCAGTAGTAGCATCTGGTATAAACAAGTGCGTGCATTTCAAAAACACTACAATGTGTTGCTCATAGACCTGCGTGGACACGGAAAATCTAAGAAGCCTATCTATGAAAAACTAAAACGCTATCGTTTTGATAATATAGGCGATGAAGTCATTGAAGTACTGGATCACTTAGAGATAAAGACGACCCATTGGGTAGGCATCTCACTAGGTACAATTGTAATACGTGAGATAACAGAGCGGTTTCCCGACCGTGCTCTCAGTATGATAATGGGCGGTGCTATCATGAAAATGAATGCCCGAGGGCAAGTACTCATGCGTCTGGGGGTACTGCTAAAGTCTGTTGTGCCGTATCTGCTGCTCTACCGATTCTTTGCTCATATAATAATGCCAAAGAAGAGTCACAGAGAGAGCAGAAATCTGTTTATTGATGAGGCTAAGAAGCTATACCAAAAGGAATTTAAACGTTGGTTTACGCTGGTAGCGGAGATTAATCCGCTGCTCAAGTATTTTCGATTCAAAGACGCGGGTATTCCTACTCTCTATATTATGGGTGAAGAAGACCACATGTTTTTGCCAAGCATTACAAAAATAGTGCAAGACCATAAAAGCTCAACACTGCACGTGATACCTGACTGTGGTCATGTAGTGAATGTAGAGCAACCCCATATTTTTAATGAAGTGGTTGTAGGGTTTTTGAGAGGGGTATAATTTACTTAGTATACACAAATTTAGTTATGCTACTAGGCTTACCATTCTCCAATGTAGATTTATACACTATAGGTCTATTCTCACTATCAAACTGATAGGTCCCTTTGGTAGATTTATATAAGACTCCTTTTTTATAATTTTTTACCGACTTCTCTACCCTATTGCCATTGGTGTCATACGCTGTTTGTGTACTATACCATAACTTGCCTTTGTAGTAGGACTTGTAGTCGTGGGAGAGTATAGTCTGGCCATCACTCGCATACGTATTCGTGTATTCACTTTCTTTGTAACCCTTTGTTTCATTGGTCCGTATTGTAGCGAGTTGCTTCTTAAATTTATTACGCTTCTCAACTGTTTTATACAATTCGCCCTTTTCATCTACAGCCAGACTTACTTTGGTGAGGGTACTGTCTTTATCGTACTCCCTGCTCACACATAGCTTGGAGGTATCTTTATGCTTGGCAATCTCTATGCCGTTAGCATCACATTCAAAATTCCATACATACTGCACCTTGCCTTTGCCATCGGTAGCTGTAGTTCTCTTCTGCTGACCATCTGGATAGTACTCACTATACCACGTATATTTTAGCTTTCCTTTTTTATAATACCTGTCATACGACGTATTGGTAATACTATCTATCGGTTCACGAATCGTGTATTCTAATGTATCTCCTTTACCATTTATTTTTACAAAATCATATAATCCAGGCTGGTCTTTATAGTAATTATGTTGCTGCACTTCTGCTATTTCACCCTTCTTATTCTTAGATTCTAGGATATACATGTAGTCCTTGTCATTGTACTTATATACATGGGACCATTCGATTGGCTTACCTATTTTGCCTCCACTTAGACTTATACACCTACCTTTATCATCAAAACCAAAAGCACGGTACTGTCTTACTTTTTTGGCTTTACCGTTATCCTTAAATTTTTGCGTTTGAGTAGTATACTGCGTTATCCCTCTCTCCAGTACGTAGTCTGATTGTTTCAAATAAGCTACTGGTAGCTGCAAGTTATAGGGCCTATAGCTAAATGTAGTATACCTCTTCCAGTATAACCGATCATAGGGAGAAACGCTCTGAGCATACATGGTATAACTCAAGCTGGCAAGAAGAATAAGGATTGTATTCCGTATTGTATTTGGAGATAATTTCAGTTTCATATTAACTTAGTGATTTTTAGCCTTATAAAAGTTTCATATTTCGAATAACGGAACTTTTCGCCGTAATATTGCAAGGTGAGCACAGCAGTATACATGATACCCAATTTTATTGGTGAATTTGATAAAGAGTACCTACCTAAGCGTACCATAGAACAAACCTATAAAATCACCCATTTCATAGTAGA
>TARA_B110000902_G_scaffold77495_2_pt1 | contig 17264 bp, 7 predicted proteins | sample TARA_B110000902 | Tara Oceans TARA_B110000902 (sample SAMEA4398009) | marine metagenome | biome: Polar Biome; feature: [SRF] surface water layer (ENVO:00010504); material: water (ENVO:00002006), including particulate matter (ENVO:01000060) such as... | depth 5 m | reverse complement strand
TCTTCAATGCGTTGCAACATTAGCACTGTAGATCGCGGAGAAATTCCAATAAACATGTACGCTATTGGTTTAGCTACGTCAGGTTCAGGCAAAGGTTTAGCTACTAATGTACTCGAAGAACGAGTTATTGATCAGTTTCAGCATAACTTTACTGAAAGCACATTTCCTGCATTAGCTGCTCAGCACTTGAACACTCTTGCTCAAAAGAGAGCAACCCGTAATTCAACAGACCCTGCTGACGAGTTAGCGCGAGTACAGAAAGAATTTGATGTAGCAGGCGAATTCGTTTTTAGTTTTGATTCAGGTACAGCACCTGCAGTGAAACAAGCCAGGCATAAACTTCTTATGGCAAACGCTGGCTCAATGAATCTTCAGATCGATGAGATAGGTTCCAATCTTTTAGGTAACGTTGACGTTTTAGGCTCGTTCTTAGAATTGTACGACGTAGGTATTATTAAACAGAAGTTAACCAAAAACACTGTTGATAACACACGCACTGAAGAAATTAAAGGCCGCACACCAACTAATATGCTTTTGTTTGGCACACCTGCACGATTACTTAATGGCTCTAAAACTGAAGACGAGTATACCTCTATGCTCGACACAGGTTATGGCAGACGCTGTTTCTTTGGTTACGCTAAAGGTCACTCAAGGACTGAAGGGCTTACACCTGCTGAAGTACTAGCTCAACGTACTGACAGTACCACTGATCAGTTCATTGAAGATCTTTCTGATCGTTTAGGTGATATGGCAGACATTGCTCAAGTTGGTAAAAATCTCCATGTATCAGAAGAAACAACTTTGCTCTTTATTGAGTACGAACAGAAGTGCATTGCTGAAGCCAATAAGTTAGGTGAGCATGACGAAATGCGTAAAGCAGAAATGTCACACCGTTACTTCAAAGCTTTAAAACTTGCAGGCGCTTACGCATTTGTTGATGGCTCTCCTGAGCTTACTACAAAGCACGCTTACCATGCGATCAAACTTGCAGAGCAATCTGGTAAAGCTTTTGATCTAATGTTAACCCGTGACCGCGCTCATGTTCGATTAGCTAAGTACATTGCTGAAGTTAAACGTCCTGTTACTTTTGCAGATATGCTTGAAGACTTACCTTTCTTCAAAGTACCAGCTCCGCAAAAAGCAGAAATGCTGCAACTTGCAATCGCTTATGGTTATCGCAACAACATCATCATCAAAAAATCCTTTGAAGATGGTATTGAGTTTCTTACTGGCGAGACATTAGAGCAGACTGACCTTGATAAACTCACAGTCAGTTATAGCAATGATTTAGCCACGGGATATAAAAGCGACTTAGCAGCGTTTAGTGAACTTACTAAACTAACTCAGCATCAAGGGATGCACTGGTGCACACACCATTTCAAAGAAGGGCATCGTACCGAAGACAAAGCAATAGCTGGCTTTAATATGATTGTTTTAGATATTGATCATGGCGTAAACATCAGTACGGCTATGCTAATGCTAAAAGATTACAAAGCTTTGTTCTATACCACTAAGCGTCACACACTTGACGATCACCGTTTCCGTATCATTTTACCTACCAACTACGTCTTGAAGCTAGATGCTAAAGACTACAAAGAGTTTATGCGTAATCTGTTCGACTGGCTTCCTTTTAAAGTTGACGACGGTACTAATCAGCGTGCTCGCAAATGGCTTTCACACAAAGGTCATTTTCATTATCAAGATGGCACATTGATTGATGTTCTTCCATTTATTCCTAAGACCACCAAGAACGAAGACTTAAAAGAACTGAACTTAAGTCAACAAGGATTGGGTAACTTGGAAAGGTGGGTATTGAACAACAGTGGTGACGGCAACAGAAACAACATGCTGCACAAATACTGCATGATTCTTGTTGATGGTGGATTTTCTTACGACAATATCTGGAAACAAGTACTAAACCTTAATAGTCAGATGCCAGATTCTTTACCTGAAGCTGAATTAGCTGGAACTGTTATGCAGACTGTAACTAAAGCCATTTCAGCAAGATAACATAGCTCACTCCGTGAGCTTTGCGATTTCTTAATTTATATAAAAGAGAGAGAACAATGGACCAAGATATTAATGACCAACTAGTACTTGTTTGTGGTAAATCTGCTGCAGGTAAATCAGCTTCATTTATGAATCTCGATAATCCTGCAGGTGTTATGTACCTGAACTGTGAAGCTGGCAAGAGATTGCCATTTAAAAGCAAGTTCAAGCAATTCAAGATCACCGATCCTCTGCAAGTCTATGAAGCTTTTGACTTTGCTGAAACTCAACCAGATGTTCACACAATTGTTATAGACTCAGTTACTTATCTTTTAGATATGTACGAATCAGTCTATGTGCTGCCTAGCACCAATACTATGAAAGCTTGGGGTGATTTTGCTCAATACTTCAAAACCTTGATGCAACGCTACGTAGCTAAATCATCTAAGAAAGTCGTATTTACTGCTCACACTCTCGATCAGCTCAATGAAGTAGAGATGGCCGTAGAAACTAAAGTCCCTGTTAAGGGTGCCCTTAAAAACCAGGGCATTGAGTCTTATTTCTCAGTTGTAATTGCAGCTAAGAAAGTGCCACTAAAAACGATTGATAAGTACAAATCTGATTTATTGGTAACAACAGAAGACGAAGAAACACTGGGATTCAAATACGTGTTTCAAACAAGGCTTACTAAAGAAACTGTGAACGAACGTTTACGTGGCCCCCTAGGCTTGTTTGAGCAACAAGAAACCTACATCGATAACGACATGCAAAAAGTCTTTAATCGCCTGCAGGAATACTATGCTGAAGAGGAGCTTGTAGCATGACGCCTACCCACCCAGAAATGGTCAGTGCACTAGCTAAGCCAGGGAAAGAAATCTTAGACAGCATGACACTAGGTAACTTTAACCTTTTACGTGAAGTGACTGAAGAAGCTATCGCAGTTGGTACGCTTTTAGACACTGTAAAAAAACAGGTTATCTACAATAAAGTCGGAGGCTTTAAACACTTCCCGTCTAGGATTATCCCAGGTGTTCCACTAACCGCAGAACAGTGCGATTTGCTACATATGGCTTTAGGCATATTTGGTGAAGCGGCTGAAGTCTTAGAATCTGTACATAATTACATTTTCAAAGAAGAACCATTAGACGAAGTTAACTTGATTGAAGAATCAGGGGACATTGAGTTTTACCACGAAGGCCTACGTCAAAGTTTGAATATATCGAGGGATGAAGTTTTAGCCCAAAATATTGCCAAATTATCTGTGCGCTACGAGGGCTTTCAATATTCAGACCAAGCCGCACAAACCCGTGCTGACAAAGCATAAACCTTTATACAACAAACCAGGAATTATATATGTCTATATTATCAAGTTTAACAACCTCCGATGAAGTACAAGGCGAAACAGACAACTTTGGTATGGGAGGCCCACTAGACTCTAATACTTACAATGGAGTCGTCACAATGGCCTATGTTTCCAAAGCAAAAAGTGGAGCTATTGGGGTCAACATCGTAATGTCTACTTCTGCTGGCCGTGAGTTTAAAACAACACTCTGGGTTCAGTCAGGTAATGCGAAAGGAAACCTTAATTACTACACTCGGGATAACAAAAAAGTCTATCTTATAGATTTCATAGTCTTCGAGAGCCTCTGCTTATTAACATTAGGTGTTAAGGGTTCGGAAGCGGAAACCGAAGATAAAGTAATCAAAATCTGGGATTACAAAACAGGAAAAGAAGAGCCAACTACTGTTCCAGTAATCGTGGATCTAATTGGAAAAGAAGCAATCTTTGGTATTGTCAAAAAAATTGTATCCAAGAACACTTTAGTTGGTGACAGCTGGGTTAACACTGGCGAAACCAAAGAAGAAAACAGGGTTACTAAGATTTTCCGTGCTTCAGATAACAAAACTGTTCCAGAGATTACAAATCAAGCTGAAGAAGCAACTGCTATTACAGCATGGCTTAAGAAGTTTGAGGGCACTGTTAAAGACGAATCAATTAAGCTTGATGCGTCTGCTACACAGTCTGCAGCATTTTCTGGAGCGGCTGCTGGAGCTGCCACAGCTAAACCAACGTCTAGCATATTCGGCGGCGCATGAATAAGCAACTTAACGTTGTTGGTTTTGACCCGTCCCTAAGAAATTGGGGATGGGCAACTGGAACTTACTGTTGCGAGTCTAAGTCCTTGGATATCTCCAACCTTGGAACTATCTCACCTGTCATTACTAAAAGTAAGGATGTGAGACAAAACAGTAAAGACTTAGAAGCTGCTTATCAACTAATGACTGTTATATCAAATGTCGTTGTTGATGCCCAAGCAGTTTTTATTGAAGTACCCATAGGCAGTCAAAGCGCTAGAGCAATGGCTTCTTATGGTATATGTGTCGGCCTTTTAGGAGCTTTAAGACAGAAAGGGATACCGTTTTTCGAAGTGACCCCAACCGAAGTAAAACTGGCGGCTGTAGGTAATAAAAATGCCTCCAAGGTTCAGATGATCGATTGGGCATTAGAGAAACACCCGAAAGCTCCATGGCCGATGTACAAGAACAAAGGCAAAAAACAAGTTGTACAGGGTAAAGCTGAACACATGGCAGACGCCATTGGCGCTATACGCGCAGGCACTCAGTCTCAAATGTTTCAACAACTTTTAGCCTTTTCCAATTAACCCCTTATATAGGACCAATTATGCAAATTCAATTGAAACAGCTTGAATTAGAGATAGCTGTACGCGATTATGTACTCAAAATGGGCATCACAAGCCCAGTGGGCGAAATAGCGTTTAGGCCAGCTCGAAGCCAAGGCAACACAATCACAACTGAGATAGAGGTAACAGATAATGCTCCACAGAATATTCTTACACCTCGCGCAGTTCCTTCTGCGCTTAGTACTCTTAAGAGTGACAGCTCGCCTGAAAATGATCTTGTAGACGTAGATGACGATTTAGCAGAAGGTGCGAGTCTCTTCGGAGGATCGTAAACCATGCTTAAGACTCTTCGTAACTTCGTCTATGGTTTATCTTCAATAGTAGGTGCAGCACTTATCTGCGCGCTAATATTAGCGATTGTAGTATTTGGTGGAACACTAATAAGTTTTCTCGCTACCATAGTGGGAATACTGTTACTGGTCTGCATAGTAGCTGTAGGTATCTATGAAGCTTGTACTGACAAAGGTTCCCCAGACCCTTAATCAGTTATTAACTCAAAGCCCCTTGTGAAAGGGGCTTTCGTTTGATGACTAATTAAAACGCTGACATTAACATCTTTATTGGTAAGATTTCTTTAACTGATCCAGGCAATTCTAACGCCCCCATACTTAATGAGCCTGGAACAGGATCATTAATTAGACTAGATTCTAATATATGAGGCAGCCCACCAAACATGTCGCCTATAGCTAACAGCGCAGCGGCTCTCCCAGGATTACTTTTTACAGCTTGAAAAATAGCAACTTGAATCCGTAAATAGTACTTAGTAAACGGTAAGAAACCCATATCATTTATGTACTGTAACCCTTTGTGAGTTGGAACATCATAATTTACAAAAGCTGCACGGACAGTTTTTATAGCCTCTTTACTGTCTACAGGGTCTTTCTTTCGTTGAGTTAAATGCTCATGCAAAACAAACCTAGCTGCAAAATCTGATCTAATAGTTGCTTGGTTTAGTAAATCGTATCCGGGAGTTCCATGCATTAACAGAAGATTCTTGGCAACAGTTTTAACACCTGCAGGAACAAAAGCTGTTTTAGCTTCAATCCCTTCAGTCAACTTAGACCTATAAGAAAACGGGTCTTCGTCAGTTGTGGCTAGATCTTCTGCAACTGTTTGATACAATCCAGAGTCCATCAATACATGCACAGGATTCTTTTCCAGTGTGTCGTTTAGAATAATCACTTCTTGCTGCGCGTTTGTTAGCGCCTTTCCTTTTAGTATTCCTATATTAATTTCAAGTTGAAGCTTATCCCGAGCTTTTCTATCCTTTAAGTAATTTGAAGTTGCAGCTTGTCCTGTAACCCGCATCTTAACGTACTCTATAGGAGATACCCCGTATAACGCCAATACCGTATAGTTTGAGAACTCATTTCCTATGAGTGTCACTAAATTTTTTATAACCCAAATATCTTTTACTACCCGAACAATTTCTTGCCAAGCATTTTCAAGCTGCACTATACGTAGTGCTGCCGTTTCACCCATAGGCTTTAACCCAAGCTTAGTCGGTATAATTGGGGTGTTTGTAAGAGCCCAAACCACGACAGTTTCAAACCTTGAACGGTCTTCTGCAATTTTTTTGAACATGTCTCCTATACTGTGTTTACGGTACCCAAACATAACGTTATAAACGTCGTTTCGCACACGCATTTCATTACTGCCCCAGATTTTACGGATATCCCGTTTGGTTTTTTCTGGTAACAGCCGGTAGCGTTCTTGCAATTCTGGGTCAGTACTATTAGGCCCAATAGTTATAAACGCATCTGGATCTTTTGCATACTCAGCCTTTGACTGCTCGTATAGCGTTTGAATCCCATCTTTATTTAACAAAGGAGCTTTGTTTTTATTAATGGCAGTACCGGCCATATGTCCCAATACTTTGTTAAATCTGTTGTCCCTTACTAATACGCGATCTTTTGTGTCACTTTCCATCAAGTAACGGTAGTTAACAGCATCTCCATTTTGGTTTAGAACAGGAACCATCTTATTAGACATAGATAGCTTTCTAGGATCTAAATCTGGATCATGAGTAAACAGAGCTTCAATTGAAGCTTCTTTAGCTTTACTAATGTCTCCAGCTAATTTGGAACTTTGGCGCTTAACTTCCCCAGACGCTAGATCAAGAACGGAGTTGTTAATTTTATAGCCTTTAGCCCTCAAACTGCCCCAACTAATTACCCCTGACACTGTTTCAGACAGCCCCCGACCACGCAATGTATATAATGAACGCGTTCCTGTTGGATCAGCATCATCTTGCAATAAACCGTCTTGATCTAATTTACTGTACCCTGCAGCCAATAAAGCCTCACCTTCAAGGGGTGTAGCAGCAACTAACTCAACATGCGGGTCATAAATTTCACTGGTATGGCCTTTTATCATATGAGTACCAATTCCTTGAAACTCATTCTCCAGTGCATCTTTTTTCAAATAAGAATGGAGTGCTAATATATATTCAATTCCGTTCCCTTCTTCTGCATCACGATTAGCTTCTTGCCGAAATACGTCAACAAGTGTAGTACGTGTTGTAGAAGCCATGTATTCAAGCGCGTACAAAGAAACCAATGGATCAATAGACTTGACCAGGGTTTTAGAGTCAGCAACTGTCACAGAGCCTTTGCGTGAAGTCTTTGCCAATCCAGCTATAGTTTCCGCATTCATCATCAAATTTTCAGAATAAACTTTACCAGTAACCATATTGTGAGCTAAGTACTTAGCTTGATTACTGTAATACCCGAATCTAGTTGTAACTTCACTTTCATCTAAATTCATTTGATTTAGGTCAGTCGCTATTTGAGCTTCCCATTTAGCAATAGCAGCCGCCCGTACTTTAGGGTCGCTTAATAACTGCTCTAATTCAGCAACAGTGTAATGCTCACCTAACGCAGACATGTCGCTGCGAAGCACTTCAGTTAATGCTGCAGCTTGTGCTTTGTTTGGTTCTACTTTAAATACGCTAATCACAGTATTGCTTATGTCTAGCATAGTACGCATAACACTTTGTTCCCTGGCATTACCTTCATTAAGTAATTCAAGGTTTACAGCATTTTTATCGGTCGCACCCATTACCTCAGTCAGTACTGATGCAGCTACTCCTTGCTGACGCTTATGACTTCTATTCCGCATTTTTAGGATAAGATCCATCACAATCTGAGATCTTCCCCCAGCAACTGTTGCAACTACCCCGGCTGCTCCTTTTACAATACCTAGTTTACTCTTGCGTAAAAATTCAGATCTAGCAACTTCTTCAACTTTGTCTGCGACTTTAGTAGCGAATTTACCAGTTGATTCATCAAACAGATCCATTAGAGCCCCTGGGCCAGAGGCTTCTCTACTTAAGTTCACTTTATGTTTAGTTTTTATACTAGCCACATTTTCAGCTAAACTTTGAATAGTTCCACTATAGTTTTGGCCTTCATAAGTCTTTGTTACCATGCGGTTTAAAAAGTTAACTAACTGTTCAAACAGAATACCAAGAGCTTCTTTAACAGATGTGGCCTTTAAAGCTGACTTAGTATTAATCTCCGTTTTCATATCTGTTAAGACATCATTTAACGGTTTGTACACCAAGCTGGCTGCAATAAATCTAGCCAAGTAAGTAGAAGCGTTTTTGCCGTCATTTTTTGCTGTAAAGATTGCATCGTAAGCCCCTGGTGGTAAGTCCTCGGGTTTTACCTTTCTTTTAACTTGACGGAACATTTCCCGCAACTCACGCTGAATAGTGTACGATCCTGATAAAGCTGCAGTCATACTAGCCTCAACAAGTTCTAACGCAAATTCTTCCTGCTTTGTCATACGCAGCTGATCAGCAGCTTCATTAACATATGGCTTCTTGCCAGATACTAAAGCTTTGAGGTACACATCATCTGTTGTAACAGGAGCGCTTCGCTCTGCTTCTTGCTCTGCAGATACACTACCGTTGTACACAGCAGATACCACTTTCTTCATCATAGAAACTAAACGAGCGCTATGAGCTGGATCTAGTGGTGGTAACGTGCTGTTTTTTCCGAGAGCCTCAAAGACCTGTTCTGATGAATAAGTCATAGGATCGGGTGCCGCCATAGGCATATTAAGCGGAACAGTTTTTTGTAATAAATTTTGATTTTTTAGCGTTGCATCAATAAGCTTACTGCTATTAACAATTAACAGCCCTAGCCCTGTTTTTATTCCATCGTTGGCTTTTTTACCCCAAATCAGCTCTGCCATAAAGCCAATAAACTTATTCAAGGCTGACTCAACGCTAGCTTCTACGCCAGTTGGGGCAGGCAATATAATTTTAGCCAAGACTTCAGTTTGAAAACTAGTGTTCGAAAGTCCCCAAGCTATTAGCTCATCAACATTTTTAATCGCTGGCCCATAACCTTCTAGCTTATTCTTATTAATATAAGTCTCTGCAAGTTGGCGGAGGGTCTCTAATTCTTTAACTACTTCTAATGCAGCTCTTTGAGAAGCGGGCACTTTTTTAAGTTTAAGTAGCCTGTTTACGTAAGGCGCAAGAGCCGCATGAATAAACTCATGAAGTAAAGTTTCAGAAGTGACATTAGAATCAACAAACTCAGGACTTTTAATTCCTATGGTTTGATTACCTTTTTCGTCTGAACTAAACCAAGCGTAGTTGCCATCCTGTTTTTGCTCATTTCCTTGCACTTCAGATTGAGGGGTAATCCACCTAACTTTAAGTTTGTCGCTAAGTAAAGGCGTCAACTGCTTTATTAAGTTCTTTCTGAAAAGGTACATTTCTTTAGTAACTTCAGACTGTTCTAAATTCTCCCGTAATATGTTTAATACAATAGAGGGGGAAATAACATCAGCGCCCAAGTTGGCAAGTTTTCTTAATTTTTCAACTAGCCTTCGATCATTCGTATTTTTAGAACGGCCTGTAGCTCCCCAATGAGTGCTTTCAGCTCTATCAGGCTCTAACTCGACACCTAAAGAATCAACATCTCCACCAGCTTTAGAGAACGCAGCAATACGTCCTTTTAAAATACCAAGGCGTTGTTCTAATCTTGCACGATCTTTTTCAGTGACTTCATAAACACCATCTTCAAATCCGTATTGATTTACAAAATCAACAGTAGATAAGTACTCAAGTTTTGAAAGTTCCATTTCTAATGCTAATTTAGTGGCAGATTCGTGATGAATGCTTAAACCAATTGGATCGTTTTGATAACCAACAACAATCTGATCCAGTTCTTCTTGTAAACCTGGGTATTTCTCAGTCAAAGCTTTGCCATTAGTAAATGACTTATTTAGTGCTGTAGTGATTTCCCAAGGCAGTGAATAACTAGTAAGCCATTTATACGTATTTTCATTGAGTCCTTTTGCAGCATCAACAATGTGCCCAATTCCTGTGCCTAAAGCGTCGTGAATATTAAGGGAAGGGACTTTTGCATAGGTAGATGATGCAATAGCTGAATCTAATGCATGGATTAACATTATTACTGTTCGAACACCTGGGTCTTCCGAAGATTCAAAATTTCCACTAACAGCCATCGATTGAGAAGACTTAAGATAACCCTTGGGATCTAGGTAAGGTATCGATGTTACTGGCTTAAGTTTTTGCCGGTAAGCCACTTGAGCTTTTTCAGCAGCTTTAAACAATATCTTTTCAACGTCTAAACCAGCATCTAAATTGCCTTCCGCTTTTGACATAGGTGTGTGTATAACATTGGCAATAGGCCGAAGCTCTTCACGTATAGCAGCTATTTCTTCTCTGCTTAGCTCTTGTAAAGGCGCTTTTTTTCCTTCGACTGTTAAAGTAGCAACGTCTTCAAGGGCTTTTAAACGCTCTGCATACAAGTAATCAAAAGCTGTTTGGTACCTTTTCCACAAACCTTGAGCAGACATATTCAGCTGTCTACGCGATTCCATAAAAGGCCCAAATCTATTTTTTAAAGCAATGCTTACTGCTTTACCTACAGTGCTATCGTATTTCTTTAAAAACTGCTTTATTTGGTGAGAACCCATTTGCAGCTCCATAGCGTTCTTTATGGAAGTAGGTTCTTTTAGTTTAGTTATTAACATTGTGTTGTAAGCAGCAACGACTAACTTAATTTCTGTCAGTTTCTCAGAATCAGGGAGACTACCATTAGCAATATCTTCCATGGATTCATATAAACCACTAATATGATCGTAAGCCATGCTATTTATAGAAGCCTTTATGCCCGACCCAAATACCAACGCTGTCAGAGGTGTTTTTATCTGTTTGCGCCCAACAACTAAAAACCGGCTGTGTACTCCTCGCATACTTTTAACAAGGCTAGTTATTTCAGCAGCTACAACTTCATAAAGATCAAAATGCCCTGAAACTTCCTTCCAAGCAGGAAAACTCTTTTGCCTTGAATTTTTGTTATAGAAACCAAATCTGTTACCCATTAATGACGTAACTTGCCCAAGCATTATCAATGCTAGAGCTGGGCCATTGTTAACTCCATCAACTTCTAACATGATGTCAGTTGTAAATGTTGAGTTTGTCTCTGTGGCTATCTCGTAACGCGCATACTGCAGAAGGCCTTCTAACCCGGCAGTATCTTGGTCTAACCCAACTACAGCATCGACAACAACTTGTTGTAATGCAGGATCAAACGTTGTATCAACATTTTCTATAGTCTTTAAAATATCTATAGCAGCCCGCACTTCTTCTGTAGCTACTAAAGCTTTTAACTCTTCCAAAGCGGGTTCAGCGGTTTTTGTATCTATCTTAATTCCTAAAGCAGCAGCTATACCTAACTTAAGGTACTTTACTTGATCACTGTTGTTATCTTTAGGATCAAAAGAAATTTCCCACTCTTGATGTCCGACAGCTTCTCTATGTAGTTTGCTGGCTTGTGGGTTTATAGTGTTTTCTCGGTGTCCCGCCCGTTGGTTGCTCCAAAACTTTAACCCCAGATAAAATGGGGCGTCTGGGGTATCTTGCCTTGAATTTCTGTATGTTTCTAAATGCTCAATGTCTCGCTCATAACCGTTATTTTTTGCTTGTCTAGGTAAAGCTAAAGCAGCATGGCTGTACTTTTTGTTACGGACACCAACAATCTTTGCAAAGTTTTCAATCGAAAATACTGACTGAGCTTTTCTCATTGTGGGGCGATCAACATACGCATGTTTGTTATAAGCTTTACCAGCTTCTTTAAGGCCTTTAGGGGCTTGCCTCCTAGACTTATTAATACTTTTTTGTGGGGTAACCCCTGCAGTGTCTGAAGGGAAAACTAATCCAGGCTCTACACCAAACAGCCTGTCTAAAAAAGCTCGGGATTTCCCGTGCAAATCTTTAATTAGTAAAGCCGCTTCATTTGCTACGCCATCGGCTCTAGCAATACGCACAAACATCCAAGAATCTAAAGGAGGGTCTACCATTTCCCCGTCTTTGTTTTTTTGTTGAACAATTTGACCATCTGAGTCTTTTTCAGAAAATATAGCTGTGCGTTCTTGTTTTTGCTCTAAGAAACCACGCTGAATATCGCCATTAGAATCTACCCATTTCTGGGTAAGAGCTATCATTCCCGCTCCTCCCAATGCAACAACAAACTGGCTTTTAACACTTTCTGGCGATCCAGGCACAAGCTCAATACCCAAAGCATCATATATCCGTTGGCCTATCTGATTTGCTACAGCGTTTCGAAGACTGCCTGCATTAGTCAACAGATTTGTTTCTTCAGTTGAGACTTCAGCATCACTAAGCCTACCCAATATTGCGTTAATTGCTTCGGGATTATTTGTGCCATCGCCACCTGCGTTTTCAGCTACCCAGGTAAAAATACCATAAGAGATGGCTGTCTTAACGTTTTCTGGAATGCTCTGATCTTCAGCAAAATACTTCGTCAATTCGTTATATTCAAAAGCCCTATTGTTTTTATCATTATTAAGATTGCTTTCAATTATGGGACCCCAAATACCCTGCCAATAAGCAAAGGCACTTAACGCAGCCGTATCTTCTGCAGTCATCTGATCTGTAACAACTTTGTTTACTAAGTCTGGATTTAAGTCAGTACCGTTCACAATTGAAGCCATAAAATTCTTAATGGCGACTAGAGGGCGTCCTGAAGCTTGGGATATTTTTACTGCTTTATGCCTAAAGTAACGCTCAAGTAGATTAGCAGATCCTTTTAGTTCCTCTAAAGTAGCTCGTGCTGGGTTTTGAAGTTCTTCATTATTGAAGCCAGATGTTAGCGGCTCAGTTTCAATAGTTTCTTCAAATAGACTTTCTTCTTCCGTAGTAGCAGCAAGTTCCTCTTCTGTAATCCTTGCTTCATTAATTTCTAATTCTTGTTCAGTAGTTAAAGGTGTTTGGTCTGTCTGGGGCTGCGTATCAGATCCGTTGGTTACCGGCTTCGCCTCCACCACGGTCTGATCCACTGCCACATCAGAAGAAGAGGGGGGATTAAGATCAGTGTTACTGGTCCAAGATTCATAATCTTCATACCCATTAGACGGATCTTCTTTACCAACATTTGCCATAGCTTGATCAAAAGCATCAGCTGTTTCTTCTGCCGCCACTAACTCTGTTTTTAGTTGAGCTACTTCGGCTTCTTGCTCCTCGTTATATCCGGGAGCTTCACCGAAAGACTCAATATCATTTATACGCGTTGTAAGGTCAGTAACTTTTTCTTTGGCTTGTACGACCGCTGGGCTTTCTACAACAGGGGTTGCTTCAGACGTAGTTCCAGGTATGTCAACAACATTGGCGTCGTCGACATCAGGAGTAGTTACACTTACTTCAGGATTGGTAGTATTGTCTGGTTGTCCTTCAATTGAAGATGCAGCGACTGCTTCGTTTTCATCCAGTACGCTCTCTGCTGTCTCTTCTGTAACATTGGCTGTTTCATTTTCCGTTTGGGTAACTTCCTGGTCAACATTAACTGTACCCTCTGACGTTGAATTGAATGCTCGATCTTGCATAAGACGCATCTGAGCTTCTGTCCCAGCCATTGCCTTTTGTTCTAAATCCATCTTCGCAATCTGACTCGTGGTCGCTTTGCGACCTGACGAGGAAGAATGCACAATCCAACCACCGTTCTCTGACCTCGCTGTTTTGCTTTTCCCCCAAGGACTTTTCTTTTCAATCGTGTAACCATCAGGATGTTTGGGATCTTGGACAATATAAAGAGAGCCTGATGTTTGATCACCTAACTGCTCATTAGCTTTGCGAATTGCATTAAGTTTTCTGGAGTGATGCTGCTGAAACTCCCCTAAGCCAGTCAATTCAGCTTCCACAAGATCATTGTCTTTTTGGCGGATTGCTTTGCCGGTCATAGCTACGTACTGGTTTAAGCCTTTAAACCCATCGGCACCATTTGTAATATTGTCAGTTACGCCATCAGCGTCTTTAGCTAAGTTTTTTGCTACGTTTGCTGCTGAAAAAGCTTTAAAAAACTCACGCTGTTCTGGATTTAAAGCAGTAGACTCAGATATAACCTGTACCTGATCATCACTCAGAGCTTCAGGATCACGCATAGCAAGGTTGATAACTTGGTTTACCGCTTGCTCACTTTCGGGTGTAACTTCCTTTACTGTAGCTTGTGAGATCACCTCGTCTATTTGTTCTGGTTCAAGGCGAGTGTCAGCAAATTGTTGCTCAGTAAGCACTCCAACTTCAGTCAGAGTCTTGTCTATAGCTGCTATTTTTTGCTGGTGGATCCTAACTAAATTTTCTGGATTCTCTCGTCCAGAAGTTTCCATGTCTCTAAAAGCACTTAAATTATTACTGATGGACTCTTGGATAGCTGGGTCTTGGTTTTCAGGTAATGCCGCTTTCTCTTCTAGTAATTTAATTTGAGCATAAATAGGAGCTAAGCTAGATTCAATAGGATCTGCAGCCTCTAAAGCACTTTTATCAGCTTGGAGATCAGATACTAAGGTGTTTAATTGAGTCTGAGCTGCGGTGCGCTCAACTTCAGGTAGATCTACGTTTTCAGCGCGTTTTGCTAAAACATCAGCAGCGCGTAATGGGTTATAAGTTTCTGGTTGAGCTTTGTTTACCAGACTACTAACGTCACCAGTTTTTAAGGCAGTCTCAACTGCTTCATCTTGAGCTTTAGCATTACCTGTAGGAGGCTGGCCGGGTCTTAGTTTAGGTTTTCTTATAGAATTTGCAGCACCTGCAGCACCACCAAGTACCCCACCACCAACAAGCCCTAATCCAGCTGCTTCGCCAACACCTTCTGTAAGTTCTTGACTAGAGTCAACTGAACGCACAGCAGCGTTACTTATAAGTTTTCCTGAGCCTTCTTCAGCAAGTTCTTGAGCAGCTTCACCTACTAAACCTTTACCTGCGTTAACTACAAAATTAGTTGCCGTTTTCTTGCTTGTACCTGCTAAGTACTTATCAAGAATGTCACCACCGGGTAGCTTGTTAGTTAAAAAACCTACTGTGCCGCTAGCAGCACCAGCTAAGCGTGCCTTACTTAAAGCAATGCTTTCTTTGGCTGCTTCTGCCCCTATTTCTGTTTTGAGTTTTTGATATTCTGGGTCTGCATCCCATACTTCTTGTGGTAAAGCTTTGAGAGTATCGTAACTTCCGCTGGCTGCATCTGATCCATGTATTGCAGATGACGTAACTATAGATGCGTTGGTAGCAATAGTATCTATAGCTTTTTCTGTTAACTGTGTTCCTTTTGCCGCTACTTTTGCTGCCTTAGCTACTACAGCACCTGGGATTAAATTAGGCAGTGTTTCTGTTAATAATGAAGCCACTAAGCTAGGGTTTGATGCTGTTTCAGCTATAACCGTTTTAAATTTTTCCCATTCTCCATCAGCTTCAGCTACTTTTGCTGAACGAGCTTCTTCGTCTTTTTGAAGCCAATAAGGTTTGCGCTCTTGGTGATACTGTCTTCCTTCGTCAGCAATCTTACGTAAAGGGTTGTCCATGTCTCCAGTAGCAAGGCCGTATAACGTGCCTACACTCCCAACTACATTATTAGAGCCAACTCCGTATGATGCACGAAGGAGGCTCATAGCGTTTTTATCTATTTTTTCTTTTTCTTCACGCGACTCACGCATATTTCCTGATAAATCGTTGAGTTCTTTGAGCCTATAATAATCATTTACTTCATTTGAAACTGGCAGGCCAGCATCCATATACGCGCTAAGAGATTCATATTGCTCTGGAGATGGGGCAGAAGGCCCTAAAGCTTGTTGTTTGCCAACAGTAAGTTGATTTAAAGAACTCTTTTTTTGGGAACTTGCTGTTTGTAGCTGAGAGGCTTTAACAGTAGAAAGGCTATTGGTAAACAGTCCTGATGACATCAGCACACTCCGGTAACATAAGTAGTTACCTAAAGTGTACTGAGTAGGTTAGATTATTCTGAGATTATTTCTTTTTAGGTCTATTTTGTTCTTTTTGCCTCGTTGTTTGTTCATCTATTTGTTGCTGCCCATAAGCATTTATACCTTTTATAGTTTCTTCTAACCCTTGGTTAAGCTGCTCTCGCTTAAGTTTTATATTGACGTTGCTTTCATATTGATTAAGTAAAGCACTGAACACGTCTTTTACTTGGTCTTCATTTGAACCTAAGTAATTATAATCTAAATCAGAATCATCAAAGTCAAGCCATTCGGTATCTGTTCCTATCAGCCTAGCCGCTTCTACGATCAATGTGCCCTTTATTGCGTCAAGATTAGCAGGAACACCATCAGGAAACTTACTGTTAAGAACATCATTTAAACCAGTATCTAATTCTGTAAAGGAGTCTTTACTCTTGATACCCAGATTATCCGCCATATAATCAGCTGCCTTTCCCCGAGACATATCTCCAGGAGACTGAAAAAGCTTAGGGATAGGTAAATTATTAAGATCCTCTGTGTTTTTTCTGATAGCGTAATCAGTTTGATATTTAGTACTCTGGTCTACCCGAGCCCCAAGCTCTGCTTTATTTCGCTTTTGCAGCGCAGTAAGTCCTCTAGTACTTTCAAATTGCTTATCAAAATTAGTAAGAGTCTGTGTTTGCATGTCGGCAGGAATGCCGTTGGCTATCATGGCTTCTCTTAGCTGATTACGACCAGCAGAAGAATCATCTGCTTGTAAAGCGGTAGCAACTAAACCATTATTAATTTTAGTTTGCTCTTCTAGTCGCTCAGTTTCCTGGTAATCAAACCTAGATTTTTCAGCGGTATTAGTCGTGCCTACAATATCACCAAATACACCAATATTTGTAAGACCTTCTTTATTTTCTAACGCAATGGCTCTAGCTTTAGCATACTCATGATTGTTAATAGCAGCTTGAATACTTTCCTGTACTGGGGCAAGCGACTGTTTTAGTTGATTCTGCCCATGGGTATAATCTGCATTAGCTCTATTGCGTGTAGCAGTCCCCTCAGCAAACAGTTCATTACGTCGAGTGTCAGCTGCACCTCGTAGCGCGTTTGGGTCAATAAAATCACCGAAACCTGAACGCATATTAGCTAACACACCTGACTGGCGTGCTGCATCAAGCTCTTCTGCTGAACCATATCCTGCTAACTGATCAAGATACGCACTAGTATTCTTGTCTGTTTTATCAGTGCGGTAGTCTTCAAGATTACCTGCAAGACCCCGAATACCTTGAGCAATACCAGCATTAGCATTTTCAGTTATTCGTGCTGCAG
>TARA_B110000902_G_scaffold132254_1_pt1 | contig 17278 bp, 23 predicted proteins | sample TARA_B110000902 | Tara Oceans TARA_B110000902 (sample SAMEA4398009) | marine metagenome | biome: Polar Biome; feature: [SRF] surface water layer (ENVO:00010504); material: water (ENVO:00002006), including particulate matter (ENVO:01000060) such as... | depth 5 m | reverse complement strand
AGATTTAATTTTTGGTTGTTTCACTCTCAAGCTTCAGCTTATGTAGATGCTTATAATGCTGCTGGTTTAGGCGCTTCTTATTGGAGTAACACTAACAGAGGTAACGTAGGTGATGATGATTTTACTATGATAACTATTACAAAAGGAGCTTCAAATTCAGCAGCTCCTTCTAACCTTAGTTTATACTGGAATGGTACTAGTTGTGGGGATGCATATTACGCAAGTGGTAATAATGCGGGTACACCAGCTATGAGTAATAATGACAAACAAATATTTCTAGGGGCATCTTCTTGGAGCCCCTACCAACAATCTGGTAATAGTAGTGAAACATTATATGATGGTTTAACTATGTGGAACTCTAAATTAACAGCAACTGAAGTAACGGAATTATGGAATGGAGGGACCCCGATAGATGCAACAACTCACTCCAACGCTACAGAATTAAAAGGCTATTGGGAATTTGAAGTAGATGGTTCTGCAACGGTTGGTGAAGACATGACAATTAATGGTAACTCAAATATAGAGAGTAGGTAATGAATTATTATATAGTAACAACAGCCGTATTTGAAACATTACAAGTAAGTAATATTCGGTTTGCACATAAAAGTCAGGATGGTAGTAAGTGGGTAGTAACTACAACTGATACGGTTGATAATACTATCGAGGTTTTTAATAGCATACTAGATTTATCTACATACACACATACTAATCATAGTGATTGGACTGGTAGTGGAGCAGGTATTGATGAATGGGAAATAGAAGAAACAGAATATCTTTCTGGGTTGTAGCAACATATAACACTCTTAATGATGTTTAATACTATTTATTTATATGAAGAATAACATGGATAAAAAAATTAAAAAAGAAGTTGATGTACCTGGGGTAAATAAAACCGATACAGAAAAGGATCAACTTAAGGCCTTGTCTAAAAAAACACAAGCAGCCACTAAACACAGAGACACTGCAGAAAAAACTGGCAATACTGGTTGGGTAAAAATGTTGCAAAAACGTAAAGCTACGTATGCAAAAAAAAGGGCACAAATCACATCACAAAAAGAAATCAAGGAAGAATATTTAATTCTACCAACTAAAGGATTAAATTACCATATTGAAAATAATATTCCAGTACATGAATGTGTATTTAGATATGGTACATCATCACACTTGGATTTAATAAATGAAGCTAGAAAAATGCATAATGAAAGCAGAATTAAATTAAATGATATGGATAAAAGTTTGATGGAAACTAATCTTGGAGAATATGGATTATTTGAGGGTAAACGAGTAGCATTGGATTTACCGATACGTAATGAAATAGAAGTAAGGGGAAAGGAAGTAGCATTGAACAAACCAAAAAGGGGAGGATCAAAAGCTTATTACGTTTATGTTAAGGATGGAGACAGTGTAAAGAAGGTATCATTCGGATCAGGTGGCCTAAAAGCCAAAATAGGAAATAAGGAAGCATCTCAAAATTTTGCAAAGAGACATCAATGCTCTACTAAAAAGGATAGAACATCTCCTGGTTACTGGTCTTGCAATTTACCAAGATATGCTAAGCAATTAGGTTTAGGTAAAGGTGCATCTAGATATTGGTAATGAGTTATCCGTATAAAGAAAAAATAGAGGGCAATGTAAGTATCCGAAAATTTTCATCGGAACTAGATGAGATGGAATTGGTATGGCATCGTGATAGAGAGGATAGATTAGTTGAATCTACACATAATACAGATTGGAAGTTTCAATTTGATAATGAAATCCCGGAATCCTTAAATAATGAAATTTTTATTAAAAAAGGTGATTGGCATAGAGTAATCAAAGGTACTGGCGATCTTGAGATAAAGGTAATAAAATATGATTAAATTGGTTGATATATTAAATGAAGGGGTATACGATCCAGGTATATTCAAAGCGGTATTCACAGGCGGTGGACCTGGTAGTGGTAAATCATTTGCAGCATCTGAATTATTTGGCATACCTGAGAAAATGCCATTTGTATCTGCAAAAGGCCTGAAGGGCGTTAATACTGATTCGGCTTTTGAAGCTTCACTTAAAAGAGCTGGCTTAGGAACGGATTTATCAGTAATGGATGCAGACCAATTTGCTCAATCACAGGTCCTTAGGAAAAAAGCAAAGAAGGCAGTGGCATCACAATTAGAACATTATATAAAAGGTAAGCTTGGATTACTTATAGATGGAACAGGTCATAATTATAGTAAAATTGTAGATAGAAAAAAAAGATTGGAAAAATTAGGCTATGATACATTTATGGTATTCGTAAACACATCATTAGATGTTGCATTAAAACGAAATGAAGAACGAGATAGAACATTGCCTGAAAAAATAGTAAAAGAGTATTGGCAAGCTTGTCAAAATAATTTAGGAAAATTTCAAGGTGCCTTTGGAGCTAGTAATATGTTGGTAGTAGACAACTCGGAAAAAAAGGATTTTCCTGACTCGGTTAAAAAAGCAGCAAATAAATTTGTAAGTAAGCCAATACAAAATCATATAGCAAAGGCTTGGATTAAAAAAGAATTAGAATTGAGGAAGTCATAGTGAAATTAGCTAATTGGATTGTAGACCAAATTATTAAAGAGGATGTTACTATAAAAAAAGTAGTAGCTATATATCCTGGTAGATTCCAGCCAATGGGAGCTCATCATGCTCAGGCATTCAAATGGCTTCAGGGTAAATTTAAGGATGCTTATATAGGAACATCAAACAAAGTATCAGCTCCTAAATCTCCATTTTCATTTTCAGAAAAGAAAAAAATTATATCTGCATATGGATTAGGTAGCAAATTAAAACAGGTTCGTAATCCATATAAAGCACAAGAAATATTAAGTAAATATGATCCGGAAACAACAGCAGTAGTATTTATGGTTGGAGCAAAAGATGCAAGTAGACTTGGTGGTAAATTCTTTCGCCCTTGGAAAGGTAAAGCTGAAGTAGGGTATAAAGAAGGCGCATATACTATCATAGCTCCTCATGTTTCAATGAACGTACCTGGTTACGGGGAAATGTCAGGGACCACACTACGAGCGGTGTTAGGAGACACGAATCTTGATAAAAACAAAAAAGAAAAAATATATAAAGGTATATTTGGACATACAAAAAATTATGATTGGATTGTTAAAAAATTAGAAAAATTAAATGAATCTATTATAGAACAATTCATAGTGGAAAATGATTTTCCAAAAATTATTAAGGAAGCATCTGTAACTGGAGCATCAAAGGGTGGAGAGGTTGATGATGGACCTAGCCATGGATTTTCATCTATTAGAGGATATAAGAAGTCACAAACTAAGGTAGCTGAAAAAATGGGATTTTATGTTGTTAAATTTTTATTAGCAAAAGGTGACGGAGAAACCATATTAGGTAACAGTGATATTCCGACACCAGAGGATCATGCTAAAGATGTTAAATATCCTTCAGGACCAATTACTGCAGTATCATATTTTCCAGCAGGCGATCAAGGGGTAATGTCATCTAACAATCAATTTGATATTTCTACCACAGCAGCTTATAGAAAGTGGAAAAAACATATTAAAAAAATATCAACAGCGGTTGGAATGCAATTAATAAATTGGGTTGATTCTGAAGAAGCAATAGGTAAGAAAAATGTAGCCGGTGATAGAATTAAAGAACCAAATAAACCGAATCCTAAAATTACAAAAATTATTAAACAAAATACTAAGGCAAATAAACCTGTGCCTACGATTAAAAGATCTATAGCAAAATTAAGGGACCTTAGTATAAATGAGGAAGTAATGCAACTTATATCAGAAGGTGGAGCTTATGGCCATATGGCTCATCCATTTGATGATAAGGGATTAACCTTTGGAGATTTGAAAAATATTATAGTTATGGGTCTTCAAGGTAATTTAAGCAGGGAAACAATAGCTACAGAAAAAACAGATGGGCAAAATTTATTTGTTACTTGGAATAATGGTTTGAAAGCAGCAAGAAATGCTGGAGATATTAAAAGAGGAGGAGTAAGCTCAAGTGATATAGCTTCTAAATTTGCTGGCAGAGGTAATATTGAAAAGGCATTTAATTATGCTATGAGAGATTTAGGTAAAGCATTTGGATCCATTAATGATAAGCAAAAGGAAAAAATATTTGATAATGGTAATAACTGGGTTAATATGGAAATAATATATCCCGCATCTGCAAATGTAATAAACTATGATGCTCCCTATCTACAATTTCATAATGTACTACAATATAAAAATGGATCTGCAATAGGAGCCGTTAATGATGGGGCTAGAATACTTGCAGGGATGATAAGACAAGTAAACGCTAATGTTCAAAAAAGTTTTAGTATAATTGGTCCAAATATTCTTAAGGTAAAAGCTAATCAGGATTTTGGTAAAATGAAAAGTAAATTCATTGGAAAATTAAATAAAATTAAATCCGAGTTTAGATTATCTGATAAGGATACATTAGGTATGTATCACCAAAAATGGTGGGAAAATTTTATTACTTCAAAATCTCCTTCAACCGTAGCCAATGATATATTGGTAGGACTTACTAAGAGATGGGCTTTCTTTGATAAATCTTTTAGATTAAATAAATTGAATATCCCAAATGAAAAGGTATTGGATTGGGCTAAGAATATAGATAAGGAAAAGCATGCATCACAAATAAAGAAAAATATGTTTGCAATTGAAACCTTATTCTTTGAGGTAGGTGCTGAGATACTATCTAACGCATCAGGATTTCTAGCTGCAAATCCAGATAAGGCAGTTCAGGATATGAAGAAACAGGTAGATAGGGCAATTGCCGGAGTTAAGGCAGGAGGAGATCCTAAAAAATTAGCTAGGGTAGCACAGCAGTTAGAGAAGATATCGGCAATAGGGGGCTTTTCTAGAGTGGTTCCGTCAGAAGGTATAGTATTTATATATAAGGGTAAAACTTATAAATTTACTGGAGCATTTGCACCCGTAAACCAGATCACTGGCTTATTTTATATGTAACTATCTAATTATTTATATGAACATTGATTTAGAAATAGGCGACACTATACTTACAGGCAGGTTTAAGAATAAACCAGTAGTAGTAAAAGCATTTGGCACTGATGAAAAGGGGCAGCCAACCATTAATGGAAGACCAGCTCTAAAATTTAGGATAAAGAAACTTATGGCAAACCAGAATGAACAAATTCGTAATATAGTTAAGGAGGAGATTCTTAACTATCTAAGAAATAAATCTAAAGCAAGTATAACAGAAATTAAAAAATCAGCTAAATCAATTGCAGTCCTTATAAAGGAAAGTGGAATTTTATATAAAGCTGGTGTTAAGAAGTATGGCAAGGAAGGAATGACTAAAATACAATCTGCTGCTGGTAAAGGTGAGAACCATGAAGAAATAGGTAAGATTAAAGATAAGTATGAAAAAGGCAAAAACGAAACAGTTGATGAAAAGAAAAAATTATTAAATGATAAATTATCTAAAAGTCAAATGGCGTTTATACAAAAGCAACTAAAACCAAACAGCGGTGATATAATTACTTACGATAGATTTTTCAAATTTGGTAAAGTAGCTAGAGATGAAAAGGCGAAGGTAGTAGCAGTAAAAGGATATAGTGTTCAATTAGATAATGGGAATGTATTAGATTTAAGATCCTTTCCTATTAAGAAGGTTAATAATAAAGTATATGATCGTGATTTATCAATGTACGATGATATGTTAATGAGATAAGGAAAATAGTTATGAGTAAATTAAAAAATATTAAAGCGGTTAATGAAATGATGCGCGGTCAACATAGAACGCAAACTAAATCTACCGTTGGATTTGAAAATGATAAATCGGATCGAAGTATAGGTGAAGAATGGTTAGATGATAATGGTCAAAAATGGATTCAGAAGGATGGTTATGTATCTAAGGTTAGTAGATTTGATGCTATAAGAAAATTAATTAGTTCCAATGATTGTCCACAATGTAAAAAGAAATTATCAAGATTTGATCATCAATTTATTACTCGAGAAAATAAATGTCATGATTGTATCGTTAAAGAACAGACCTTAATGTTATGTGATGGGCATGATAAGGGTGAAGATATATATGGAAAATTTGAAAGAGCAAAGATACAACAGAACGTAGAAGCCTTTCTTATGGAAGCGGAGCAGGAAGTAGATTTAATTAAAAATACATATACACAAATGGATTATGTAAATAGTGATGGTAAGGTTGAAAAATGGAAATTGCCAGAATCTGTAGATTCTATTAATAATAAAATTCAGGACCAGTTCGATAAATTCAAAAATGAATTAAGAGAAAAGGCAAAGCTTGGTAATAAGTATAATGAATTAAAATCGGAGAAAAAAGATGAGCAATCTTAAAGCACAGTTAAGAAGTAAAAAATTAATGTTTGCAATGATACTATTTTTAGCATCTATAGTATTTGTAGCAACAGGCCAAGCAGACTTTGGACAATGGTCTGAATTTGTTAAATGGGTATTTGGAATATATGCAGCTGGAAATGTAGGTGAGCATGTTTCAAATAAAGGAATTAATTTAGGCGAATAATATGGCAAATAAATTTAGTGATAGAAGTTGGAGAATAGAACAGTATATGATTGACGAAGCGGAGGCTAAGGCAGCTGAAGGTGATGAGAAATTAGATAATATGATTCAGTCTATGAATGATTATACTTTACAATTAACCACTACATTAGGATCAATGCCCAACTATGTAGACTTTATTAGAAAACCTAATGATCCTGCAAAATCCCCTGAACAAAATAATATAGATAAACAAACAGTGGTTAATGCATTAAACAATCTTAAGGATAATACTATATTAATGAATAAAATGTATGCATACTTTAAGAAGTATATATCACAAAAATACAATTTTAACGAAGAGTAGAGAATAAAATGGGTAAAATAAAAAAATCATTACTATTTATAATAGGAACAGTTATATCCATTTTAGGTATATTATTTGCAGCAAAAGCTAAAGGTCGCAAGATAAATCCTAAAATAATAAAAAATGATAAAAAAATAGGAGAAATTCAGGTAAAATTGGATACACTTCAAAATGATAAAAAAGTTTTAGTAGACAAATTAAGTAACATCAAACAAACCGCAGATGGTAGAAGCAAGCAGGTTAAGGATGCAAAGAAGGACGTAAAAAAACACGACCAGACAATAGCGGAATTAGAAGCGGCTTTAGCTGAAGCGGAGTTAGCGCTTAAATGAGAAAATAGTTTCTCAGGTTAATCATAATACTTATAGGAGAATAAGATATGGCAAAATTAGGAAAGATAGGATTCGGAACTGCAACACCAAGATATGCAGGAAACGGAACAAGATTAGGAATTGGGGCAAAGGCGGTTCACATAGACCCAATAGTTGATACATTAAATGGCGATAAAGAAGCTTATGCTTTAGCCGTAACAAACACATTATCTGTATTAGGGGCAACTACTCTAAAAAAGAAAATGCTTAACATTGTAGCTCAAACAGCTGTAACAGCTTTAACACCAGAAGATAGTGGTACTACTGTTGTACTAGGTGGTGGTGCAGGAACTCAAGCAGGGCAAATACAAGTAATTAATTTACCAACTATTCTTGCAGCAGAAGTAGGTACGTATTATGATTTCATAGTTGGAACAATTGGTAATAGTGGAGCAGCTGGATCTTACACAATTAACACAGGTGGTCATGCTTCAGATTTAACAGGTGCGGCAACAGCAGGATATGATGATTTTATCGGAACATTAAATGTAGTTGATACTGTAGCAGTAACAACAGCTGATAAATCAGTAGTTATTCCAGCTGCAGGTGAAGGTGCAATGATATTAGCAGATAATACGTCAAATGCAGTAGTTGCAATTGGTACTGCTTTTAGATGTATTGCAATCAACCCATCTACAACAACAGCTGCAGCTAATGTATGGTTGTTAAGTGGTACAATACTAACAGCACAAGCAACTGGATTTGTTACTGGCGCTTTATTTACTAATCCGTAATAACTAACAGTCAATAAACATTAATATCAAAACTCCCGGACTAGTTCCGGGAGTAAGATATTAAAAAGAAGAAAAATATGGCATTATTAAAAGATCTGTTGAAAGAGGAAACTCTTAAAAAAATCAACGAAAATATTTTAGGCGATTTGCCTAGTGATAAACTAATGAAAATGAAGTGGAATCCAATTACCGATCCGGTAACTGAGGATACTACTTCTATTACTGAAAATAAGTATACAATAATATTACCTAATGGTCAAATAGGAGCAGCCGGCATTCCTAGAGTACAGGCATCGCAAGCTTTGAAGAAAGGCGGTAGATTCCGTGGAGCATATATGTTACCAGATGGTAAAAATGCTGCAAAATTTCAAAAAGCAATATTACATAAAAAAATGAAAGGTTCCAAACTTGATGATTTATATTGGGATCTTAGAGAAATTAAATCCTTATCGGAAGCTAAGGAATTTTTTAATGAAAAGGGACAACTATGATAAAATTCAATATAGATACTTGGGTTAAAAAACAAGATAAGATTAATGAGAAGGTTGATCATATAGATGATAAGGAAGCAGCATCTAAATTTGATGATCTTAAAGATAAAGATATAGATAATGATGGTGATACAGATGATAGTGATGAGTATCTTCATAAAAAATTAGGAACCGTGGCAAAGAAAACCGAAGCTGTTGTTAATGAAGGATTTGCAACATGGAGAATGCAATTTGCAAAAATGAAGTTGTCTGGTGTCGAATTAGATCCAAAGAAGGTTTATACTGTTAAGGCAAGGTCAACGGTTGAGGCAATAAAGAAAGCATCTAAAATGGCGGGTGTAGGTGATTCATGGATGGCTACTCAAACCCATAAATTAGAAAAGATAGGATAATATGAAAAAATCAGAGGAACTACTTAGATTAGCTATTCGTAAGGAACTTAAACAAATTTTTGAAGGAGAATCAAAGGACCCATTTGTACCGGTATATGGAACAGGTGAAGTAGTCCATGATTGCCCCAAACACGTACAGGAGGTAAAATCCGGTAAGAAAGGTACGGTAGTAAATCATACGTTAAACGAATCTGGTGAGGTTAATTTTGTAGATGTAGATTTTGGAACAGGAAAGGTATTTGAAAATATACCAACCAAAAAATTAAAGGTATTAACAACCTCTATGCATGAACATGCAACAAAAGCTGAGCCTACTATAAATGAAGCTCCAATGGATAAAAGATTTGCAAAGGAATGGGAAAAGAATAGTAAAGTATTATTGTCCCATATTAAACATGAATCAAAGAAAGGCGACAGAGAAAATCATAGAGAGCTAAGTAAACTATCTAATATGGTACAAGATGCGTTAAGTGTACCAAACATGTTAGCTAGAATTGTTGGAATGCAAGAAGGTAAATTAACTGAAGGCGTAGGTGGAGTTATTTCAAGAAATGCATTCGGATCACTTAATGAAGGAAACTCTTATTACGATCTAAAAGTACAATACTATGAAATATCAGACAATCATGGAAATGGTGGATTGTTAAGTACATTACAAGACATAAAGAAGAAAGCAGATACTGAGCAAATGGATAAGATAGGTGGTATTGATGCTGAGATAAAGATATGGACTGCTATACACAAATTGTTCAACAAATCTAAACTAGGGAAGATACTTTGATTAAATTAAAGGACCTATTAAACGAAGATAGAAATGATCCAACTAAAATGTTTGATCAGTCTACAGTTAATAAGATAGCTGCTGATATTAAAAAGATAGCTAACTGGAAGAAAGAATCATATGGTAATCAATCTTTCGAATACAGTGAATATAGATTTTCATCTGGCTCAGGTGGATTTAGTTTCAAATGGCTACATGCAAGAAACTGGGGTGGGCAGATAGGAGTAACTTTCGACCAAAAGTCTGGTAATCATAAGTATTATTCTTATAGTTGGTATGATAAAAAACGTATCGGTAATGCAACTGTAGATAGTAGTAAGCCATTCAAGTTCAAAGGAAAGCCTATGGAGTGGAAAGACTTCACAAACGATCACTTATTAGAATTTTGGAAGAAAGTTAAAGGTGACATCAAGAAGAATGAAGCAGGAGCAAAAGCAGCATTAGATCAAGAAGCAAAAGCACAATCAGACTATTACGGAAGTAAAGCAAAGACTGGTAGAATAGGGTACGGCCTATCATCACAACCAAGAAGATAGGGATTAAAAAACAAAAGTTATGAAAAAAACACTTACAATTATATTATTCTTTATAGCATCAGTAGGATTTTCACAAACCACTGATTATAAGAATGCATATCAAATATCAAAAAAACTCAATACACAATATAAGCTAAAAATTACATCTCTTGATTCATTAGTGGTTCATCAAGGCTTATTTATTTTAGATCTTAATAAAATTATAGAAGTTAATAAACAGATATCATTAAATGATTCATTACAGATTAGCTTACTTATTGATCAGAAGAAATTTTTGAATGAAAATATTAATTTATATAAAAAGGAATTATCGCAAAGGGATAAATTCTGGAATTCTCCTGCAGGAGGGGTTGTTCTAGGTATAGTAGGAACAATAGCTTTAATCCATATAATAGATTATAGTTTACCTCAATAAATTTGTTTCTTTAATAAATTTTTTGTATATTTATTATAAGAAGGCATACTACTATGGCAAAGAAAAGCTTAAAAGATATAATAAAATTAGAATTCACTAAATGTGCTCAGGATCCTGTACATTTTATGAAAAAATATTGTTATATACAACATCCACAGAAAGGTAAAATTAAATTTAATCTATTTCCTTTCCAGGAATCATCCTTAATGGAATTTAGAGATAATGATTATAATGTTATTCTTAAATCTAGGCAATTAGGTATATCTACATTAACAGCAGGATATTCTTTATGGACAATGCTTTTTCAAAACGATAAAAATATATTAGTAATTGCAACCAAACAGGAAGTAGCAAAAAATCTAGTAACCAAGGTTAGGGTAATGCATGATAATTTACCAACATGGTTAAAAGGTACTTGTGTAGAAGATAATAAGTTATCTTTAAGATTCAAAAATGGTTCACAAATTAAAGCTGTCTCATCTGCAGGCGATGCTGGTAGATCTGAAGCTCTATCTTTACTCGTAATGGATGAAGCAGCTTTCATTGACAATATAGATGATATTTGGGCATCATCTCAACAAACCTTGGCAACCGGAGGTGGTGCAATTGTACTATCAACACCTAATGGAACTGGAAATTTCTTTCATAAAACTTGGGTAGGAGCGGAAGCAGGCACTAATGGATTTAATCCAATTAAATTACACTGGACATTACATCCAGACCGTGAACAGGAATGGCGAGATAAGCAGGATCAATTATTAGGTGAGAAGATGGCAGCACAGGAATGTGATTGTGACTTTATAACATCTGGGCATACAGTAGTTGATGGAACTACAATACAATGGTACGAACAAAATCAGGTATGTAGTCCTATATCAAAGGAAGGGTTTGATGGTAATTATTGGAAATGGGAACAGGTTGATTATAATAAGGATTATGTAGTAGTTGCCGATGTCGCCAGGGGTGATTCAACCGATTATTCTACATTCCATGTAATAGAGATTGAGACAATAACACAAGTAGCCGAATATAAAGGACATCTGCCTACAAAAGATTTTGGTAACATGTTAGTTAATGTTGCAACAGAATGGAATGACGCAATGCTTGTAGTAGAGAATGCAAATGTTGGATGGGCAGCAATACAGCCTGCTATTGATAGAAATTATAAAAATTTATTCTACTCAACGGCAGATCTTTCAATAGTAGATACTAAATCAAGATTAAAGAAGCGATATGATTTAAGGCCGGATGATAAAATGGTCCCTGGATTTACGACGACTTCAAAAACCAGACCACTAATTATATCTAAACTAGAGACATACTTTAGGGAAAAGGCTTGTGTTATCAAATCCAAAAGATTGGTTGATGAATTAATGGTTTTCATATGGAAAGGAAACAAGGCCCAAGCCCAAGTAGGGTATAATGATGATTTAGTAATGGCTTTTGCTATTGCTATGTGGGTAAGAGATACTGCTCTAATGCTTAGACAGAAAGGCATAGAGTTAACAAAATCAGCATTAAGCAATATTAGAAAAAATGATCAACAAGGTGTTTATACAAGTACTAATAGACCTGAAAATGATCCATGGAAACAAAAAATAGGTAATCAGGAAAACGATATTACTTGGTTATTATAATAGTTATATAAAGAGGAATAAACAATGGCAGATAAATCAGTATTTGGTAGATTAAAAAAATTATTTTCGAGTAATGTCGTAGTAAGGAATGTTGGCGGTAAACGATTAAAGGTTTCTGATACATCTAGACTGCAATCAGCTGGTAATCTTAAAACACAAGGTGGTATAGATAGATTTTCAAGATTGAGAAGGCAAAATAGTAACCAGTCAGGCTATGGTCAACAGGTCCAACAAAATTTTCAATATGCAAAAAGTGATTTGTATAATGATTATGAGGCGATGGACACGGATTCCATATTATCATCAGCATTAGATATATATGCAGATGAAACCACCATGAAAAATGAATTTGGTGATGTTTTATTAATTCGTAGTAATAAGGAAGATATACAAAAAGTTGTACATAATCTTTTTTATGATGTTCTTAATATTGAATTTAATCTTTGGCCTTGGGTTCGTAACCTATGTAAGTATGGGGATTTCTTTCTTAAATTAGATATAGCTGAGGAATATGGTATAGTGAATGTTGTACCATTATCTCCATATGAAATTTGGAGAGAGGAGGGATATGATCCTGATAATCCATATGCAACAAGATTTACACAAGATGGTGTTGGTGGCAAGGATCAATATGAGAGTTTTGAAATAGCGCACTTTAGGTTATTATCAGATACTAATTTTTTACCTTATGGTAGAGCAATGATTGAACCAGCAAGAAAGACTTGGAAGCAATTAATAATGATGGAGGATGCTATGATGATTCACCGTATTATGAGAGCGCCTGAAAAGAGGATGTTTAATATAGATGTAGGTAATATACCACCAGATGAGGTAGATGGGTATATGCAAGCTATTATAGATAAAATGAAGAAGGTACCATTTGTCGATAGTAATACTGGTGAATATAATCTTAAATTTAATATGCAGAATATGATGGAGGATTTTTATTTACCAACAAGAGGAGGTGAAAGTGGAACTAAAATAGAATCATTATCAGGACTTGAATTTAATGCTATTGATGATATTGAATATCTTAAAAATAAAATGATGTCAGCATTAAGGGTTCCAAAAGCCTTTTTAGGATATGAAGAAGGTATTGAAGGTAAGGCAACATTAGCTGCAGAGGATATTAGATTTGCTAGAACCATCGAAAGAATACAAAGAATAGTAGTATCAGAATTAACAAAGATAGCTATTGTTCATTTATATACACAAGGATATACGGATGATGATTTAATTAATTTTGAATTAGGTCTAACAACACCATCAACTGTATATGAACAGGAGAAGGTTTCCTTATGGCAAGAAAAAATTAGATTAATTCAGGAAATGCAGGGAAGTAAAATTATATCCAATGAGTGGATGTATGAAAATATACTTAATATGAGTAAGGAACAGTGGGAGAGGGAACAGGTTGGAGTTGTTAAGGATCTGCAACAAGCTTTTAGACATAGTCAAATAGAGCAGGAAGGTAATGATCCTGCAAAATCTCATCAATCATTTGGGACTCCTCATGATTTAGCTTCAATGGGCAAGGAACATAATCAAGATGATGATCCAGCAGAGAACCCAGTAGGCAGACCTGATATAGGTAACTCATATGGGACATCAAAACATTATGCAGGTCAGGATCCATTAGGCAATAAAGACCTTTCTAAGACGTTTAGGGACCCTAACCCCTTAAAACATAATTTTAGAGGCAATAGCCCACTAAAACGTGAGGAATACGGTATAGATTCACAGTCAATGAAATCACTAGTACAATCATTGAGCGGCAATAAAAAGACCAAAAGTATAATAAAAGAAACATTAGAGAATAAACCGGCAACGGATTCGGATAAAGGCACTATTTTAGACGAGAATAACCTAATGGATATGTAGTATTTTTTCCAAACTTAATATTTATTTAAGAGGAAATACACAACAAAAATTAGACAAGGAAGCGAAGGCATATGAAACACTCAAAATACAGAAATACTGGTATTCTATTCGAATTACTAGTAAGACAGATAGCATCTGATACACTGAACAATCAGGATTCATCTGCCGTTAAAATAATTAAGAAATATTTCAATTCCAATACTCAATTGGGTAGAGAATTAGAATTATATCAAAGCGTTATTAAAGAAAAATTTTCTACGGAAATGAAAGCTAATAAATTCTTAGACGCAGCAGTCTCAGCAAGGAGACAATTAAATTCTTCTTCTTTGCGTAGAGAAAAGTATAATTTAATTAAGGAAATAAACCAAAGCTTTGAATCTGAATCATTCTTCAAATCAAGAGTAAATAATTACAGAGAATTAGGTTCTGTATTTAGATTATTCGAATCGGAATTACAACCAGCTGAGGATGTTAAAAATAGATATCAATTAATAGAACATATTCTTAAAGGCGATGTGGCTAAACATAAATCCTCCTTAATATCGGAAGATTATGGAAGACAGGATAAAGATACGAGATTATTATCTTATAAAATTTTGATAGATAAATTTAATAGTAAATATGACAATCTAAATGAGAGACAGAAAAAATTATTAAGAAAGTTTATTAATAACGTATCCGATACATCAAGTCTAAAAGAACATATTATATCAGAGGTTCCATATATTAAAAGAACCCTTAACCGTAAAATTAAATCGGTAAATGATCCAGTATTAAAAATTAAATTAGCTGAGGTAATGAAGCAAGCTAATAGATTAGGTAGATCAAGAACAATCAAGGACAAGGAAATTGTATCCTTATTAAAATTATATGAATTAATTACAGAACTTAAAAATGTCAAATAATATTAAATCATTTATAAAAAGAATTTCAGAAACTCTTAAGGATATTGATGAGATGAGCGTTACTGGTAATCTCGACGGTGGATCAGGCCCTCCAAAAACACCATATGCATTTTCGGGTGATAATGATGAAGACACTGAGAAGGAAAAAGATAATGCGGAAAGCAGTACAGGATATAAATTGGTTAAAAAGGTTCCTAAAAAAATATTTGTAGGTAAAATGGGTGAATCGATATATAAAAAGACAATGAATGAATTGACCTACAATGCTTATAAGAGTGATCCATCTTCATCTCCTAAGGCAAAGGTTAATACGGCTATAAAAGAAATTAATCGTAAGCTATTTGAAATAGAAAGAATAGTAAAACAAAATAATAAGCTTAAAATTGAAATGGGTGTTAGTAGTGATAATTATTGGAAATCATCCAAAACACGTATTGGTAAAATCGGTGAACGAATATTACGGATAGGAAGACAATTAAAAGAATTAGCGGGATAATAATATGAATAAAAAATTGTTAATAGATACTATCAATTTTGAGGTATCACCTCAGCAACTACAGGAAGCTCAAGAAAATTCTGATGGGCGTCTTATAGTACAAGGTGTATTACAAAGAGCTACAGCAAAAAATCAAAATGGAAGAGTATATCCAAAGGATATCCTTGCAAGGGAAGTAGCGCAATATAAAAAAATAAACATTGCAGAAAATAGAGCATTAGGTGAATTAGACCATCCTGAGGCTTCAGTTGTAAATTTACAAAATGTATCTCACAATGTTAAAGATGTATGGTGGGAAGGCGATGATGTAATGGGCAAGGTAGAAATATTAGGAACGCCATCTGGAAATATATTAAAGGAATTATTAAAAGCTGGTATTACATTAGGCATTAGTTCTAGAGGTATGGGATCGGTAAAACAGGTAGACGAAGCAACAGTGCAGGTAGAGGATGATTTTGAATTGATTTGTTGGGACTTTGTTTCTAATCCATCAACTCATGGAGCATTTATGAAACCGGTAAATGAGGGTATATTAGCAGAAGGTATTAATACCATATCAAATAAATCAAAGGTGGATAAAATTATCCGAGATATACTTTGTGAAATGACTGGCTGCTGTCCATTAAAATAGAGGAATAAATATGTTAAGAATGAAACCATTAGTAAATGAATCTAAAATTGAAGAAAATTTTAGAAAATTGACAATTGAGCAAAAACAATTGGTTAATAATAAAATATCAACATTTAATAAATTTAACGAACATGTTTATAGACCAACTAAGGTTAGTGAAGTAGTAGGGGCTATAAAAGAATTATGCAATCTAGCAGGCAAGGTAGCATTATCAGAAACTGAAGATTGGTTTGACTCAGTAACAGTTAAGAAGGATGTGAAGGAAATAAATGCAAACCTATCTAAATTTGAAAAGGTAGCATCAGAGGTAAATACATTACAACAACGTATGGAAGCTCTATACGAAGACATAGGATCTAAATTGGGTAGGTACTATCAAATAGGTGAAAATGACAATAGAATACCTTTAGCACCATCAAAAAGAAAAGGATAAGGGAAAAAATGAAATTAAAAGATCTAATAAGTAAAAAAATAATAACAGAAGCTTCAGTTCCAGATGTAAAATCTGCATCAAAAATCATGTGGAAAAAGCTGGTCGAGCTTGGACTAAACTCTAAAACTGAATATCCATCAGTAGTAGCTAATGCATTCAAAAAGGGCAAAGGCGAATCAAAAACTAAAGTAAAGATAGATCCAAAGACGTTAGGAGTAATGGCACCAATGTTCAAATCAATAACCCTAGAGACAACTTTAGCAGCTGAGGTAATGTCAGGACAGGATCTTGTAATGGTTATTGGATTATCATACGGTTATCAACATCCAAGTGGATCAAATGGATATAGTATAACCTTTCGATACATGTCGAGTAGAGGAAAATGGGAACAATATTAAAATGAAAAAAACATCAACAAAATTAAAGGACCTATTTCTATTAAGTGAAAGTATACTAGGTTCATTACCTTCATCTAAATTATTAAAGATGAAATGGAATCCAGTTACAGGTAAAAAATCTCAAGTAACAGAGGAAACAATTAACGAAGAATATATTGAATCTATGGATTCTATGCAACTAGATAAACACTTAAAACAAATTGAAAAGTTGTGGAAGGATTGGAAGCGAGGTCCAATGACAGAAAAAAGTGATATCAAGCCAGCTGGTGATGAACTAACACATTACATCCTATTATGGATGCGTAA
>TARA_B110000902_G_scaffold207767_2_pt1 | contig 17292 bp, 10 predicted proteins | sample TARA_B110000902 | Tara Oceans TARA_B110000902 (sample SAMEA4398009) | marine metagenome | biome: Polar Biome; feature: [SRF] surface water layer (ENVO:00010504); material: water (ENVO:00002006), including particulate matter (ENVO:01000060) such as... | depth 5 m | reverse complement strand
TTTTTTGGATTCAATGTATTTGCAGCCCTTTTCAATGTAGTAAGTATAGCTGTTATCATCCCTTTTCTTAAAGTTATCTTTAATGAGAATCTAGAAGGAGTAGAGGCCGTAGAACTTACTTCCAGTACAGATTCGTGGTTAGCGTACTTCGATTATCAGACTAGTATGAAGATACTAGAGTGGGGTCAGTATCAGACACTCATATATTTCTCATTAGGTTTGATCTTAGCTTTTTTGCTAAAGAATCTCTTCGTCTACCTATCCTTTTATAACCTAGCATACATACGGAGTGCAGTAGTAAGAGACATCAGAGAAAAACTGTATAATCATATCCTCAGATTACCCTTAGGCTATTTTAATAAAGAAAAAAGAGGCGATACATTATCACGTTTCACCAACGATGTAAAAGAGGTAGAGTGGAGCTTACTAGGTGTAATAGAGTTGTACTTTAAGCATCCTGTAGCTATTCTCATACCATTGGTTTCAATGTTTGTGATGAGTTATCAGCTCACACTATTTGTGCTTATAGTATTGCCTATTAGTGGCTACCTTATAAGTAGAGTAGGTAAGCGACTAAAGCAGGCAGCACAGTTAGGCCAAGAGAAATTGTCAGATGTGCTTTCACACTTAGAAGAGAGTCTTCACGGGATTAAGATTATAAAAGCCTTTGGAGCTATCAAAAATAAAGAGGATGGCTTTAAGGTGCAAAATGACGAGCATTTTAGGTTAATGGTGAAAGTAAATCGAAAGGAATTATTAGCATCGCCACTTAGTGAGTTTATGAGTAGTATAGTGATAGCCAGTCTATTGATATATACTGGTACGCTTATTCTAAACCAAGAAACTGCTCTTACAGGGTCGTTTCTGATTGCATACATTGCTATTTTTAGTCAGCTAATACCTCCAGCTAAAGGGATAACAGAAGCATTTTTCAGACTCAAAAAAGGAGCCGCATCTTTAGATAGAATAAATGAGGTACTCGCTGCCGAGGTGGAAAAAGACAAAAATGGATTGCCTGCTCCAGTATTTACTTCAGCGATAAAATTAACCGATGTGAGCTTTGCCTATGGAGATGGACCATTTGTACTGAAAAACATAAGCTTAACAATAAATAAGGGTGACACTGTAGCACTGGTAGGATCTAGTGGTGGAGGTAAGTCTACATTGGCAGATCTGATACCTCGTTTTCATGAGTTGAATGCAGGGAGCATCACCATAGATGGTCAGGATATTAGCAAGATAGAACTCAACTCGCTGCGTGGTATGATGGGCATAGTAACGCAAGATGCCATTTTGTTCAATGATACCGCAGCCAATAATATAAAAATGGGTGATTTCTACCTAAGTGGAGATCAGCTAATGAATGCCGCTAAGATAGCCAACGCTCACCAGTTTATTCGTGAAATGCCGGAGAGCTACAATACCAATTTAGGAGAAAAAGGAATGAACCTAAGTGGTGGACAAAGACAACGTATGAGCATTGCCCGAGCTATTGCGAAAGAACCGCCTATTCTTATCTTAGACGAGGCTACTAGTGCCTTAGATACCGAAAGTGAGAAGATGGTTCAGGAGGCCTTAGAAAAGGTAATGCAGAACCGTACGAGTATCGTGATAGCACACAGACTGAGCACCATACAGAATGCCAATAAAATAGTGGTCCTAGACAAGGGTGAAATCGCAGAACAAGGTACCCATGCTGAGTTAATAGCCAAAGGCGGTATCTACAAGAAACTGGTGGATTTGCAGACATTTGAATAATAGGTTTTTGTAGGAACACGTTTCAGAAGCGTGTTCCTACAGAAAAAAATATAAATTTGCCCCAAGAATAAGAAACGAATATATGAGTCACAACATTAAGCCAGGGGTAGCCACTGGAGACGAGGTACAAGCAATCTTTCAACACGCAAAAGAAAACAGCTATGCACTGCCAGCAGTAAACGTTACGAGCAGTAGTACTGTAAATGGAGTACTAGAAGCAGCAGCTAATCTAAACTCACCGGTGATTATCCAATTCAGTAACGGTGGAGCACAATTTTTTGCTGGTAAAGGACTAAGTAATGAGAATGAAAAATCTGCAATTGCAGGTGGCGTAGCAGGAGCAAAGTATGTTCATGCTATGGCAGAAGCATATGGTGTTGCAGTAATACTGCACACAGATCATGCAGCTAAGAAATTATTACCTTGGATAGACGGTTTGCTAGATGCAAGTGAGAAACACTTTGCAGAGACAGGGAAGTCACTATACAGCTCGCATATGATAGATTTATCTGAGGAGCCAATAGAAGAAAACATAGCAATCTGCAAAACATACCTAGAGCGTATGAGTAAAATGAACATGACACTAGAAATAGAGTTAGGTATCACAGGTGGAGAAGAAGATGGTGTAGACAATACAGATGTAGATAGCAGTAAGCTATATACTCAGCCTAGTGAAGTTGCTTATTCTTACGAAGAATTAATGAAAGTAAGTCCTAGATTTACGGTAGCGGCTGCATTTGGTAACGTACACGGTGTATACAAGCCAGGTAACGTGAAACTGACTCCAGTAATCTTGAAAAATTCTCAGGAGCACGTGCAAGAAAAATATGCTACAGGTCCTAATCCGATAGACTTTGTATTCCACGGTGGATCTGGTTCTACGCTAGAAGAAATCAGAGAAGGAATTTCATATGGTGTTATCAAAATGAATATTGATACAGATACGCAGTATGCATTCACCGAAGGTGTAAGAGACTATATGCTATCTAAGCAAGATTACGTTAGCAAGCAAATAGGTAACCCAGATGGAGATGATATCCCAAACAAGAAATACTACGATCCACGTAAGTGGGTAAGAGCAGGAGAATTAACATTCATCACGCGTTTAGAGAAAGCATTTACTGATCTAAATAACGTAGGAACGTTATAAGACTAACGCTAAGTTTAGACTTGAGCTAAAAGGTTCATTTGCATAGCAAATGGACCTTTTAACTTTTCAGTATATTTGTCTCTATGAAAATTTACTACGCGATAGCACTCACATTATTTCTGGGTAGTTGCAAAGAAGTAGATCTTCCTACACCGGAGTCTGAAAACATCGTAGGTGATTGGGAGTGGATAGCAAGTAGTGGTGGTATAGCTGGTTCGTTCATATCAGCAGACAATGTAGATTATACCAAGCAGCTGATTTTTAAGGACAACGGAAAGTACCGAAAATGTACAGATAACAAAAAGGGTAGTAGGGGAGATTTTGAAATTATCATTAAGGAAAATGAGAGGTATGAACTCACACTTGACAATGAAGATTTATTTGGTACTCTAAGCTTGTCTTTTAACGGACAAGACACCATTAATGTGTATCCTGCCAATTGTTCAGATTGTTTTGCAGATACCTACGTTCGTAAATAGAATCTTAAACCTCTATCTGTAACCTTATCCATTCTGTTTCGTACTGCATGGAAAAGATGCGGTTATTCCTTCTCTTCTTTGTTTCGTTTGTAATAATGGCCGCAAAAGCTCAACATATACTTTATCTTTTTCCCGGGCAAGGATCCGACTCCGCTATATTCCGTAAAATGAACTTTTCAGATTCGTTTGAGTTAAAGTACGTGGAGCTCCCAACACCGAGCAAAGGAGAAATGCTGCATGAGTATGCACAGCGATTTATAAGTCAGATAGATACAACCAAGCCTTTCAGTTTGATAGGCGTATCGCTCGGCGGAATGATATGCTCAGAGCTCGCAGATGTGCTAAATCCAAAGAAAGTCATTCTTATATCCAGTGCTAAGTGTGCAGCAGAGTTGCCCGCCAAGTATCGTTTTCAGCAGAAAGTACCACTCAATAGGGTCATACCAGCAAGCTGGTATAGAGGAGGAGCCCTATTGCTGCAGCCTATAGTAGAACCCGATAGAAACAATGAGAAGGCTACCTTCAAGCGAATGCTTAAAAGCAAGAATAAGAGGTATATGAAACGAGCAGTAGATATGATTATCAACTGGCAAAAGGAAACGTATAATGAAAACATCATTCACATACATGGAGACAAGGACAATACAATACCCATTAAAAATGTAAGAGCAACTACAACTATTGCAGGAGGCTCGCACATGATGGCACTTACACGGGGAGAAGAACTTGGAGAGTTGGTTTCTAACCTATTACGTTAACCACCCTATATGCACTCCTCACGGCACCTTCCATATAGCCAGGGAATTCAGCATTGGTTTCCGCTCCGGCAAAGTAGAGTCTATTCTCAAAGTAACTCTGTTTGAAACACTGATGTCCATTGTTGTAGTGTGGAGGAATTTGATCTATAGGACGAGCAAAAGTGAACGCCTCTTTCTGCCAAACAGTCTCATGGTAGTCTAGGTAGTTTCTTGCCTGTGGTCCATAGTACTTCTCCAGTTGAGTTAAGGCCAGTTCCTTTCGTTCTTCCTTTGTATGCTTGTGATAAGCACTGTGAAAGAATCCTTTTAGAGCGTGTTGCTTGCTATCGGCAGTAGAGTGCTCGTACATCTCAGTCACAGGCCCTACATTACTAAGCACAGTGCCACAAGACTGTGGTGCTCTCCAAAACGGAGAAGTATAACTAAAACCTATCTTGATGGATTCTCCCATCCATGTATGTGTGTTGCTTGCTACGTGTAGGAATTCTACGGGCAATGTAGGTTTTGTTACTATTGCGTGCTGAAAAAGGGTAGGGGGTAAGGTATTGATGACTCTAGAGCCTTGGAAGGTTTCTCCGCCTTTGGTTTTTATAGAAACACTATTCTCTGAAAAATCAAGTTCAGAAACTACCGTGTTTAATTGGATGTTTCCTGGATTGATTCCTTTGGCTAAAGCTTCTGTGATACTGCTTGTGCCATTTACTATTCTGTAGCTTGCATCTTGCTGTGGTAGCTGTACCAATTGATGTGGAGCAGCTGAATTAGGTTCATAGAAAGCAGTCTCGCCATATACTTGCTCAAAGACAGTAAGACCTAATTCTTTTATCAAAGCTTGCATCTGAGTATGCTGACCAAAAACCCAGGTAGCACCCAGATCCATTGGCGTATGAGAAGTGTCGGTATGTATTCTGCCGCCTAATCTTCCTCTAGCTTCTAGAATAGTAAATGGAATATTCCTCTTTTGGAGTTCGTATCCTATGAGTAGACCTGTGAGGCCGGAACCTAAGATGACAGTTTTATTATTTAGCATTGCTTGTTTTAAGTACTCAAGTTTTTGCTAGATCTTTTCTTGTGTCATCTTTAACTACTGCTCTAAATTCATTTGAGAATTGCGAAGTAATAAGTATGACCGTTAATGACCAATATGATCTTAACTACTCAACGCTCCAATTAAATCGTACTTGGTCAAAATATGAACAGTACCGCTAAGTTCTTTTACAAGCACCGCAGGGTTTTCTTTATTGATAAGACTAGATACATGGTCTGTAGATGCAGAAGCCGCTACCATAGGGAAGCTTGCTTGCATTACCTCACTTACCTTGTGGTTAGCTAGGCTTGGATTTTTTAGCAGTTGACTGAGTAGGTGATTATCATTTATACTGCCTACAAATTCATCGTGAGCGTCTACCACCGGTAGTTGTGAGATACCATGCTTCTCCATCAGGTCAAAGGCTACTTTTACGTGGTCCTCATTCGTCACAGTAAGCATAGGCAAATGGCTGTGGTTGCTTATCATATCCTCCGCCGTTTTTGGCGTACTGTCTAAGAATCCACGTTCTTTCATCCACTCATCGTTGAACGCCTTACCCATATAGCGAGTGGCATGATCGTGGAAGAGTACTACTACTACGTCGGTAGGTTTTAGCTTATCAGCACATTGCAGTATGCCTTTTACGGCACTACCAGCACTGTTTCCTACCATTATGCCTTCTTCTCTGGCAAGCTTACGCTGCCATAGGAGTCCGTCTTTATCTGTCACTTTCTCAAAGTGATCAATTATATCAAAGTTTACATTTTCAGGAAGGATATCTTCTCCAATACCTTCGGTGATGTACGGGTATATTTCTTTCTCATCAAACTCACCTGTTTCGTGCATTTTTTTGAAGATAGAACCGTAGGTATCTATTCCCCAACACTGGATGTCTGGATTTTTCTCTTTCAAGTATCTACCGACACCACTTATAGTACCTCCAGTACCTACACCTACTACGAAGTGTGTGATTTTTCCTTCGGTCTGTTCCCATATTTCGGGCCCAGTACTCTCGTAGTGAGCTATGGCATTACTTGGATTGTCGTATTGGTTTACGTACCAGGCATTGGGTATTTCGCTACCAAGTCTTTTAGAAACTGAGTAGTAAGAGCGAGGGTCTTTAGCATCTACGTCTGTAGGACATACTATCACCTCTGCACCTACAGATTTTAGGGCATCTACTTTCTCTTTACTCTGTTTGTCTGTAGTTACAAATATGCATTTGTATCCTTTTACCACACCTACTAAAGCCAAACCCATTCCTGTATTGCCACTTGTACCTTCTACAATAGTCCCTCCCGGCTTTAGTCTACCATCAGCTTCAGCATCTTCTACCATTTTTAGAGCCATACGGTCCTTTACCGAGTTGCCTGGGTTGGTCGTCTCTATCTTGGCCAATACGGTACAAGATAGGTCTGCAGTCACTTTATTTAGTTTTACAAGCGGAGTGTTCCCTATGGTTTCTAGTATGTTGTTATAATACATCGGTGCAAAGATAACGAAGTATAGGGGCAAAATTTAGTGTTTTGTATTCCCATTTAATACTCCGAATATTGTTGGGTAGTGAAGCGTGCGTTTGATATACTAAAAAGACTGGGAAAGAACTTCTATTTTTGGGTATTTCTGGCCTTTTGTGTGTCGTTTACGTTTTCATTATTTCATAAACTTTTAGATGATTCCCAGGGGCATAACCAGCGGTACAATACAGTGGTTTCAGATGGTAAGGGGTATTATGCTTATTTGCCTGCCTTGTTTATCTACCATGATTTATCCTTCAAATTTAATGAAGAGATAGAACGGGTAAAGCATCCTGAGACGATGTATACAGACTACCGCTATAAGTTAGATCAGGAGCGAGTGTATACCAAGTATTATATGGGTACGTGTATTGCCTATTCACCTTTTTTTTTGGCCGCTCATGGCCTAAGTCTCGCTATGGGTTGGGATGCAGACGGATATACGGCCGTATACCACGGATCGATAGTTTTAGCCGCTATATTTTATTCTATGTTGGCATTGCTGTTCTTTGGCAAAATACTCGATTTTTACGGTGTAAAAAACTGGGTGAAGATCTTTGCTGTACTGGGTACCTATTTTGGGAGTAATTGGTTTTACTACACCACATGGGAGTCTTCCTTGTCGCACCCATACTCGGCAGCCATCATTGCTGTATTTATATACTTCATATTGGTTTTTAAGACTAAGCCTACTACGCGGCTAGCGGTAATCATTGGTTTATTGCTTGGATTTATTACGCTCATTCGGCCTATCAATGTATTGGTCATTTTGTTCTTACCGTTGTTTTTTACTTCGTTCAAGTCTTTTGTCCTTTTTGTAAAAGAGCATATTCTTCGTTTTAGCATTATAATACCCACTCTCATCGCTTTTTTTGTAGTGGTATCGCTGCAGCTTATCATGTACAAAATACAGATAGACCAGTGGTTTATTTATGGCTATGGTCACGAGACGTTCTATTTCTTGAAACCGCATATTCTCGATTTTCTTTTTAGCTTTCGCAAAGGTTTTTTTGTGTACGCTCCACTTTTTGTTTTTAGCTTATTGGGATTGTGGATCTGGCAAAAAGTCAATAAATTTCAACCTGTCTGGTGGGTTATGTCGTTTTTTATTATCACGTATATATTTTCCAGTTGGCACATGTGGTGGTATGGCGGCACATGGGGTACGCGGGTATTCATAGAGTATTTGTTGTTCTTTACCATTCCTCTGGCTCTTTTTTTTGATAGGGTGAAGGGCCCGTGGCAGAAAGTTGCTATCACCATTGCGTGCATGTTTATTTTAAATAATGTGTTGCAGCAGTACCAATATCGCGTAGGTGTTTTGCACTACGAGGAGATGAACTGGCAACTGTACAAGGACATATTCATGTATCCGCTTATTCCGTAGGAATATAACCATCCATTAAGAAAGTGTTTTTATCCGATATGCTTAGGATAATTTGCTAAAAAATAGAGATTTGTGGCACTTAAAAACAACATGAAAAAAGTATATACATTTATTTTAGGATTAGCTGCTGTATTCAGTAGCCTATTTGCTAAGGCAGATGAAGGTATGTGGATACCGGCATTGCTCACAGACAATTATGCAGAGATGGAGCGTTTGGGTCTGAAAATGACAGCAGAGCAGCTTTACAGTATTAATAACAGTAGTATGAAAGATGCCATAGTGCGTCTGGGTTCTGGTTTTTGTACAGGAGAGATTATCTCGAACAAGGGTCTGATACTTACCAACCACCACTGCGGTTATAGTGCTATTCAAAAATTGAGTACGACCACTGCCAATCACCTGAAAAATGGGTTTTGGGCTAAAAATCACTCAGAAGAGTTAGATGCAGGTTTCTCTGTTTCTTTCTTGGTACGTATAGATGATATTACAGATAAGGTGCTCAACGGAATAGGTGCAGACCTAATGGGCAGTATTCGCAATGAGGCTGTGGCAAAGAATTCTTCGGTAATCAAAAAAGAACTTTCAGAAGAGGGAGCATACTCCGTAGATGTGAAAGAAATGTACAGTGGTAACAAATACTATGCATATGTGTACGAAGTGTTTGGCGATGTGAGACTAGTAGGAACTCCACCAGAAAGCGTGGGTAAGTATGGTGGAGATACAGACAACTGGATGTGGCCACGTCATACAGGAGATTTTTCCATGTTCCGCGTATATGCAAGCAAAGACAATAAAGCAACTGAAGGATACAGTGAAGATAATGTGCCTTATGCACCAAAACATCACTTACCTGTAAGTATGAAAGGGGTAGAAAAAAATGATTTTGCTATGATCTGGGGCTTCCCAGGGTCTACAGACAGATACTTGTCTTCTTACGGAGTGAAAAATGCCACGGATCTAGACCAGCCTGCTCGTGTAAAAATTAGAAGAACCAAGCTAGACGTATACGAGAAGTACCAAAAACAAAGCGAAGCAGTGGACCTAATGTATGCAGCGAAGCATGCACAAGTAGCCAACTACTGGAAATACTTTATGGGACAGACACGTGGACTAAAGAGACTAGACATACAAGGTAAAAAAAGAGGGGAAGAGCAAGCATTTACTAAATGGGTAAATAGCGGAGATGCAGCACGCAAAGCAAGGTATGGTGATGTTATCGGTATGTATGAAAGTGCTTACAAGGTATTTGACGAAAAGATACTCGCTCAGACATATTGGATGGAAGCTATATATGGTATAGAGTTCGTGAAGTATGGTTTTGGTTTCAGTAGACTAAATGATATGTATACAATGCTAGGAGCAGAGAAAGACAAAGAAGCGAAAACGGGTATACAAAAGAAAATTGATGGGATGGTGGCTAGACTAGAGGGAGCAACTCCTTCTAATTTTAAAGACTACTATGCCCCAATAGATAAAGATGTAGCTGAGGCTATGGTTGGTTATTATGTAAATGACATTCCAGCAAATCTGCGTCCGGCAAAATTCAATGCTATGCTTGCCAAGAGCAAAGGGGATATTGCTAAAATGGTAGCGTGTATTTTCGACGAGTCAATACTGGTTGACCAAGTGAAGGCAGAAACGTTTTTGGCAACTCCAAGTGCTAAGAAGCTGAAGAAAGATAAAGGAGTAGCGTTTGCTGGTGCAATGCTCAATTTCTACATACAAGACCTACAAGGAATGTTTGCAGAAGCAGAGCAAAATCGTGCTACGGCAGATAGATTATACAAAGCAGCTTTATTTGAGATGTACCCAAATAAATTGTTTGCACCAAATGCAAATAGTTCTATGCGTTTCACATATGGTCAGGTATTGGACTACTCGCCAGGTGACGCTATGATGTATAAGCATTATACTACCATGACTGGTGTACTCGAAAAGTACCAACCGGGAGACAGTGAATTTGATTTGCCAAAAGGTTACTTAGCTAAAGCCAAAGAAGGCGATTTTGGTCAGTATGCAAAAGAAGGTGAAGATTTGAGAATCTGTTTCCTTACCAATCACGATATTACTGGAGGTAACTCAGGTAGCCCAGTGATCAATGGTAATGGTGAACTTATCGGTCTTGCATTTGATGGCAACTGGGAAGCTATGAGTGGCGATATTGCCTTTGAGCCAGAGTTGCAGAGAACAATTTCAGTAGATATTCGCTATGTATTATGGTGTATAGACAAGCTTGCAGGTGCTAAGCACATTGTAGATGAAATGACATTAGCGAGATAAGCTTAATAGATAGTATTAATAGAAGGCTACTCCAATTTGGAGTGGCCTTTTTCATGTTTGGGCGTTACATGCATTTAAAAGGAAATGAGTGTTTCACCTCAACGTTTTGCTAAAATAGTACCAGGTTAGACGTGGTCCGTAGTAAGCCGTTTTTGTAGGATATTTTCCAATTATTTTTAGCATGTGGCTAAGCAAGTGTTTGAACATTTTTAGTCTGTGAAAAGGTCCCAATGCATCACTAATGAGGTTTATACTTTTATCAGAAGGGGTGTCTAGCGTGTCATCTGCCACATTCAGTACATGCTCAAAGTATTGAAGGAGTGATAGTGTAGCGTTAAATGTTTCTAATTGGCCGTATTTCGTTTGCAATAGTGCCCGCAGTAACCCGATTACTGCTGCTCCTTCTTTGAGGAGTAAGTCAATCAAAGTGCCACTTTTATTCGCTTCTTGTTTAGCTATTGCTATGGTGATTATCGCTTTGCCAAATGATTTCAGATCAGGTTTTATACCTTCAGTTTTGCAATGCTGTATGAATAGGAATAGATCTTTCAAATGAACAGCTTCACACGTGAATATGAATTTCTCTTGTTCTACAAACTGACAAATTTCGTTTTTGAAAACAAGGTAATTGTCTATAGCCCATATCTTTTCAAACAAGCCGTCATATAGAGCAAGTAAGGTATGCTGCTGTTCTATATTGAGCTCATCGAGGTGCTGGTCTATAAAACCAGCTACAATACCAATTTGATTGAATAAGTCTAGTGATATGTCCTTTGAGACCTCACGGCTCAATATGCAATGAACCATTTGTAGACACGTAACATACTTTTTAGTGCGATGCGTAATTTTGCTATCCGCTGCAAAGGGTGTGTCTATTACAAGGTGTTGATTCATTTTGAGTATACTCCTCAAAAGTACAAATTCTACCGTTAATACTGCATGACCAAAGAATACGTCATCGGTAGTTTTTCTTCCAGCGATTCTATCACATACTCTCCAGGAGCTCGCTCTATCATGCCTTTGAAACAGTTGTGTGGTGAGTAATCAAACTCTTCAAAATGCTTCATATTTAACCCTTTATTCAATAAAGCGGTGAATACTTCGGATAGGGGATGATTCCATCCTATCTCTTTTAGCTCTATATCTGCTTGAGGGTCGGCATAAGTGCCGGGGTTCACTTCTATGATGGCTTCTTTATTGAAATAGGAAAACATCAGTTCTTTGAAATCAGCATCGTACATCCATACTGCGGGATGAAATTCTACAAAAATGAAGTTACCATCGGGTTTCATAAAGTGACTCACTATGTCTGCCCACTTATCCATATCTGGCAACCAGCCTATGGTGCCGTATGAGGTAAATACGATATCAAATTTTTCGTGGATGTGTTCTTTGGCACTGTATACATCACAGCAAATAAATTGGGCGTTCAGACCCAGTGTGTTGTTTAGTTCTTTGGCCTTGGCTATAGATGCATCTGATATGTCTAGTCCTGTGACCTCTGCACCCATACGAGCAAGGCTCAAACTATCTTGTCCAAAATGGCATTGCAAATGCAATATTGTTTTGCCTGCAATGTCTCCCAGTAAGTTGATCTCTATTGGCTTTAACGTGTTTTTGCCTGCCAAGAAATCTTCCGTTTCGTAGAAATCACTATCTACATGAATTTTGGTTTTTTCATTCCACAGGTGTTTGTTTATTTCAAAGTATTCTTTGCTCATTTACGTATCAGTTTCAGAGCTTCGGCTACCGACTGTAAAGGCAGTTGGCAAGCTCCCTGCTGACAAACATAAATATTTGTTTCCCCTTTTACATACCTGTTCCTAAACATGGGTAAGTCAGAATCCTTTGCAGAGAACGCAACTATACAATTGGTTAAATCGCTATTTTGCAATTTTTTGGCCATGGACTCTGCTTCTGGTCCTACTACTATTACTTCGTAGTAAGGGTAGGTATACATAAGGTGTGCCTTTGCCCAATTGCTATGTCCGCCGGGGTATTGCGTTATCTGGCTTTGCACTTTTCCTATCATCGTTTCTGCTATTTCCAGGTAGCTGCTATTGGCATTGAGCAAGCCCAGTTGCGTTAGGTTTTGTACCATTAAAGAGTTGGTTGCTGGTATCACATTATCATAGACTTCTGCTGTTCTTACAATGAGCTCATTTTCTTCATTGAAGTAAAATATACCTTTGTCTACGTCGTAGAATTTATCAATGGATTGCTCAGCAAGTTCATTAGCTAGTGTGTAATACGATTGATTGCCAGTGGTATAAAATCCATCGAGTGATGCTTGCATCAGAAATGCGTAGCTGTCTAACATACCTGTTATGGTAGATTTTCCTTCCTTGTAGGTGTGCCAAAGCACCTCTTTTTGAACTTGCTTTTTGATAAGAGCATCTAAGCAATCGGTGGCAAGTTCTTTATACTTGGTTGTGCCTGTAGCTCGGTACGCATCTAGCAATCCTGTTACGAGCATAGCATTCCAAGAAGTAAGGCATTTGTCATCCAGTCCCGGAGGAATGCGTTTTATTCTATTGGTAAGTAGCAGCTTATTAATAGCCGTGATCTTTGTGGCAACTTCGGTCTCTGTTATTTTAAACTTGTCTGCTATTTCAGCATCGCTGTATTCTCTCAGAAGAATATTATTACCATGCTCCCAAAGTCCTTTACCCCCTACTTGGTAGTATACCTCTGCGAGAGAATAATCATCTCCGAGTAGTTGTTTTAGTTCTTCGTCCTTCCATACATAGTATTTGCCTTCTTCTCCTTCACTATCTGCATCCAGTGCGGCATAGAACATTCCGCTTTTGTCGAGCATTTCGCGTTCTAACCATTCCACTGTTTTATCTATGGTACGCAGGTATTCTGGATTGTTATTTCGTTGATAGGCTTTAGCATATATACTAAGCAATTGAGCATTGTCGTACAGCATTTTTTCGAAATGTGGAGCCTTCCATATCTCGTCTACACTGTATCTGCTAAAACCTCCACCAATTTGGTCGAAAATACCACCGTACGCCATTTTTAATAGTGTAATATCAATGAAATCTGATGCATACGGATCACTGCTATGCTTGGTATAGCTCAGGAGAAAGTCATAATTAGTAGGCATCGGAAATTTAGGAGAACGATTCATACCTCCTTCTTTCATATCCCAATTATTTTTCCAACCTTCTACAGCTTCTACTATCGTTTTTGACAGTAGTTTTTCGCTTCTGGTATCACTTATAGCTGTTTCTTGTAGTCGTATGCCTTGGGTGAGTTTATTGGCATATTCTTCTAGTTTTTCTTTACTTGTGCCATATTGTGCATCCACCGTTTGGAGCAGATTTAACCATCCGCTAGGCGGGTAGTATGTCCCTGCATGAAAAGGTTTTCCGTCTGGTAATGCAAAGCAATTGAGGGGCCATCCGCCACTACCTGTTATGATGTTTGCAGCGGTCATGTATATGGCATCTACATCGGGTCGTTCTTCTCTATCTACCTTTATGCAGTAGAAGTGCTCATTCATATACTCGGCAATTTTTTCATTTACAAAGCTCTCATGCTCCATTACATGGCACCAGTGGCAGCTACTGTAGCCTATACTAATAAGCAATGGTTTTCCAAGATTCTTAGCTTCCGTAAGGTTGTCTTCGTTCCAGGCATGCCAATCTACGGGATTATGAGCGTGTTGTAGAAGGTAGGGGCTAGTTTCATTTATGAGTTCGTTGGTGTGTTTATGCATGGTATTTGTCTTATTCTTCTGACCACAACTGAATAGTGATAATGAGAGAACAGTCATGGTCAAAATATAGTTTCGTGTCATATTAGAGTGGAAATGTACGGCAATAATTAATATTGAGACGTAACATGTTTTATTTTGGTTATTTTTGGTACTGTATGGTTAGAAAAATACTCTTCACCCTTTTATTAGGTGCTTATTGTTCATTTAGCTTTGCTCAATACACTCAAATTGGTAGTGGCTTCTTTAACAGTGCTAATTTTGGACCTGTACGTTCAGATACCACACCTAGTGCTTACTCTAAATTTGCATTTACGTATCCGTCTGCTACACTTTCAACCCTGCAACATGGCGATACAATCCGGGCACTTTCGTTTTATTTTAATGCCTTTGATTCGTTGCGTGGAAATTGCAATATGCGGATATTATTGTCGTCTTCTAGTGATGCAGATTTTGGATTTAATTCGCTCAACTGGGATAGCTCGGCACGCAGCGGTATGGTAGAGGTATTCAGTGGTAATCCGAAGAAAATCATAGGCAATATTCCTGGCGAGGTACTTTTTCCTTTTCAGGAAGTATTTAGGTGGGACACCACAGGCGGAGCTATTCACCTAAGGGTTTTTGTGGAGTATATACAATCTACCAATCAGACAGACATATTTGCTTGGAACGTAGAAAATGGTTTTTCCGTTCCTGATTTTGTGTCTGCTAATGAGTCGAAATTTGTTTTTGGAATAAGCAACAATGGCATAGACAGTATTACAACAAGTTCATCTATAATAAAACCTACCCTTAAAGTATATCATCCTAGCTTTAGTCGAGATATAGAAGTAAATAAAATCTACGGTTTAGGGTCTATTCCTATACTAATGCGAAGAGCAGATACCATAAAAGCTATTGTTACCAATGTTGGTATAGATAGTGTAAGCAACGCAAAGGTGTACTTAAACGTAAGAGGTGCTAGTACTTACCTAGATAGTACAGTGTTATTTGATTTACCTCCTTTTGGACAAACCGTGGTCAAATTTGGTAACTATACTGCCCAAAATATTGGTACAGAAACCCTTACTGTAAGAGTAGAAGCAGACGATAATTCCACGAATGATAGCTTGGCAAAACAAAGAGAAGTAAATTACAATGTTTATTCGCACAACGATCCTTTTTCTCCCGCCACTGGGGGAATTGGTTTCAACGGCGGCACAGGTGATTTTGTTGCGAAATTTTATGTGGATGGGACTTCTTTCATCAATCAAATAACCGTAGATTTTAATCGGGCTAATCAACCGTTTCAGCTTGTCGTGTGGGATGATGATGGGATGAGTGGATTACCCGGAACAGAACTATTTGTTTCAGATACTTCACAATCAGTAATTGGCACTTTCATTATGCCTGTATTGCCTCGCATTGCGATATCTGGCGGTTACTTTGTAGGCATCAGACAAACGAGCAATACCAATGTGTCTTTTACCTATCAAGATGAAACACCTATACGGCCGCATACGTTTTATTTTACCGCTCCCGCAGGAAACACTGTTTGGACCAATTTTGATCCTGGATTTAATTTTAATTTCAATGTACGCCCCAGGCTTCAAGTGGCTAATGATGTTGCCGTCCTCGATTTTATTACTCCAACAGACGGAGACAGCATACTTTATAGCGAAACGGATTCTATAGATTTAGTAGCTCGTATTATCAATTTTGGATACCAGAATCAAGGTTCATTTATCGTAAGAGGTCAAATTTATAATCGATTCAATACGTTAGAAGAAACTAGGAATGTAATAATTTCACTGCCCGCAGAAGATACGGCTACGGTAGACTTTGGGAAGCTTTCTAAGTATAGGATAGGAAAGTACACTTTTAGAGTGACGGCTCTGCTGGCATTAGATAGTGTTACAGACAACAATCAGGCAGAGATTCAATTTGATTTTGTCAAGGAATATGATGTGGCTGTTGACCAAATATTTAGTCCTTCTGCGAATACGAGTTTTGACATTCAAAGAGATCCATTACAGGCAGTAGTTCGACTGGTAAATTATGGTGTAAAATCTCATACGGATATGCCCGTGGTTCTGCAGTTGCTCAATAGCATGGACCAAGTGTTATATACACAGGCCAAGCTAGTAAATTTAGGATCCCTTACTTCTACTATATTCGCATTTGATACGACGTACCTAACCCTCAATGGTGATTTTACCTTACGTGCATATACAGACCTAGCATCAGATAGTTTTCGTATAAATGATACAATGCTTGTCTTCCCTATAAAAGGCATAAAATCTGATGATGTCTTAATTACACGTATTGCTACGCCAAGTGAAGGTGGAAAGTTTGCAAAGAATGCTTCTATACGTCCTTTTGTACGCCTTCTCAATGATGGAATCAATAACCAAGATACAGTAGTGGTTGAAGCATCTATATTGAATGCAAATGGTGAGGTTATGTATTATGATTCACTGCATCAATCTGTGCCATTTTTCAGCATCAAGCAGGCACTATTTAAACCTGTACTATTGGATTCGCTTGGAGATTATACCCTATTCTCTCGGGTAACTATAGACGACGACCAATTGCCAATTAACGATACGGCAAGTGTACGATTTAGTGTAGTAACAGGAAATGACTTACGCATACTATCAGTGCTCAATCCGCAAGGTGAAATCCCTATAAATACTACTGATGACAACGTCCGAATTGTTGTATCTAATGCAGGATTAAACGATGCTGTATCTGCACCCGTATCTATCACAATAGAAGATAATACAGGAACGAGTGTCTACACAGATAGTATAAATGCCACTATTCCAAGCGGAAAGACAGATACACTTATTTTTAAGACATTAAGTTTTGGGCAACTAGGAGATTATTATATTACCTGTACCAATGACTGGCTGGCCGAAGATGAGCCGCTAAGCTCTGATACACTTAAAAGTACTTATATCACTCGTTATGGCCTAGATGTGGGTCTTGTTAGTCATATCCTTCCTGTGGATACTATAGAAATAGGAGAGATTGCAAGACCACGGTTTAGCTTAATCAACAGTGGTTTGGACACTGCCAAAAATATACGTATCGAAGTAACCATTCTTGATGGTAGTAATCTGCGTGTATTCTCAGACACGGTATCACCTCCCAATATGGCCCCCAATACCTTATTTAATGTAAATACAAGTAAGACATGGTTTTGGAAGAATGGAGGTAATTTCACC
>TARA_B110000902_G_scaffold89221_1_pt1 | contig 17356 bp, 22 predicted proteins | sample TARA_B110000902 | Tara Oceans TARA_B110000902 (sample SAMEA4398009) | marine metagenome | biome: Polar Biome; feature: [SRF] surface water layer (ENVO:00010504); material: water (ENVO:00002006), including particulate matter (ENVO:01000060) such as... | depth 5 m | reverse complement strand
GTGTCAGTTGGTTCACCGATCTCGGACAACATTGTAAATGTCCTTGCAGAGGGTAGGTTGCCTAACTCCATCGGTCTGGGGATGTTCTTCAATGCACCAGGTCTTAACCCTTGGGTGAATATGACAAACTAAGGTTCAGACATAGAATAAAAAAATACCCAGGCAACCAATTAAGGGAGCCTGGGTATTTTAGTGAGCGGGGTTAGTTTATGTTACGGCGTGAACAATGCTTCGGAACAAGGCGTCTTTGGTTTGCTGAACCTTTGGTAATTCAGAGAACGGAACGATACAAGGATGCGTTGGCGGATTTGCGATTGGGTTTTTTTCTTCACCGTAGACCCAACCATCATAGATCTTCTGTTTCATCCAACTATCGTGGCTGGCACTGTCACCTGCGTCGGGGTTTTCAATGTGGAAACGTACACCCATGATAGCACTCTCTTTTTGCCAATCCGGGGCATCGTCCCAGCTTGTTTGGCTCATGTCACCATGTGCTTCGCACCATGCACGGTTAGCCTCGTGTGCAACTCGTGCTGCAGCGTCAACTACATCATTCATAATATTTCCTTTGGTTTGTTGGTCCATGCGGCAGGAATCGAACCTGCAACCTGCCCATTAGAAGTGGGGCGCTCTATCCAATTGAGCTACGCATGGGAGTGTGGTTTGGACTCCCTGGTGGAAGCAGAGAGCCCGTAAGAGATCATCAGATGTTAAGGTGGTTTATCTGGTGGTCCCTCATTGTCGTCATCTTCGCTGGCCTGAATGAGAACCAGGAGAAACCAAACGGCAGCAACGACGACGGCAAAGATCACAATAGGCATCAAGACCACAATGACCACAGGGATAATCATGAACCCGGCAGTCAAAGCAATCCCAATGAGGATAGCCTTGACCAGGTTCATGATTAAGAAGTCTTGCGGTTAAAGATGTTGCCTTTGCCTGCAGCTGCAGCCTTCAGCTCGGAGAGTGTCTCTTCAGCTGTTGGTCCTGCTTCATCAGCTGTGTCAGATTCCTGTGGAGTATCAGATACTTCAGGTGTCTCAGTCTCTTCAACGACTTCTGAAGTCTCTTCTGTTTTCACAGATTCCAACTTGGGAGCCGCACGTTTGGCTGAAGCCTTCTTCTTGGATGGCTTTGTGAGAGCATCTGAATCAGCATCAACAGTTACTTTGGCCCAGATGCCATGTTCGTCGGAGTCAAGTTCTACAGCATTGATGCTGACTTGAGATCCTGTCTTTTCAGATACAAAGTCAGCGATTGCTTCAATGATATCTTGGGAGGACAGGGCTGCTTGCATATTGATTTTCATAATTCTTCCTTAGGGAAATTGGGGTTGTCTTAGTGTTGGTATTGTTCGGAGGCGTAGAGAGCTAACATGGCTGCCTCAGCACGTCCGTCATCTTTGACACGGCTGAACTCTTTGGCATTCTCAGGGAAGCGTTGTGTTGCCATAGCTCGGCTGGCTCCCTTGTCACTGGATAGACCATAATACTTCTTCCACTTTGCAGCTGTGACGAGCTGAAAGGGGATCTTGTGAACAGATAAGCCCATAAGGAGGGCACCGTTGTTAAGACCAAAGGCAAATGCAGAGCTGACGCCTTCTCTTGGCATCGACCAGACATTCTCAAGCATACAATGGACAAGTACCCCAGCTGGGGGTTCCATTAACTGTCCAAGCATGGCGTAGTTTGTGTCTTCGCCCTTTTTGGTAAGCTTGGGTTGTGTTGGCATATCCATGATATTCATAGAGTTGTCTGAGGGGTCGAAGAGGGCCAAGGCCCCCTTCTTTCCTGGATCAATGCCTAAGAATACCGGCTTCTTCATGCTTTGTTGAACATGTTGGATTTGGCCTTAGGAGCACCAGCTGAGCTGGAGCTCGAAGGGGCACCGGCGTTACCTGAGTTAGGCTTACCTTTAGCAAGGTTGCGAGGCTCTTTGCCTTCATTCTTCTTCTTCCAAAGCTCAATGAAGAGACCTGTTTCGAGGCCTGATTTAGCCTCGTATGCGGTCATACCTGTCTCAGTGTGGAATGCCTTATCTAGAGCATTCTCTTCCCGTGTTTCACCAGTTGCTGCGTAGGATCCATTGTCTTGCTTGGACTCTTTGTCAACAACCTGTCGGAAGATTGCGAGGGTGATGTTTTGACCCATGACAGGGATCAGGCAAGACACATTTGTAGGTGCTTCCTTCTTCAGATCTGGATCATACACGTTGACTGTCTTCTCTTCGATCTGGTCCACTAGGTCTGTGAACTCTTTGCCTGTCGTCACGATTGCAATATCGTTCAGGGTCTCGAATGAAGGTAGGAACTTAGGCTTATTTGTTTTCGTATCAGTATAGGTGTTTTCACCTGATTTGGTTGAGATGTTTAGACGCTCACGGTGCATGTGACCATCAATGTCGAAGTGCGCTTCAGCGAACTGTGCACCTGATTTGTACTCACCGAAGTAGATGAGTTTGACTGTGGCATCATAGACGCCAGTCTCTTTAAGGGAGAAGCCTCCCATACGGTCAGCATCTTGTACGACGCCGTCAGCAGATGCTTTGAATTTTGAAAACATATTCATGTGTGATTTTCCTAAAGTGTTGGATGAAGTGGTGGGGTGAACCAATTGGATACTAAGCGTAATATTCGTTCAAATGGTCCAGGAGCATCCCAGAGTCGTTGTCCATGTAAACTTGGTTCTTCTCGAACATTCCCATGGGTGAGCGAATGCGTTCTCCCTTGGTAGTTTTGGTAATTCGAGTTTGGAAGACATGCTTGAATTCGAGCAGTTTGTCGTCCTCGGTGATGTTTAGAAGAGAAGGGTCGGAGTCTTTCAGGTCCTTCAGAGAGATGCGTTTGGTGGCGACAACAGTAGAGAAGTAGGCTTCAATTCCGTTGTTCTTCAGGGCACCCTTAATAGGGACCTGTGTCTTCATTTCCATGGCTTTTTCATCTAGGTCTGCACGTGTGTGAGCCAAGATGATGACGGACTTGTCACTGCTTGCGACTTTGTCCTGCATGAGGGTCTTGAAGAACTGCTGGTACAGTGACCAACCTTTCATAGTGTCGGCACTTCCGAGTACGTATTGGCTCTCAAACATGTCCATTAGGAATGTCAGTGTATCGAGTACAATCACATCAATGTCAGGGTTATTCAGGGCATGGTCGAAGCCTTGAAAAACCTCGTAGGGATCTGTGATTACATACGATTGGAACTTGTTTCTGAAAGGCAATCGCTTGCCGGACTCACAGTTCAAATACATAACTCGTTCTTGGTTTGGGAGGTTGGCTAGACTGGCTGATTTACCGGATGCAGACTCTCCGCAGACCAAAATAAGTTGATCATTGATTTGCTGAGACATGGTGATCTCCTTGTTGGTGATTCGGGTGCTTGACCTTTCTAGGATCAATAGAACCAAGAAACAACATCAAGTTAATGTGGGGGTGATATCCCCGTAATAATGCGGAGATATCAATTTGATTTAGGCTGCTTCAGTAAACTTACGGGCAACTGTACGCATGATCGTTGAGTCGATCTCGCTCTGTTCCATCCCATTGGAAAGGGATGCGTTGAACTGTGTCACGCGAGTCTCGATTTCAGGCAAAGTCATCCCGTTGTCTAGCAACGCAAGGGCGTACTTGATCATCTGGTTGTTACGATCACCGTTTGAGATGTTCTGTGCAAACCATCGTTCCAGATTGTCGAGGCTGGCAAGCTCTTTGATCTGATCCTTGTATTCCGCATTCTTAGAAGTCTTTGGAATGAAAGGCAGAGGGCTTAGCATCTTACCCTGGTTCACATGTATGGAGGAGTTCTCACAGGTGAGCCATTTCTTTGATCTCTGGTTCGCTGTTGTGTCCTTGACCTCGAACGGCAACCATAAAAAGAGGTTATCCATGAATTCACGATACTCTTCTTGATCCATTTGGAGGACGTGAGAGAGCGGGAATAGTAGACGGAAACGGTTCTCTGCAGGGGTATGTCGTTTGGTCGTAGAGGTCATGAACGTATAGTCGCTCATGGTGTCATGGATGAAGTCGAGACTGACTTCCCCATCAGCATCTAGGACAATCATATTGAAGCCAGGGATTACCTTATCGTCGAGACGATGTCCTTCAAGGAATTGGTGGTTTGTCCAGTGAAGTCCAGGTGCAGACATCAGGTTAGAGAGGTCAGTGAAGCCTACTGGTGTGTCTTCCGTGGTGTAGTGGAAGGCTTGGTCGTTAGAGTACGAGAATATCATGTCATTGATATCAGTCTCTTTCAGCGTTTCACCATCAAAGAACTCGATCCCATCCTCAAAATACTTTTTGACGATGATGTTGTTCTTATAACCCCAAGCTGTTGCTAGGGAGATCATCTCATTACGACTTGTCTGACCGGTCTTGTAGAACGGCAATGTCTCATACAGGTCAGCATGAGTTACTGGTTCAGAAGCCTGTGCAATGTAGTTTGCGAGCTTAACGTGGGACTTCTCAGGGCTCAGAACTTTACCTAGAGCGATACCACTCTCTTCAACAACACCAATGGCAGCCAATAGGTGACCATCTGTGATCTCCAATGACTCATCCATGAAGGCCAATGCACCTGAAAGCTTTAGAGCTTTCCAGTGACGGTGCTCCATCTCAGTACGACGGATGTCTTCATGAGGAGGGATTTCCTTCATGCGTTCATGACACATAAGCTTGTAAGCTGTATGCTTGAGACCAGTTTCCCGAGGCACCGACATTTCCCAACCATGCTTATACGTGTCAGCTAGGTCAGCGAAGTGGGGTGTGAGTGTACTGACTGAGGATGACTGGCGTTTGTCGACCATACGGTCGTAAGCCTCCTCAACGGAGAGCTCAGAGCCTCCCTCGTTACGCTCTCCCCATGCAAATAGGCAACGACGAGCATAACCGGTGTCTAAGAGTTGCATGAAAGCAACCTCTGCACCGCCTCCATCAAACAGCTTGGAAGCTGTACCGAAGGCAAGAAGGTTAGCTGGTGTAATACCATCGATCTCATCAACACGGTTGTTCTCAGATGTGTTTTTGGTGACGGCAACGTCAGTGTGACCCATGTCGTAAAGTTCCAAGAATAGGATCAACCCCTCCATCACAAACTTGTCTGTAATGTTTAAGCCAATCTCATCGATCTGGATATTAATGGCACCGATGTCTGCCATCAGAAGCTTTCCACGAAGTTGTTCAATCGCTGCAGCTGTCGCTTTCTTGGCGGTGAAAGGGTAGGGACCTGCAGCTTGGTAAAGCTTGTTGAAGCGGGTAACTTCATTCTCTTCAGTTTCACCTGAGATCAAAGCTTTCTCCATAGCAAGGCTATATAGATTCTGGTCTGCAATGAGAGGCATAGTCTCCATTTGGAAACGCTTCTTGAAGCCTTTCATGGCTCCACGTTCAATGGCACCTACCGCAGTGTTTTTACCGAACCCTGATGGAGCCAATGCAAAAGCAAAACAGTTTACAGGTAGATCCCCAATAGCCGGGGACTTGATTGTTGCTCGCATTGTTGCTGCCATCTTAGAAAAGAAGAAGCCTACAATGACTCTGTAAAATGGCCGGTTCTCTTGTTCGTGCAAGGGACACAGGTCATCGACCAGTGTCTCGAGCATTGTGTGTTTTGGAAGGTTTCCAAGATCAATCATGGTTATTCCGTTTCATATTCAAGTGTTTGGAGGCAAATGGGTTTAGCTTTGCAGTAACCGCAGGCTTTGACCTGACCTGGGACTGTGACGACAGTGCCTTTACCCTCAGTGCTAGAGTGCAAGGCTGCTGTGGCGTAGTCGGTGAAGTTCCTAGTAGAGCGACCACCAAGAGCTGCTTTTTTAGGGTCAGCGTAGTATTTGTATTTGGGATCACTGCGCCATAGATCTTTGTCAGAACAACGAACCATGTCTTTATCTTCGAGGTTCTGGTTCGCAATGACTTCCCGGATCTTGGTTTTGATCCAAGTTTCAGTCTCTGTCTCTGACCATAGATCCACGGAGAATTCGTGCACCGGAGTTGGAGGATAACCCTTAGTTCTTAGGGACTCACCTTTTTTCCAGTCAGAGAAGATATGCTGAATCTTCATGGTATCTGACGTGACCTGATCCATGTTGAGCCAACGATACATTGATCCTTGGATACGGTAATCTTCTTCTTTGGTCCCATTGATGTGGGTGAAGACTGTTGTCTTTTTTGTGTCGTTCAACTCACCATCGATGATTTGGTCAAACTTGCCAGAGAGGACGATTTCATAACCATCAACTTTGACCTTACGAAAGCGACGTTGCTCAAGATAGACAGGGATAATGTCGTCTGAGAGGTCTTTGTCTTCAGGGTTGATGCGGATTTTATCGATTACCTTTTGAGGGTATCCGAGACGCTTCATTGCTGTTGCGTAACCATAGGTCCAGGCGTTCTCGATGTCGTTGTGTAGGGCATGACCATGACGTACTCCAAAGAGATCCATGACGTCAGTGATTTGCTCTTTGAGGGGGACACGAGATCCAAGAATGATCTGACGTGTTGGCTTGATGAGACTTGTCACAGACATAACGTCTTCGTCTAGAAATTCCTCTGCACCGTTGGTGTACTCATCGTGAGCAAGCCAGACAGCCATAGCGAGACTGAGGCCGTTATTGTTTGTGAGATTGATGTTCATGATATTCTCCTGATGCAAGAGGGGCGTCTGTCCGGGATCGTAACCCCAGACAAAAACTCGTAGTGGGCTTCTTAAGAGTCGAAGGGACTCGGCTCTTTAGATTTGGCTTCATCTCCAACATCGTTGAATTCTTTATCGGTCATGAAACCGAGGTGAGACCAATTCATGAAGACAACATCACGGAAGTCTGCTGGATCAATTCCACCTTCAAGAGTTGCCCGCTGAAGGACAGTCTGACGAGCAACGTCGATAGCGTTTGACGTGATCTTTCTTTCATTCAGCTGAGTGATGAGGTTTGTGTATTGTTGGCGAGTGGTCCCATCACGCACGTATGCGACCATGACAGTTACCATGTAGAAGTGAGTGCGATGCTTTGACATTATCGCTCCGATCTTTGTTAAGTATTAAATTGATATGTGCTGATGAACACTAACAGTATTTCTCCCAATGCTCGCTTGCAACCTCTTTGATCTTTTCAATTGAAGCAGCATTTGGAATCTCCATTTCTTGAGCCCATGAAGGGAAAAAGACACTGAGTTCTCCACCAAGTTTAACGATTGGATGTTGAATTGCAGGGTCTTCCTGCCACTTAACCGCTTCAACAAGGTGTTCGTTGACGTAGAGAATAGTCGCCATATCATTTGGTATGACGAAGTATTGAGCATCATGGATGTGAGCACAGGGTCTGATATTCTCACGATATTCTGAATATCTTGCTTTACCCATGAACTCGTTGGCTGCCCGACTGTTGAGCATACCGAAGCTCTGACCCAGGGCATTACCTGCAGTGCGGGCTTCCTGTTGTGCCTCATATGGTGTTCTTCTGGTTCCAAGCACTGTCTTGCCGAGGATCGGGGTTCTTACCCGTAGACCAAAGGCACAAGTGACAAAGCCGTCTTTGGTGGCTTGTTCAATTTGAGCTGCAACCCAAGCATCAGAGACTACATAAAGCTCATGGTACTTCTCTTCGATGCTCTGGGACTTCTCTTTAGTCCAGCCCATCTGATCCATGATCCCACGCCATGTACCTGCATAAGTCAGCAAGAACGTAGGAGTTTTACTCTCACCTCTAAGATCTCCGTAGAGCTTCTTAATGGAGTTGATACCTTCTACAGTGTCTCCATTGATGTCAGGCATCTGATCACCGAAGTAGCTGTAAGCACGCAAGCAGTGGCCGTCAAAACCGTCGATATAAACCTTCAGTTTCTCTGGATCCTTGGTCTGCAATGCAGAGATACGATCTTCCAGAGATGCAAAGTCTAACCCAATAAAGAGATACCCGGGTGGAGCCTTGAAGCAGTTCTTTACCTTTTTCGCCCAGTATCCGTTGGCTGGGAGGTTCTGCAGATTAGGTCCTGAGCTGGATAGTCGGCCGGATACGGTTCCTCCAAGATTGAAGTTACCAAACAACCAGTGCCAACCATTCGCATCTTGGTAGGCTTCAAGAAACCTTGGGAGGAAAGATGTGATGAGCTTATCAACAGCTTTGAAATCAATCAGAGCATCGATGAACTCAATAATCTCGTCCGAGTCTGTGTGGTTGCGTAGCTTCCCGAGAGTGTCACCACCAGTTGCAGGTTCTTTGGTGTCTGTCAGATCAATGACAGGGAGATCCATGAAGTCCTCACCATAAAGGATTCCCTTCAGATCATCAGGTGAAGCTGGATTGAATGTGACTGCTTTTCTGGCATCAGACATAGATCGCTTGATCTTCTTAAGCTTCAGATTCTCCTTTTGGATCCACTTCAGTCGCTTCTGGTGCAGGAAGTTACTAATGAGAGTGTTGGATTTGAGGTTATCGACTGCCTTTTTGGAGAATATCTTGAGCTCTTTGTCGAGAGCTTTGACAGCTGCCATGTCCATAGGAAGGCCTGTGAGCTGCATCTGGATGATATCCACAGTCGAGGGCTTGAAGATTGTCTCATAGATACTGAGCTGGTCGTCTTGAACCATCTTCGGGTAATTCTTGTTGTAGGTGAACCAGGTGGCAAGACCATCAACAAGGTTGTATCGAAGGAGCTTCTTGAAGGGGATGAGACGGATGTTCTTGATCTCATCGACAGCGTAGTTTCCAGCGTATTCTTGTGACTGGTCCTTCAGACCAAGCTTGTTACCGGCTGTGGAGTTTGTAGCCAGATAGGTGATGTGTTTGGTGTCTTCCCATCCATCTTTAGGGAGCATGATTTCCAGCCCCTCAAGGAGACCTTTGGTGTCTAGGATATCCTCCATAAACAGCTGATAAGTAAGGACATAAGCGTCATAGGAGATGTGATGCCAGATGAGGCGGTTACCTGAGCGTGCATATGCCTTGAAGAAGTCTCGCAGCATTTGACGAATAGCCTGGGAATCTTCCACTGGCCTATCTACTGGCATACCGTCTGGACCCTCAATCAGATCCACACCGAAAGCTACGCCTTCGTTCTGGTTCCAACAAAAGGTGATTGTTCCGATCCCTGCATCATAGTGCTTCAGAGAGAAGGCTTCGATGTCAGAGGTCAGGTCACAGTCAGCTTCGAGAAGTTGCTGCAACCACTCACCAATATGAGTAACGGAAGTTGGATAATACTCTTGATGGATGATGTCGGAGCCAGGGTTGGAATAAGTACCCAATGCGTGATCTTTGAGGGCCTTCATCGCAATGTCGATACCGGCATAGGTGCGGATCTCATCGTGAAAGACACCAGCATAGTTTGGGCAGTATGTGACCTTGAACCCCTCAAACGAGTGGATCTCTTTGTCATCGTCCTTCCAGTGGCCCTGTGACTCCAGAACATAGCCAAGGTTGGCCTCAGGGCCTTGGTTCTTAGTCAACGTGCGAAAGTATTCTGCATCACATACGACAAGGTATTCCACCTCAAGATTACGTAAGGTCGGCAGCAACTCCGTCGCCAGAAACTCCTTCTGGATCGCTGCCGGTGTTTTCTTGGGTCCCTTGAACAGATCGTAAACAAGTATGTTCTGTTCCTCCCCACGAAGGTGAGGATCGATGTAGCAAGATACGATCTCCTTCTCCCTGATCTCAGGGACAAGAAAGCAGATCTTGTAGGTATCGAATTCTTCTATGTGGGGAGTAAAGTAACGCATTGTGACCTCAACTGTATATGAGTTGGTTTGCTTGATAGACGAGAGCGATTTCCATACATTCGTTGAACTGTTTGAGAAGAGCAGGTTTGTCTCTGAGGACGTGACCTTCTGGTTTCAATCGATCTATCCCTTGAAGTTCAGGAATTTTATTACCGATAACATCAGGAAGAACGTCTCTTACATCTTGTGGATGTGAGCACTTTCCAATGACTGTACTTAGAGCATGACGTAGTTTCTTAACGTCTGCTGTTAGCTTCTCGCAACGGAGGGCGTATCGCTGGGCTGATCCAACCAAATCTGGATGGATATCTTTGATGATTGATCCAAGGTTAAGACGTAGGGAGGTGACTGATAGAATCTCGCCATTGAATCGAAAACACCCCATTGTCCCACCAAGTGTCTGGTTCTCTTTGATGATGTTGTTGAGTGACGTGTCGAGGAGTTTTCTCTCGTTAGAGAATATCTCTACCAACACTGGATCAACCAAACCCACGACTGGGTTCTTGTTGATGGGTCTTCTAACTCTATAAGACATAGTCCCCACCCTTTTTAAAGAATATACTGAATACAAAGCGTTGGAGCCAGTTCATAGTCAGAGTAGGCTCGTCTGAATTGCGAGAACCTACCTCGATTACCTTGTTCCCTTCATCTATTGCTTCACACATACGCAAGGCAATTTCCTGTGAGATGTTAAGACCTAAGGTGATAAGTTCAGGTTCATCAGTCTGTTTAGTGGCAACCTTAAGTGCCTCTCTGATTTTTTGAGGTAGATCATGTATAGCGATATCCAACTTATCATCGTCTGATACGTCAAGGAGTGTATTGAGTGAAAAATCCATTGAATTTCCTTGATAACTGTGTGGAATTAGGCAGCCTTGGAGAAGAGCCTCTGAGGCAATTCACCAAACAAAACCAATCTAGACTTGGCTCGTGATGCACCTACGTAGAGCATACGTGCGAGCTGATCTGAGTCAGTGCATTTGCCAATGTTGTTGAGATCCAAGAACACAGTGTCGTAGGAAGACCCTTGGGCCTTGTAGACTGTAGCTGCGTCTTTCTGACGAAGATCTGGATAGTTGTTCTTCAGGTGGTAGAAGACAGTCCAGTTCTTTTGCTTGGCATAAAACTTCATCAGAGCTTTGTAATGATCCATGTCCACCGGAATGATCATGGTAAAACTTGATTTTGATCGTACTGATTTTATAGAGGCCTCATAGACTTGCAGAGTTGCGTTCTTATCTGCAGTATTAAACGCAAGATCATAGGGCTGTTTTACGATTGACTCGACAACAAACTCCTCTTCAACACGGAAATGGATCTTACCAAACTGTAGGCTTGAGTTGCTGATGAGACGCTCACCAACTGAGAACAGGTCAGGGTAACCTCTAAGATTTCTGATATATTCCAGATACTCTTTGGCACGGTTGTTTGAGTAAACAAGAACACGGGCACCTGACTCCTCCTCATTAAAGGTAGAATCAATGAATTGTTCTGCTTGTGCTGGTGGGAGGTAGTCGATCACACCTGGTACAGCAGTGATCTGGAAGAACTCTTGTGTCTCAACTGTGTGACGAAGAGCATCACACAGAGCGATAAGAGCAGGTTGCCCAGCGTTACGCATAGGCTCCGTTAAGATCGCTGAGTGCTTCGGTTTGCGGTACACAGGACTGATGTCTTCCATCACTGGGTTCATCTGGCAGTGGTCTCCCAGATAGACAATCTTGCAGGTGTTATCGGTGCCTTGAATGATGTGCTCATAGAGCTTGGAATCAATCATTGAAGCTTCATCAATGAAGATAAGTGAGTTGTTATGGACCGTCCAAGAGTTAGTTCGAGAGACCTTGGACTCACCTGTTTTGAAGTCATCAAAGACCTTCAAATTCATGAAGCTGTGGATGGTCTTAGTTTCAAGACCAGTTGATTGAGCCAAGACTTCTGCAGCCTTGTTTGTGGTGGCACATAAGACCAACTCATAGTCGATATACCTCTTACCCAAGAGGGTACAGGAGTCCTGATACTCCTTGAGTGTGTGGTCTACGATGTGCTTCATCAAAGTGGTTTTACCAGTCCCGGCAGGACCTGAAACTGAGAACTCCTTGTCAGCTGAGAAGAGGAATTGGAAGACAGCATTAGCGGCTTCTTCCTGTCCCTGGTTCAGGGACAAGCTGTTATCATTTTTCATAATTAATCTCTGTGGGGAGGGTTAAAAGGTAACTCGGTCTGAGGGTTTAACAGACGAAGTTGGTAGAGTTTTAGCGTCGGAATTTAAGCTGAGAAGCTTTCTCGTGGTCCTCACGACAAGAACTATCGCAGAATCTCCGTGATTCAACTGGCTCTTCGCATGAGATACAAAAGCCGGAAAAAGGAGTAGAGAGAACAGTACGACTGGCAATAGACTTAGCCAAATGGTTCTCTGTTATATCTTGTGCTCGATCTGCAAAGTCTACCATGAAAATTGTCAATCCTGTTGATTTGTAGAAGTGATGTTGTCCATCTAATCCGATGATCCTATGGATTACCAGATGAAAGATCAAATTGATATTATGTATATATCAACATGATTGGTTAAGTGTGTGACACAAAACAAAAAAGCCCCAGTCCGTGAGGACTGAGGCTTTAATTTAATATCATGTGAGTGATTTACTCTGGGATGCGGAGGCTCTCAGGATCGGGATTCGTTGAATACCAGTCCGGTGCCTCTCCTTTACCTGACCATGTTTGGCGAGGCTTCTCAGGGTTCCTGTAGATCGGTGGTGCTTTGCCACGCTTTGCAGATGTACGGATGACGTTCACAACTTCGTCGAAGGCGAGATCGTTATCCTTAACAATGTCTCGTATTTTACGTAAGGCTTCTTTCTTCTTAGATTCCATACGCTTATCCACAAGACCTTGTACTTTATTCATCATGTCTTGGAGTTGCTCAAGTGGGAGTTCTTTGAACTGGTTGAGGTCCAAGTCGTCTGACTTAGTTGACATTTTTTCTTCCTATTTTTATGAAAATTAGACGAAATTCTTCAAGTTGGGCTTCTTATAATTAGGGCCCTTCATGATCTTTGATTGCCTGTTGAAGATGGGAGATCCATCTTCACTGAACTTCGAGTCGTTAGAATCGGCAAACTCTTTGATACCGCCTTGAATATCAAGGCCTGTAACGTAAGAAGTGTTGATAGAATTTACCATTTGACCGCATAACGAGTTTAAAAGTTTTACGCGATCTATTTTTTCGAGGTCGAGGATGATTTCTTCATCGAATGTTTTGAATTGAAGTGAGAGAAATCTCATCACATCTTCTCCAAATGTAATCTTTTCTCTGGCTTTAAATGAAGCGCCAGCTCCTTTGAGTTCACCTAACATATTAGCAACTTCGTCGAAGTGATCTCCAAGTTGGCTGTGTATGTCCCTATCTGTAGGGGATGGGACTGCTTTGGTGATCCAAGCCATGATTTGAGTAACTGGATTATATTCCATAGTGTTATCTCTCTCTAGGTAATCGATGTCCTTATGAGGTTATATCGATTTAGTGAGCTACCTAAGACTTACAAACAAAAGGAAGTCAATCAATCATTCATATTATTTAATACGAGGCGGGTTAGTTCATGTGATCTTATCGATCCATTCCCACTGATCCCATTTGTCACCTGTACTCCTCATGTGGGCGTATCTTTGTAGAGAGGGCCATGATCTGTGACCGGAATATGAGGCCACTTGTGGGATGGTTAATCCCATCTCAAACAATCTTGAAACACCTTCATGCCTTAAGTCATGAAATCGAAGATCCTCAATACCTAGAACATGGCAAGCTCGTGTGAATGAAGCACTAATTGCGGTTCGTTTGTAAGGGAAGATGATGCCAGTTTTTCCTCTAGCTTCGATGATCCTGCAGGCAGTATCAGGGAGGTCACACCATATGTGATTGCCACGCTTCTCGCCTGGATTTTTCATGTCTCTGACAAGGATACGTTTATGATGTGGTTCGTAGTCTTCCTGCGTTATTCGGCAAATCTCATCTTGTCTTCTTGTAGAAAACATAGCGAAGGGGATTATGATGTGCATGGGTAGAGAGTTGGTTCTTTGTGAACGATCAACGTAAAACTCCATAAGGAGGTTTATCTCTTCGATTGTTGGTCTTCTGTCTCTCTTGGTCGACTTTCGAACGAGACTCAGTCTCTTTGCTGTGGTCATAGCAATCTTCATCTCTTCTGGGTCCAAGGGTATATGCCAAGCGTACTTGGCGATTTGGAACACAGCTGAGAGATGAGAGAGGTAGTTGAGGACTGTCTGAGGCTGCCGGTCACCATCAAGGAGGGTCTTGGCGAATGCTATTATATGGGAGGCATCTATCTTATCTGCTGCCATAGAGCTGATAGGGTATTCTTTTATGGACCGTAAGACTTGAGCCTTGGTTCTACCAATCTGTTGATTTGATTCAACATAAAGGTCTATTGCCATAGACAATGTCTGTATTTTTGCATCCTCTCGTTCGATACCACCGGTCTTACGAAGCTCTGTTTCTTTCTTCTTCATCCATCGCTGCGCAATGATGAGCTTACTGAATGTCTGTGAGAACTTGCGTCTCTTGCCATCCTGACGGATAACGATCTCTACTTTATAGGCCGTTGTACCGTCTGCTCTGGGTCTCTCTGTGATAGTTCCCAAGAATCTGTCCCCCACGTTTTCAAAATGTCCCCCATCATGGGGGACACATATGAAGCGTCAAGCAGAAACAAGGGGTTTCAAGGGTTTATGGGGGACGCATACTGAAAGCTAAAAATAACAAAAGTGGTTAATAACCCAATGAAACCAAGACCTTACAAGGCTGCTCGTTTGTCCGTTGCACCGATGATGGATTGGACGAAGTAACTTTTTAAATCTAGGTAAATCAATGGTTTAGTGTTTGATGTTATTATGTGGGGGACAGCATGGGGGACGGATTTTTTAAATCTGCTCCACAAGAGCAAGTTCACGCCGTGCATCAAGAAACAATGATAGATCCTGAAGAGACACATATCGTGGTGTCCTTTGACTCTCTTCCATCCGAACCAACGGCAATGAGATTACACCGTGGTTCACCTTGTCCAGAAACTTAGGATAGGTGAGTGGTTGAAAGAAGTCATCACAAACTTCTGAGGCTGGGATCATAGGTCGACCTTTGTATCGAGCCATGAGCATCCACATAGTATCCGAGAGAGCGTCAGTCTTTACCATCTTGTTCATGTCATCTCCCTCAACTTCTCAAATTGCTCCCAAGCATCTTCCCTGGAGTTCGTTGGATCAGAGGATGTGTCAAGAGACTCACGTCGCTCTTTGCGTATCTCGTTTACGTGATCTGTGGCCTTACTGGCTATCTCATGGATCTGTGGCATATCTGCTGCATGGATCCAGAGAGGTGGTAGCATGACGAGCCCCTGACTACGTAAGGTCTCACCAATCTTTGTTTTCTTGTTTGTACGTGACATGATTTACTCCGCAGCTGTTTTGTATTCCAGTGGCTCATTTAGAAGCATGAGTTTACCAATGTGGTTTCGGGTGGGTTGGGCAAGTTCCATGTCTCGCCAAAAGACCTTGTTCTTAGAGGTCTGGTGATTGACTTTGATGGAGATGTATCCTGCACCATGTTTTGCGAAGATCTGGCTGTTGTACTCAAACAGATCGGCTTGCTTGTAGACGCCAGCAGATGACAACAGGACACGTCCTTCGAGCGGATTGAAATCCGACATAATAGTCTCCTTAAATATTAGGGTGTTCGATCCTAGAAAGGATCTGTGGATGACCGGCCGACGTACTCACCAGGGATTAGTTTTCGATATTGAACCCACCCATCAAGATTGCCGTGAAGGTGTGGACTGAGCCAATGAGCTTTACCTTCATATGGATTATGGGGTTCTGCACATTTATCTGGTGTTGCCTGATGTTCCATTGGTGATGCGTGGATATGGTCTGAGGATACGAGACTGGCATATCGTTCAAGCTCACGGTCATAGGATGGATCACCATCGAAGGGCTTGTAAGATATACGAGCACAGCGAGCTGCACTGATCTGACGAAGCCACTCTAAACCGAGTTTCTCACCCTCAAGAGTTTCACCAAATTCCGTGTAAGCGGCTTCACGATCATCATCTGTGATGTAGGGTAGGTGCCATTCACCTGGTGAGAGTTCTGTAACTTCACAGGATTTTATCGCATCCATACAAAGCTTAGCCCAGTCCTGTAGGTGAGGTTCTGCGTCTGAGTGATCACGTAACCACTCGAAGTTGGCCCAGTCGGTTGATGTAATGATGACATCGATCCACATGAAAGGCTCAAGCAGACGGTTAACAACCTGTTTATGGTATCCAGCAACATCGTAGCCTTCAGCGATGTCTGTTGCTACATTAGCTGCACGACGCCATGCGTTCTCTCGTGTGAATGATTCAGAGTAATCATCTTTAAAATCCGTCAGACGGACCATTAATTCATTGTCACACTCTTCGCTCGCCTGCATTCCCTTCTGGTTCTTGCCCCAGTGCCAAGGCATAAATGGATTAAGATCAATCTCTTCAATCATTGTTTTGATTGGTACAGCACGAGAGCTGCGAGCATTACGGCCGAACTTCCTATGGGTGAGTGCTTCAGGCCAGATACAACGAGGCATACGACCACGAACTGTGTAGATCGGGGGAGACAGTGCAGTTGTTGAGGCAAGGATAACCTGAGCCTGCATTTGCGGCTGTCCTGGGTAAGTCAGTGTTGGATTATTCATGGGTTTTCCTTACGCACGGGACTTTTGAGCACCGGCTTCTTGATCCTGATACAGACCTGAATACGTCACAGGGTTCTGGATCTTCTCAAAGATTACTTGAGCGATACCAACACCTTCAGGTATTAGGAGAGGTTTCCATCCAGAGTATCTGAGCTCTAGTGTTAAGAATCCTCGCCACCCTGGCTCAATATTGGTTGTCATTGATGCGTCTAGACCTTTACGGGCCCAAGAACTCTTGTTGAGGATACGTCCCATGAGATCATCTGGCATTGTGAAATACTCACGAGCAGAGCTCAAAACAAAACTACGTCCAGGGAACATCCATACAGGCTCTGCGGTGCGAATATCGTATCCACACTCTGTGAGACCATGACTGAATCCTTTGAAACGTACCTTGTCTGTTTTCATATGCAAGATGGGATTGGCATCGATAAGTGATATTCCGTTGATAATCATGTGGGTGATCCTTCCGATAGATCAGAATGATACCCCCTAATGATCAAGTTAATCAAGCAGGGTATATCATTTATTTTATAGTGGCTCCGGTACGCTCATTAAAAGTGATGAGCTGACCATAAGGGACTTCTGCAGTGGGGTTATCGACAACGATCCAAATGACAGGAAACCCTGGATTTGGTGGGATATCCACATAAAGGTCAGTGAAGATGACAAGAGCTGTTGCGTCTTCTTTGTGAGCCATTTCGAATAGATCAATGAGGCAAGTGCCTCCTCGACCTGTGATGACGAACTTCTTGAAGTCTTCTCCACGTTCCATACGAAAGACGTTCTGAACCTTAGTATCAAAGGTGACTAGTGTCATTGCTTCTGGTTCAAGATCCTCTTGTATGTGTTTACCTTCAGAGAAGAACCTTAAGATCTGATCGTCGGTTATTGAACCAGA
>TARA_B110000902_G_scaffold76241_1_pt1 | contig 17371 bp, 8 predicted proteins | sample TARA_B110000902 | Tara Oceans TARA_B110000902 (sample SAMEA4398009) | marine metagenome | biome: Polar Biome; feature: [SRF] surface water layer (ENVO:00010504); material: water (ENVO:00002006), including particulate matter (ENVO:01000060) such as... | depth 5 m | reverse complement strand
CCATATTCCCCTATATCTGTTGTTTCAAGTAGTTCAGTATCTTCTTCGTTAAGTTCAATCATACCGTCTCTCCAGAGGTCTCTTGCTTCACTAAATAGTTGTATAAAGCTGTCGCTAGAGTAGCGGTAGACATTCTCATGTAAAGAGAGTTCATTGTCTATGTGGTACTGTAGCGATGGTGTTCCTATAATTTCCTGTAGTCTAATCATTTAAAAAGTCTTTTCTGTAAAATTTACCGAGGACGTTATCGTTGATGTAGTTATTACGTGTCTCTAATACCTCTTTAATAAATAGATACTTACATTCAAAATACGTTAACTGTTTCTTAGTAGGTACATATTCTAATATTTCTCTTTTAAAAGCGGCAGGTCCTTCTTCTTTAACTAGGTTAAGTATTTCTTTCTGGGAACCGTAATATGTTAACCAGTCCGATTCAGTTACTATTTTCTGCTTAAGGGGTGTTCTTCCTCCAATTCCTTTAGACTTCCTTTCTTCTTTCAGAGCTGCTAAAGCTTTAACCCCTAATCTTTTATTCCTCTCAAAGTAGAGGACTTTTTTACCTATATACTTTTTACCGGTCTCTATATGAGTAGTTTCATATATAAATCCATAAGTACCTTCAGGCATATCGCTGATTTGTGTTATAGGTTCACTTTTATATTTCCACGTGGGTAATGTTACCATAGTTCTATAAATTTACGAAATTAATATTTAATAGACAACTTTAATCAATACCTCCGGTGCCACCATCATCTTTATCGAGAACGTCCTCTCTTGCATTGTGCATTAAGAATCCACCAGCGAAGTAGTTGTCTACTTCTTCAACATCTAGGTCTCCAGTGTTTATTTGTTCTTCTACTCTAACTTTAGAATTAATTTGAATCCAATTTAAATCTCGGTCAAGTAGTTTATCTCCTGTACTGACAGATTCTATTAGTTCGAATGAAATTTGATTATCTCTTTTAATTAGTACTGGATGTTCATTAGTTATTTTTAAACTTTCATTTATCAGGTAGTATGCTCCGTTTGTTTTGAGCCTATTTGCTACTACTGTTGAAACTGTTTTTTCACCGAATAACCTGTAACGTGTAGACCAGCCATACCAATCTTCCTGAGTTCCTAGTCCTGTTATGTTATACGATACTACTTGATCTCCAACTACAATATCTTCAATAGGGGTAAAGTTTCCATTTGCCATCTCCACTAATGTACCGTATGCTAAACATCCACCTCCTGTTCCTCCTGTTCCTCCTGTTCCTCCTGTAGAACCTGAAACTGCACCGTAGAGGTTAAAAAAATCTATAGCAGTATTGGATGCGTTATTAATAGTTTTTCCTGATGCTTCATTTAAGGCACGGATATCTGTGTCGTTAATAGTACATAAAGTGCTAGTTAGTCCGTTTACTTCTCCATGTATATCATTAAGTGATATTGTACCTGATGTTTGTAGTGCCATTTTTTATTGTTTATCTTCTAACTTTCTCTGAAGTTCATCTACTTTAGCGGACAGTTCTTTTATAGCCTCTGTTAAGATAGCAACTGTAGAAGCATAATTTATTACTTTTACGTCGTCTAATTCATCAGACATTATCTCTGTCTCTGTTACAAGTTCAGGTATTTGCTTTTCAAAATCTTGAGCTATAAACCCGATTGAGCTACCTAATGTCTTATCTTTCCAATCAAATGATACTCCTTGTAGTTTTAATACCTTACTTAGAGCACCTACAAGTGGTTTTACGTTTTCCTTTAACCTTTTATCAGAAGCACCGGCGGTAGAGAATGCAATTACGTTATTTCTTGCTGCTACTCTATATACGTATAAATCTTTATACCTATACGTTGTAGAACCTATATCAAATCCAGAGGTACTAGATGTACTTGTTATATTTGGTCTAATTGCATCTGTAGCAAGTGTTCCACCTTTAGTTTGTAGTATAACTGATGATGCTGTAGCACTACTATTTAATCTTTCTGCTCTAACGTACTTATCGGCATCAGATACAATTTGTAACCCTCCTGCTTTTAGTTCTACAAAGTTACTCGGTACTGCAAGACCTAAGGTAGTGTCATATGCACTTAGTGATGTAAATGTAGCGGTTTGTGAACCACCTACGGTATGAGTTTTTAATTGGAATGTTGAGCTATTACTAGCAGAGATTGTTACACCTTGTCCAGAGATTGCTTTTATAACCCACTTATACCTAAAGTGTATTGTACCTCCTTGTGAAATATTAATAGTCTGTACGGAGTTTGTAATTGCTGCTTGGGGAGTATTTGAAGCTTGAACACCGGTTCGGGATGCAGGTGACCATGATAGTCCGTAAGAGGGGTTATGGTTAATTAGGTTGTTTGCAATATAATTTACTTTTTCCGGTACAATGTAAGAATACACATTTAAAGGTTCGCTTATAAAGTCTCTCCTTGTAACTGTTTGTAATTCTATACTCTCTCCTGTATCTACATATATCTGAGTTATTCCTGTTGATATGTCCTCTGCTTTTATTACCTCAGCTCCATCTATCCAGAAGTTATGGTTAGGGGTTACTTTCAATTGCTGGTCTCCTACCTCTATCACCCAGTGTTCTTGTACTGTTGCAGTCTTAACTCGGGTTGGTTTGATTGCAACGAAAGATGATGTACTTTCATCCCAAACTTTTAAATCGTCCTCTAATTCTATATTCTTTGCAAGTTTTGTTGTACCGTTAAAAAGAGATATGTTAGAGTCTCCGTCTACAGAGGTATCCTCTCTAAAATATACTCCATCGTCCAATTCATCATTACCTGATGTGCTTATTGCTACTTTGTAGCTGTATGAGCTGGTTGACCCTTTAGCAAGAGATTGTCCTATTAATGTTGCACCGATTTCCACATTACTACTATTAAAAGCACATAGGTAGAGTTCTGCTGTTGTGGCTGCTGGTAACGGTAGAGCTAGCCCGTGAGTTTGTCCTACGGTAGTAGGTGTATAGTTTGGTGCTGCTACAGATACAGTTGGTGTTGTGTGTGATCCTACTTTAACTTGAAATGAAGGTACATTTAATGTTACTGCATAATCTCCTGCTGCTGAAGCAGGGAATGTAGCTGCATCTTTAGGTCCGAGTATGGTCTTAGTGGCAACGTTAGTTGCTTTGACGAGGAAGAGTCCGCCGTATGAAAAAACCGGTATTGAAGTGGTAGATGTTAAATTACTCCAGTAGGTGCCTCCGGTTGATGGAATAGCGTCGATATTTACTGATGCTGCAGATCCTTCAGTACTAGTAAGCTCTCCTAAGGGAGATATGATAACTTTCTTATCCCCATTGTTAAACATTTGTATTTCTGCAGGTTCAGGTGAAAATACTATTTCACTATTATCGTCTCTAAATGCTCCTGTTAAGGGATCAATAACCCAGTCTCCAAATCTACCTGAGGTAGCGGTGATTTCTCCTGTTATGGAAGCATCAGAAGCTGTCATATGTCCTGCTGCATCTATTGAGAATAGTGGAGTTGTTTGGTTTGGTACAGATAGAGATCCTCCTACTAAGGTTCCACCTGTTATTACCCCTCCTTCTATATTTGATCCACGTATTAAACTTCCTGTAATACCTGCTGCTTGTATAACTCCTGAGAAGGAAGCTGAACCTGCTGTATTAATAAAGAATTCTTTAGAGTGGATACTTCCGGCTGATGCAAGAGTTATACCTGTACTACTGGCAAATCCACTTGTTGTTTTAGTCCCTGAATATATTGCTGTTGAATCTATTGTCCAGCCTCCAGCTGAACCAGATGTTATGTCTTCGGTTTGAGTGTATATTACTTCTATTTCTCTAGTGAAGCCGCCATCTCCATTGGTGGACCATACTTTCACGGTATTACTTCCAGCAATAACTTGCACAGTATCAAAGTAGTTACCATCGGCATTGTCTGCTGCACCAATATCTGTTCTCGATAATCTAGTGTTTAGTGGTACACCGTTAACTGATGCTTGTATGCCGGCATAGTTAGGGTATGTACCAGTAGCTTCTGCATCCCTAATTTTTAACCTTATTCTAGCAGATCCAGCTCTATCTGATGAAAAGTAGAATGTATCTGCAGATGCTTCGTTTGTGGATGTTGGGATGTTATCAGTACCTGACCATGTGAAAAGTATCGGTGTAGGGTTATTTTCATTTAATGTATTATTCGCATCTAAAGTTGTTTGTCCTATTTTAACTGCACCGGTAAATGTTCCACTAGCAGCACTTATAGAGCCAGAGAATGAACCGTTGGCTCCGGATATATCTCCTCTAAAGAAGGCAGCTCCAGCTGTATTAATGTAGAAGTTTTCAGAGTGAATCGAACCTCCTGAGTTGAGTGTTATACCTCCGTTAGTGAACCCACTTGTGTCTTTAGTTCCAGAGTATATAGCTGTTGAATCTAATGTCCATCCTCCAACATTACCGCCGTCGATATTTCCACTCGAATCAAAATTACTGTTATCAACATTTTCTAATCCTACATCTGTTGCTGATGTATTACTGTTTAACGTATTATCTGCTGATAGGTCTGTAGTACCTATTCTAACTGTACCTGTGAATGTTCCTCCTGCTCCGGATATATCTCCTGCAAAGAAGGCATCTCCTGTTGAGGTTATTCTAAACTTCTTAGCAGATATTGCTCCTCCATTAAGGTCGATAGACATACCGGTTGTTGCAAAACCACTACCATCAGCTGTTCCGCTATGATTTGATGCTTTTATAGTTCCAGTTTGAATTGTATTACCGGATATTTTGGTAGCCATTCCTAACTTAGCTCCTCCAGACATTGAAAGGAATTTTACTGTTTTTGCTAATGAAGAGTAGTGTAGAGAGGCTCCTGGTCTTACAAATCTACCTGTTACCCCGTTTGCAGCAGTGTCGTAAACGTAGGCAGGGCCGGTAAAATCTCCGTTTTTAAATATTTCATATCTAGCTCCTGTAGGGAGTAGTGATATCCTTATTCTGAATTGTTGATTGAGTGAGAAATCATTATCATCCACCCAGGTATCTAATACTAATGTAGTTAGGTGTTGACCTTCTTCGTATATGGATATATCTCTAGATTGAAAGTATACTGTATGGTGTTGTTGGTTATAGTGCCAGTCAGAACCATTCGGATTGTTTGGATTTTCAGTAAATAACCCGATCATAGTTGCTGGAGATTGATCACCTGTTACTATATCCCATTCGAATACAGGAGCGTCATTTCTATCAAAAAGAGCTTTAGTATGGAAACCGATATCCCAACCGTCAGAATCATTATTAAATAAATTACCGACAGTTCCACCTTGAGAGTCAGTCCTTATGGTATTGATTGAGTGATCAAAGACATCATCATTTAGTGAACCGCTAAAGGTATAGTTCATTGTTGGTCCAACACCTGGGTTACCTATTAATAGACTTGTACCGTTCCAGATTAATGAATCAGAACCTGATCCTGTAAGGTAGAAGTTACCTAAGTTATCCATATAGGATTTCCAAGCTGTATCATCGTAAAATCCTAATTTATCAGCAGCTAAATATAAACCTGCTCCTGTTGGGGAAGCTCCGATTGCAGCTAATGTTTGTGCTCCTCCTGGTCCGAATTTATAGTTAGCGGGGTTCTGTAGTGATCCTGTTACTGCATTGACTGAATTGTCTGCATAAGTCTTTAATGAACCTGTTACATTTGTTACTGCAGTATTTGCATAGGTCTGTAAAGAGCCTGTAGCTGTATTTAAGTTAGTTTGTACTGTTGCAGAGGCTGTTAAAGCTGCTGCTGCACTACCAGTTGCTGCATTTGCAGTAGTTTGTGCTGCATTTATTGAACCTGTTACTCCACTTACTGCGGTACCCGCAGCGGTTGTTGAATAAGTTTCTAGAGAGCCTGTAGCGCTATCTAGGTCGGATGTTGTTGCATAAGAAGCGTTTGTAATATTAATACTCCCTTCAATACTAAGGTTTGTTCCGTCCCATGTTAATTTATCTCCTAGAGAGAAGTTGCTACTTGAGTCTAAATAGAATCCTGTATTTGCATTAGCGTGAGTACCGGTACCGTTGTATAGTTTATCTGAGTCTAAGTTTACACCTCCTATAGTTCCATCTCTTGCTATAATAGTACCGTCAATAGATAGATCGGTTCCGTCCCAAGATAGCCCATTATTACCGGTTCCGTCTAGGTAGAAGTTACCTCCGCTTGTCATGTACGTTTTCCAGTCTCCGTTATCGTAGAATCCAAAGTTGGTAGCAGTTTGAAATAATCCTGTTCCTGTTGGTGTTGGAGCAAAGGTTATTTTTCCTGCTGCATCTGGTGCTCTCGTTAATGCTAGTGATGCTGTTTGTGCTGCTTGTGATGCAGTACCGGATGCAGCTCCTGCAGTTTCTGCTGCTGCATTGATTGAGCCTGTTAGTGATGATGAAACTGCATTACTTGCTGTAGATGCAAAGTTCTCTGCAGCTGTTTGTGCTGTAGTTACTTCATCTGATGTCGCTGCATTACCTCCTACGATATTAATAGTTCCTGCAATAGTTAATCCTGATCCGTCCCACTTAAGGTAGTTAGTATCGCTACCTGTTAAGAAGAAGTTACCATTATCTGCCATATAGGTCTTCCATGAAGAGCCAGAGTAGAAACCTAAATTACTATTACCTAAGTATAGACCTGATGCATTTGGAGTTGGAGTAGAGACTATTTTACCGGTTGAATCCGTAAAAGTATCTAGTGCTATTGAGGAGGAAGTATTAGATATAAGTTGAGTTTGGTCATAGGTGCTATCTGTTGAAATAGTCCATTCTGTTCCTGTATATACTCTTACTCTATTATTTTCATCTGTCTCAATCCAAATATCCCCTTCTACTTCTGATGAAGGTTGGGTTGCTTGTCTAAATATAGCGTTCTTTCCATCTATGACTCCTTGCAAGCCTTCGTTAACTAGAGCTTGTGATTCTGAAACGGCTAGAGATGCAGAGTTAACTGTGTCTATACTGTCTGCTAGTGTTGCATTAGATGCTGATATTCCGGTTGCTAGTGAACCTGATAGTGAAGCAGTAGATGAATTAGTGTAGGTTGCAGCGTTTGCTTGTGCTGCATTACTTGCTGTAGCTGCAAAGTTCTCAGCATCTGTTTGTGCTGTACTTACTTCATCTGATGTCGCTGCATTACCTCCTGTTATGTTTATTGAACCTGCAATGTTTAAGGATGTTCCGTCCCATGCAAGGTAGTTCCCGTCACTTCCTGTCAAGTAGAAGTTACCTTGGTTTGACATGTAGGTTTTCCATTCTGAACCGGAGTAAAACCCTAAATTAGTATCCCCAAGGTATAGACCTGCTGAAGATGTATTTGGAGTTCTTGTTATTTTACCGGTACTGTCTGTAAAAATATTCGGTGCAAGAGAAGATGATAGAGAAGATGAAGTAGCATTAATTAACGCGGTTTGATCAAATGTACTATCTGAGCTTATTGCCCATGTTGTTCCGTCCCAGACTCTTATCCTATTGCTTTGATCAGTCTCTATCCACATATCTCCTATAGTCGTAGCAGTAGGTGGAGTTGCTTGTTTAAATATTGATGCTTTTCCGTCTGCTACTAACTGTGCTGCTTGAATAGCTCCTGCTAGAGTTACGTTTGAACCGCTGAAGTCAGTAGCGAGTGATGAGGAGACTAAAGCGAGACTTGCTGATTGAGCAGTGTTAATAGATTCTGTTGCATCATTAACGAAGTCTTGGGTAGCAGCATTACCTCCGGTAATTGTAATTGAACCTTTAATTTCTAGGTTACCAGTTGCTGCATCCCATGCTAATTTATTACCGTCTGATCCAGTTAGAAAGAAGTCTCCTGTGCTGTCCATATACGTTTTCCAGTCTCCGTTATCGTAGAATCCTAAATTAGTAGATGTTATATATAGTCCTGTAGCAGATGCTGTTGGTGGTCTAACAGCTCTACCAGCAGAGTCTGTAAATATTTTAGCATCAAGGGTATCTGTAGTATCTGCTATAGTATTAACTTCATTTGCTAGTGAAGCAGATGCAGCTGTTTCTGCACTTCCGGATGCTGTTGCCATTCCGGTGTTAAGTTGATCTTGGGTTACACCTGTACTGTCTCCTGTAATGTCAATTGAACCTTTTACTTTTAAAGATGTACCATCCCAGTATATGTAGTTATTCCCTGTTGTAGGGTCACCTACCCTAAATTTACCCAGGCCGTCCATATATATACCTTCACCAGCTGTTTCTGTTATACCAGATGCTGCGGCTCCCATTGTAATGCTTCCGCTATTCAATGAACTAGATACAACCATATTAGCTGTGTCTAAAGAAAATGTCTGTGTTTGTATTGTTAGATTGCCGTCTGTAAAGTTATCTAAAGCTATAAAATTATTTGCTCCTCCTACTTTCCAAGCTCCATCTGTATACCAGTAGTTGTTATTGTTAACAAGAATTCCATCATTAGTTCCAGATACATCTCTACCAATAGATATCTTCTGTCCTGTTTCTAACCCTCCTTGTATAGTTGCTACATGCAGTATTCCTGCAATTGATCCAGTCTCTGCTGTAATTGCTCCTCTAAAGAATCCGTTTTCTGTATATAGTCCAAAACCTGGTTCATCGTTACCGTATAGGTATCCTGATGATAGTCCTGATAAGTCTCCTAATCTAGATTTTAACTGTAAATCGTAAACCCCTGATCCGGTTCTTTCTACAATATCCATGTAAGGAGTAGAAACGTCTCTTGGATTAGCATTCATTAATATATACCCTGATGATATATCTTTTGCTTCGTTGTAAACTCCAGTAGAAACTAAAACTTGACCTTCTGTATATGGTCGTGCTGTACTAACTAATCCGGAAAGAAATTCTTTATCTGTATCTATTTTATATACTGTAGTGCCATTTGGATGAGAGTCTGCTACTGTATCGTGGTAATCTCTTAACACAGTTATAGTTGAACCTGCTATTGCAGTTACCTTAAATCTCTCTTCTCCTATTTTAAGAATATCCTGGTTATTAATATCAGTTGTTGAAGAAACTGTTAAGGTATTTATTACGTCATCTATATCTACAGTAGTCGTTGCGATAGAAGCTGATACAGCTACTACTCCACCAAACGATCTTTCTACGTAAAGTTCTCCTGCTAACCCATCTGGGTCGATTGATCCTGTATTGTATACAAGTGTGTCATCTTCTGAATATCTTTTAGAACCTGATACGTATAAGTATTCAACTGAGAATCCTAGAGAGTCTACTGCTTTTACTTTTAAAATCTCTCCTTCTTCAAATCCCGATACGTTTGCTACGGAAAAGGTTACTGCATTTTCAGTAACAGTTGATTGTCCAGCAATTATATTACCGTCTGCATCTCTTAAAGCCTGTATAGTAGTACCGTTAGATACCATTAACTGTCCACCTACTACGTTAACTGTTTCTTTTTCAAATACAGTAGTTTTCAGTGTACCCCGTATTCTCATGTTTTCGAATTCAGCTGAACCGTTTCCTGCCGTGTCAATTCTCCAACCTTTAAGATTAGTAGCGAAGTTAGATGATTCTAATTTACCACTTGAGTGTATGATTAAACCTATTTCATTTTCTCCGTAATTACCTCCAAATCCTGCAGTTGGTATTGTTCTGATTTGAGAGTCAGTAACTTCCCAGCCACCTATCTTATTACCCTGCTGACCGAACATTGCAATGGTGTTTGCACTTCCTGTACCTATTCCGTCAAATATTTTTAACCCGTATAAATCTGAAGCACTGTCTGATATCTCTCCTAATCTTATTATTTCTGCTGATGCGGTATTGAATACATTTACTCTCTGTGTAGATGAATCAATGTCGAAATAAGTTGTGTCTAACTTAAAATTATCTGTTTTGATATCTATACCACTAGTAGTGTCAAAACGTACATAGTTATTAGCATCCTTAGTTAGATCGAAGGTAGGAACGTTTGAATCCATTCCCATTATTATCCCACTGTCATCAGAACCAAATGTAGTTTTTGTTCCTGCTACTATATACGCATCTGCTTCTGTTGCAATTAATTTAATTTTATTTGATTGACCTACTTCGATTGTAGATGTACTTCCAAGTAGTTTCACTCCTGCTCCTATAGACATAGAAGCTTCGGTAGATGATATTTCTAGATTAGAAGCTGATATTTCAAGTTGTGATGTAGCAATAGTAACGTCTGTTCCGTCAAAGTTTACAAAACTAGCTGTTCCATCTCCTACGTAAAATCTTGGATTTCCTTCGTTATATTCTAGTTGAATACCTTGGGAACCGAAAGTTGAGTTCTTAATGGAGATACTTTGATTTGAAGCGTCTAACACTATATTAGTAGACTTCTGGATTGTACTATTAGTAATGTCCCATCCTGCTATTTTACCTCCGTCGAATAATACTGCTGAACCGGTTATATCTCCGTCTGCTTTTAAACTAAAGTTTGAGGCAGATATGAAGTGTTCTGATCCTGTAGCAGAGCCTGAAATGTAAAAAGTAGGGGTACCTAAGAATGTTGGACCGTGGATTGCATCTTGTGTTATTCCAAAGCCTCCTATCTGTCCTGATGTAGCGGTTATATTTCCTTCTATGATTGCTCCTGATGCATGTAAGAATCCACTTGAAGAGATAGCGAAGTTTTCTCCAAAGTGAACGTAATAAGGAGCTGATGCTGTTGGGTTAAAGTCTATGTACCATTCATCGGCTGAAAGAGTTCCTCCTGCAGTGCCTGGTGCTTTAGTTTTATCGTAGAATTGACCTTTAAGTAGGTCTACAATCATCCTACTTCCTGTAATCTGATGATTAGATATAAATACATTACCAATAGATCCTCCGTTTTCTTGGAAATCAGCAAATGCTGCACCACCTACTGGTACAGTAAAAGTTACTCCATCTTTTCTTTCTAAGATTAATTGATTTTCAGCAAAAGATGCTGTGTGGAAAAACGATCTAAAATTTGAGTCTAATTCTTCATGAGTTAGAGGTCCACCTTTTTCGTCTCTAAACGTTATTGCCATAGTATTATGCTTTATTATAAATACGCTCTAATTAATGAATTAGCCCGTAAACATAATATAAGCTAAAGCATAATAAGGCGGAATTGTTGTATCTGTTGAGATTGTATGGTTGTGGGATCCGTTAGATCCTGCTGTATTTGTTGTTTGGTTTCTATAGTATACGTACTTATTATCGGAGTCACTATCTCCACTTCCTCTGTACCCTGTAGGTCCGACATAATCTACCCCTGAGACTGCTCCTCCTGCTCCTACACCTGTATTTGCATGCAAAATATAATAGGAATCTTTATATCCGTGATCATGTGATGGAGTTTGTGCTGTGGTTAGCGTATGTGATCCGGCATTACCACTGTGGTTATGACTTGTAGAGCCTCCAGTTACTGTGTAACTTCCTTCTATATTTGTCTTAGCAACTCCGGATAAATCTGATGATGCACCGACTATAAACTTGTTTACTAGGTTTGGAGTAGTGTTAGTTCCATCGCATAAATTCCAGCCAGATGGTATATTGGAGATATTACCTGACCACATAATAATACCGCCTACGGGTATTGGTGCGGCTGCTACCTGTTTTACTACTTGTCCAAACCCCTGTGTAACTAAAAAATTATAGTTAGTTGTAGAGGTTGCTGTAGGAATCTCGTCTATACTTAAAGTCCCTCCTATGAATCCTGTTCCTTGTGCTGATAGGTTGCCGAAAGTAGCTAGGGAACCTGTAATGATAGCTGAACCGCTAATGTTTAGGTTGGAGTATCCGTAAATGCTGCCGCTTACTGCAAATTTATACCCTGTTGGGTTAACTGATGTACCTATTCCTACATTTCCATCACTTCCAAAGTTAGCGACAAGTCTATTATATGTAGCGTCGTAACTAGCTGTTGGAGGTCCTGATATAATATTAAAAGCTTCTGTACCTGTTGACTGTAATCCTACGGTAACATGTCCTGTATGAGGACCTTCAATCATAATACCTCTATTATTTCCTCTAAGTAAATTAGGTGCTAAGTTGTTTTCAATTCTAGTGTTTGCTGAATCCCATGTAAATAGTTTAGATCTGTAATTATCTTCGTGTGTTTTTCCAAATACAAAACTACCGCTAATAACAAAATCTCCAAATGAATCATCTGAGCCTTTATGAGTTATTGATCCATCTCCTTTAAGCCTTAGTGTTTCTGTATTTCCGTTATAGAAAATAACATCTGCATTGTCGTGGCTGTATTCATTACGTACAACTAAGTCTTTAGTGGTTCCGCCGTAAGCTAAACTTGCTGAAGAAGCACCTGCTGCTATAGTTACTTTTCCTCCATCTACTATAATATTCCCTCCGTGTACTCTTAACTTTTCACCTGTTTCTAGTGAAGAGGTCCCGATTGCTAATCCAGCTCGTGTTGCATCGTAAACCATTCCTGGTGTTCCTGCAAAATTTACATCGTCTACGTTATACTGTATTTGACCGATATCTCCTGCTACTTGAGATGACCCTGTGTACGTATTTAATGCTATATTAACCATACCTGGAGACTGTAAAGTACTCCCAGTGTAATGTAGGGATAGTTGTTTAGCGTCTGATGATACAGATGCAGAGTAGAAGAATGAACTCATGTTAATGTCCATCTCTTCATATGAGAGTGCTGTTCCTTTATTGTTTCTTAGAGTTATTGCCATGGTTAAATGTCTAGTTTTACTACTACAGTTGTTTCGTTGTTATCTGATATGGGAATTGGTTGTGCCATTTTACCGACAGCAATTAATTCGTTTGCATCATTATATAGACCTACTGTTGTTACATAGGGGGTAAAGAAACTTCCTGTTACATTGTCTGCTATTACTCCGTTAGAACCGGTTAATGCTGATGGATGCTGTGTGAAGTTAAATTCCTCTTCCTGTATCGGGCAGTGGTAATTATATGTATAAATAGGTTGGGAAGATTGCCAAGATAGGCTTCCTGAGAAATAATTAGAGTAGTATGCTCCTACTACGGGGTTAGTAATAATTATTAATCCATGTGAATACATAATATTACCTACTACTCTGTTTGGTGTAGATTCTTCTAGAATTAAGTTTCCGTTTCCATCATCTACTAAAGCAGTAGTAAAATCATCAAAACCTGGGATGATAAACTCACCTTCGGTTTCGTTGATGTATGCCCCTTCTTCAAACACATAATCTCCATCTTGTGGGACGTCTACACCTCCGTACATAGATTCTACTTCTTCTATAAAGCTCTCTGTAACAAAGTTTCCGGTTGCATCACTAGAGGTAAACATGTAGTTTGACCCTGAACCTTCTATATCAGGTACAATACGTACACTTCCTGGCTTAATATTAACTCCGTATAAATTTTGGGGAATAGAGAAAACTGTAAATGAATCTTGTGCTCTTCGTTGATTTGAGGTATATGAACTCTGTAAATAGTTTTCAAAAGCTGATCCAGAAATACCTTCAGAACCTGTTGTTGGTTGACCGTTCTCAAATCCTGAGTAGTATAAATGGTGTATGCTGTTGTAAACTAACCTACTGTAGTGTTCGTAATCTGTTCCTTCAAGTCTAAGGTCACTGCCGTTAGGTAGAAAGTCTCCGGATCCTGAGATACCAATATACGTTTCTATCCCTAAAGCACTATGTTGACTTCCACTTGCAGTGAAAGATTTATGCGCTGTATAGGCTGTTATAAACGAATCTTCTCTTTTTAACTTTTTGTAGGCACTCATTCATTAATAGTCAAGTTTGATTCTAATAAGTGCTTCTTTTGTAAAATCCTTTAATAGAGGTTTAGACAATTTAGCTACTCCTAATAAATCGTTATTATCATTGTATAGGCCGACTGACGTTATAAATGCCTGAGGGTTGTTTACCATTGCATTATGTCGTAACTCTCCTGATCCTGTTATGTTAGAAGGGTTAGATGAATAATTGAATTCACCGTTTCGTACTCTTACAAAAACATAATTAGAAGAAATAGTTTCTTCAGAGTTAAGTTTAAAACTTCCTCCTGCTTTTATTAATTTGTGTAGTTCTGCGTTATTATGTCCGTTGTTACTTTCTAGTGAAGCGGTAGTATCTAGGTCAAATGTAAGATCAGGGGTAGAGTTTCTTAATGCTTTAGCGTTTAATAGTACTAAGCCTACGTCAGGTAGGAATTTACCGTACGAAGCTACGTAAGTACCGGTTGTGTACCCTGTACCTAAATCATGGGATACTCCATTTGATCCTGATATGATATCGTATACTCTACCTGCATCGTTATAGGTAACTGTAGATGCCATCCCACTGTTATCTGTTAAATGTAGTGTATTAGAGCCATCGTTTAACTCGATATTAAATGTTCCTGTTAGAAATTTTTCTTTGTATCTTGCTCTATCTACTGATATTACAAATATACCGTCTGTTGAAGTTTGAGTTCCAAATAGAAAGTCTTGTTCTTCATCACCTAATACTAAAGACCTATATTGACCAAAGATGGTTGATGAAGGTGATTTACCGGCTACTGCATTGTTGTATATAGCAGATCCAAATCCTGATGCATTTCCGTATGCTATTGAGTATTGAATTGCTGCATTAGCTGTAGAAGTATCTGCTTGATAAACCTGTAGATAGTAGTCACCACTTGTTGCTGCTTCTTGAGTTGAAGAAGTGAAGAATGTAGTTAGTTCGTGGGTACCTGTAGACCATACTGTTGATGATACTGCATCTGCACTCACTACTACATCCTCATTGTCGAATTTTTTAAATGACATATCTTATTAGTTTGTTTTTGTTATAGTAATAGGGATAGTAATCCTAGCTCCACTATCTCTACCTATTAATGTAATTGTACTTGTAAGGGTATTGCTAGCTGATCCGTATAATGTATTGATTGTTGTACCAGAGATATTGATAGATGTACCTATAACTGTTTTAGATACGTTTGTACCTAATGTAGTCGTTTGATTTAATCTACTTGCTTCTGCTGTGTTTACACCTACTCCTGTAAAGTTAGAAAGTAACCTGACGTCAGCTACTGTAGCAGTGTACCCGCTAGATTCAAATGCTTGTGAAGCACCTAAGAAGTTTAAGGTCTGTGGTGTAATGGTTAGGGAGGCTCCTTGTTTCAAAGTTATTGATGCAAATCCTGCTTCTAGTAAAGGTAATTTTGCGGTACCTCTAGGAAGGGTTGCAAGCTTATATTTCATTGATTGAGTTTCATCTGGAAATGCTTCTAGTAGTGGCATGTTTTCTAATGCTTCTCCGAAATAAGCTGAACCTGAAGGGTGTGCTGTATTGTATAATGTGTAATCGATTTCATCATCTGCTAATGCAAATTGAGAAATACGGAAAGAACCATCACCTCTTGCAAGTAATTCTCTTCCTTTTTTAGTTAATATTGCGTCAACTGTTATAACGCTATTATTTAAGTATCCCATTGTCTAACTTTAATTTATTATAAATATGCTCTTTTTACTGTTTTATACTGTACATGTTGTACTAACTTGGAGTATGTATCCACTGTCTGATGTTTCTACAATAGACCTATCATCTTTAATCCAGAGCTTTTGTGCTCCTAGTCCTACAACCTTATTACCGTTTAATTTAAAAATTTTTGATCCCCTAGTTCTATATACAACTGTACCGGCGGGGTGTGCGACTGCTGTTGTGCTGTTTTCCCCTCTTTTTACAAACAGAACCGGTTTATTTGTTTGTATATTATATACCAGGCCGAGTATTTTTATTTGCTCGGTACCTATAAGGAGTATATCCCCTGCTGATTGCCCTGTTCCAAATTCTGGCTCTAGTTCAAATCCAGTATCTGTAGCATCTTGGAGTGTGTTAATAGCTGAGATAGTACCTATCCTTGCATCAGGGATTGAGGTGGTAAGTGTTGCTTCTTCAAAGTAAAACTCTTCTACTACTCTATCGCTAAGAGATTGTGAACAAATAAAATTATTATCATCTAGTAATGGGTATGCAGCTGCTTCAAAGATTCCTGCTGATATTGCAGGTTCTATTCCGCTGTAGTCAACTGAGGTGGTTTTTGTCCCGTTGTACCTAGCGTTGGTTAAACCGGTGTCAGTATAAAATGAATCCTGTATAGGGGCTTTGTCTGCATAAGGGATTGGGTTTTCTCTATGTACTGATACTCTTAAGAAGTCTTCTTGAGTATTAGAGTCTTTAAATAGCGAGTTTAATATAAATGAAGCTGTGTTGTTTAATACTGAGCTGATAGTCTGAATTTGTTTAACTCGTAAGTATAGTGTGTCTGCTGTTGCTAGTCCAGCTGTATACTTCACTCTTGAAGGAATAGATCTCTGAGTGATTAGACTGCTTGAGTACTCCTGTGTGTGAATTACTTGACTAAATCTGTTGTTGTTTGCATTATCAAACGCTATTGAATCATCTACTTCCAATATTATATCTGTCTTACCGAGAAATATTGCTCCCTGTAGAGAGAAAGTTCCTTCTGGGAATATAAAAGCTGATGGTGGGTTAGTCCCTAATAGTGCTACTATTTCAGCATCTGTTACTATTATATCTAATTCTCCAGCATTATTAATGTTTACAGTATTACTAAAGCCATTAAAGGAACCTGTATTGGTATACTCGGGGTAGTCTTTAGTTATAGGGTACTCAAAAGGTAGACTGTTATGTATTAATTTTACATCTCCTAATACTACTTCATCTATTCCTGCAATTGCATTATAGTTCAAAGGTCTTACTTGTCCGCCACCTCTATCTATATCCTTATGGAAATTTGAGTTTCTAAATTCGGTTGCATTACTGAACACAGCATTAGAGTCGTTATTGTCAAAATTAGTGATTAAGTAGGGATCTAGTATAACGGAACCGGTTTCTATTGTACCTAAAGATCCAGATGTAAATGTTTGATCTACAAGGTCGATGTAGAAGTATCCATTTTTTTTATTAATAGATTCGATTAAAAAAGTATGTGTTGCTTCAGTTCCTGCTAGTACGCTAAGTGTGATAGCGTTAAGTTCTTCTAGGGAAGGGGTACTTACGTTTCCGTTCTTATCTATATTTGAAATAGTAAGTGCTCTAACGATAGCAGGTGAACCTGCGGGATTTGTATATAGTACCCGTATCTCACCTTGGAGTGGAGCGGTATTTGCAAAAACTAAAGGACTTGGCATATTATTTTATTATAAATATTACTATTATTATTTTACTATTTTATGTATTGTGTACTACATAGTTATTAACTACATATGTATTATCTCCATCTAAATTAAAATTATAAAGTTGAGTATAAAAATCTGCTTCTTTTGTATCTAAAGAATTAATTACTGTAAATGTGCCATCATACATAACCATTTCATCACCAACGCCGAGTTGTACATCATCGCGTCCTTCGAATAATTCTTCCCATATTTCAATTTCATATTTTTGTATGTA